>JAEEGL015513096.1_pt1 | contig 43457 bp, 41 predicted proteins | sample 9134231 | NCBI WGS metagenome assembly JAEEGL01 (sample SAMN16246548, study PRJNA631951) | gut metagenome | biome: gut microbiome; feature: rumen; material: fiber-attached | host: Bos | place: Iran: Karaj | collected 2018-10
GCTTCAGGATGAAAGAACTACGCATCCGATAGAAGACAAAAAAGGCACTATCCTTCACAGGGTAATGCCTATATAGTTATCCGCTCTTGCTTAAGGAGCTCAAACATGCTGATGCAAATATAGTGATTTTTTCAAATAGGCGAAACATTTATTTATGAAAATCGCAGTAGCAGGAACGGGATATGTGGGCATGAGCATTGCCACGCTGCTGTCACAGCATCACGAGGTGACGGCAGTTGACGTGATCCCCGAGAAAGTAGAGAAGATCAACCGTAAAGTCAGCCCCATAGCCGACGAATACATCGAGAAATATCTGGCGGAGAAGCCGCTTAAGCTTACGGCAACCCTCGACGGGCGTGCGGCATACAAAGACGCCGAGTTCGTGGTGATAGCGGCCCCCACCAACTACGACCCCAAGAAGAACTTCTTCGACACAAGCCACGTAGAGGAAGTCATCGAGCTGGTGCTGGAAGTCAACCCCGACGCCACCATGGTCATCAAGTCCACCGTGCCCGTAGGCTACACCGCCCACGTGCGCGAGAAGTTCAGCTACCGCGAGCGCCAGGCCGACGGCAGCTTCAGGGTGGTAGTGCCCCGCATCATCTTCGCCCCGGAGTTCCTCCGCGAGAGCAAGGCGCTGTACGACAACCTCTACCCCAGCCGCATCATCGTCGGCTATGATGGAGAATCTCTGTCCCAAGCCGCCCACACCTTCGGCGCCATCATCAAGCAAGGCGCCATCAAGCAGGACGTGCCCGTACTCTTTATGGGCAGCACCGAGGCCGAAGCCGTCAAACTCTTTGCCAATACCTACCTGGCCCTCCGCGTGAGTTACTTCAACGAGCTCGACACCTACGCCGAGATGAAAGGCCTCGACACGCAGGCCATCATAGAGGGCGTGTGCCTCGACCCGCGCATAGGCACGCACTACAACAACCCCAGCTTCGGCTACGGCGGCTACTGCCTCCCCAAAGACACCAAGCAGCTGCTCGCTAATTTCAACGACGTGCCCGAGAACCTCATCAAGGCCATCGTGGACAGCAACCGCACACGCAAAGACTACATCGCCGACCGTGTGCTGGAGCGCGCCGGATACTACACTGCCTCGTCCGCGTACGATGCCGTCAAGGAGCGTGAAGTCACCGTGGGCGTGTACCGCCTCACCATGAAGACCGGCTCCGACAACTTCCGCCAGAGCGCCATCCAGGGCATCATGAAGCGCATCAAGGCCAAGGGCGCCAAGGTCATAGTGTACGAACCCACGCTGGAGGACGGTATCACCTTCTTCGGCTCCCGCGTCGTCAACAACCTGGCCGACTTCAAGTCCCAGGCCGACGCCATCATCGCCAACCGCTACGACACCGCCTTGGACGATGTGGCAGGGAAGGTTTATACGAGGGATATTTTTAAGAGGGATTAGGGATACTTAGAAATTATCCATTTTTGAAATAAGGCACTTGCACCAAAATATACTAGTATGAGCGTCTACGAAGAAAACATCATACCGATTAAGATAGCCCATTTGGCTGAGTATGTCTCCAAGGTAAAACGTATTTCCTTGGACGATGCGCTTGTGTACATTTACGTCAATCCCATGTACAAGCGTTTATATGACGAAGAGGCCAAGTGGTGGTATCTGAGTACAGAAGCTCTTTACGAGGAGTTTGAAATTAGGCGCAGTCGGCAGAGTATTGAAGTATCTAAGCCCGCTTTCGAGTTTTACACCTATTGTTTGGAAAACTATGCAACGCTTAAGCGGATTAGCGGAATGCAGGCGTGGGTACTCTTCAAGGAGACGGGGGCCGATGATTTTGTCATCGACAATTACGATATCCTTCATACGCAAGGAATGGACTATATCTTGGATGATATCCAACGGTTTATCAATAAGAGAAAAAAGTAATGAAACTATATCACGGATCAACGGTGGCTGTTCGAAAGCCCTCTCTCAGGCCTGGCCGGTCGAATGCCGACTTCGGAAAAGGGTTTTATACAACCACTAATCCTGAGCAGGCAGAACGTTGGGCGCACATCAAGCAGGAACGTGAAGGAGCCTCTCGTGCTGTTGTAAGTGTCTATGAATTTGACGAGAAGCTACTTGGTAATCCCGATTGGAATATCCGTTACTTTGACGGTGCCGATGAGCCGTGGCTTTACTTCGTGACAGATTGCCGTAAGTCTCGTGGTCACGACTATGACCTCGTGCTCGGCCCCGTTGCAAATGATAAAGTTTTCACGACTGTCAATTTGTTCGAGAGCGGAGTTTTGAGCGCTGAAGCCGCCATCCTGCAGTTGAAGGCCTATAAAACCTATGACCAGCTGTCGTTCCACACAGCAAGAGCCATCGGAACACTGCGGTTTGTGGAGACGTATGAGGTGTAACTCTTCCTTGGAGTTGAGTCCACCGCGCAGCGACGGAAGCCGCAAGCTGACAAACGTGCGAAAGCCGAGCCGTGCTAGGAGGGAGAGGACGAAGTAGAGCACGAGCCCAAAAGGGCGAGAGAACCCGAATGACCCGCGGAGCGGGGTAGGGAAGAGAGAGAAACGAAATAAACAAGCTGGGTGTCTAAAAGAAATAATTGTTAACGAGGGTTCTACATTCCTGCTACCTGAAAGAAAAGTTGTAATTTTGCAAAAAGACAAATATATGAGTCGGCAGATATATTTACCTGAGCTTCTGAGTGTAAACATCAAGAATTATACTCTGTATCCTAATGGATTGGATTATACCTATGATTTTGTCAAAGGTGTTAATCTGATTCTAGGTGGCAATGGTATGGGTAAGACTACCTTTGTCAATATCATCAAATTCGGACTCATTGGGTTATATCGAAAAGCAAAGGATTTGACACGCACTTATAAGGAGAGGGCTATTGTAAAAAGACTTCTTTATCCATCCGATTTTTTTTCTGCCAGAAAAGATGATTCGGTTCAGGCACCAGATGAGGCGATGGTTACCCTCATTTTTAAGATACATGATACGTTGTTTGAAGTTTGTCGTAGCCTCGAAGATGGATCATTACAAGCCGTCAAGATTGGTGGAAATCCACTAAAGGGAGCAATTATAACTGAAGAACGGTACGAGCGGCTTGATGAAAAAACTCAGGAGCAATACCTTCTCTGTCAATATGAGAAAAAGATAGAGCAATTTAGCAATCTGACATTCGACGACTTGATATTCTTCGTGAATGAGATCTTATTTTTTGGCGAGAACCACACTACTGTTTTGTGGAATGATGGAATTGACGGAAGAACAGATGTCCAGAACGAATTGTTTAACAAGTATTTCAATGAACCCAGTTTGGACCGTGAGCGTCAGGAAATGCAACGGCAAGCAAAGTATTTTGACAGCTTGTCTCGCCATAAGTCCGAAGATATGCGAGTCATCACAAAACTGCTTGATAAGATAAAGAATTCAAATTCTGACTCGAACGCCGAGACGTCGCCCATAGTGGATATTATTGAACTTAAAGGGCAAATAGAGACAATAGCCGGAGAACTTTCGTCTATCCAGGCAAGTCAAAGTGAATTGACTCGCGAAATAGGCATTCTCCAAGGCGAGATAAATCGTGACAGTCTTCAGGCTAATAAACTCGATAAAGAAAAAATACAGATAGAAAAGGAGATGAATGCGAGTATGTGGGAGACATTACATCCTATGTATAATGCTTTTGTCAAGAATATCCAGCTAAACCACCTTTGCCCAATATGTAGTCAAGATGCCGAGGGCTTGGTGGCTCAGGTGAATGATAACCCTACCCGTTGCTTTGTTTGTGGGAATGAGATTCACCAGTCAGTGAATGAGGGTCTATCTGCAAAATACCGTGCAATTGTCTCAGCACACAAAGCCATCTATCAGGGCATTGCTAACAAACAGCGGAAAATCAAAGCAATTGAGGAAACGCAAAGCCGCTTTGACAATGATTATCGCGAGAAAGACTTATACCGTCGTACTTTGTTGCAGCAGTTGCGCGAGCAGGAATACAGGCGTGCGGGTTCATCAGAACCTGACAAACTCCAAGCTCTTGACGACGAATATAACAAATATGCTCGCGAAAAAGCCGAATACCAGAAACAGAGCGAGGAATATGAAAGTAAGGCATTGGAGCTTACTAGCCGTATAGAAGAAGAAATCTTATCAAATGTGGCTCGATTCTCTGCTATTTTCGCCAGCTATGCGGAGCATTTCCTTGGAGTCAGTTGTTCTCTGGAGTACAATAGTTATGACGATCGCCCCAAACGTTTTTATCCGGTTATTGACGGTAAGATTCGTAAGCAGGAAGAATCCATGTCTGAGTCGCAGCGATTCTTTGTTGATCACTCTTTCCGTATGAGCATATTGACTTTTTTCTACCAGTCGCCGAGTTTCTATATCGTCGAAACTCCTGATAGCAGTTTGGATCTGTCATACGAGAAAAATGCCGCCGAGGTCTTTCTTCAGTTCCTTCAGAACCCCAATATTGTCATTGTTACCTCCAATCTCAACAATAGTACGTTCATAGAACATCTTACTTCCGCATTCGGAATTGAATTGTCTATGGTCGGCCTGTTGGATATAGCCAAACAATCGACGATACAAGGAAGCAATGAGCGTATAAAAGTATTGTATAACGAAATAAAAAAGCGAATAGAAATATGAGTAACAAGGAAGAACTGATGCTGGCAAATGCCGACATCATGACAGTTATTGCCCATGCCAAAAGAATAGGATGGGATTCTGTCAGCACAAACACGTTACAGCGTGTGGTTTACCTTATGAAGGTTCTCTATTCCTTCTGCCATTCTGATGAGAATGAATTCGTACAGTATCATTTCAGTGTTACTGTATTCGGGCCTTATTCCGATTTGGTATATAAGAGTTTGGCATTTCTGCTGTCTTCCCAGCGACTTCTGGGTGATTTGGATGGCGAAGTTCGTCTCAATTCTTCCGATGGAATTGACTCTATTAGTGATGAGAAAAAGAGGTGGATGGATGTGATATTGCTTATCCTTGGCAAATATGGAGAGAGCAAGGTTTTCAGCTTTATTGTCAACGACCCGCAATATGATCAGGCCGTTAAGGCAAACATCAATTCCGAAATCAATACTGATTTAGAAAATGTCACGCTCAAGGTGCTGAATGATTTTAAAAAGGCTTTTGAGGAGACACTGACTGATACATCAACAATCAGTAAAGAAGAATATATCAGCCTTTATTTTGATTATCTCTTTGGTCAGATTATTGGAAAGAAGTAGATGTTATGAAGTTTTCAGATAATCCTCAGTTCAAGGGATATCTTGCACAAAAAAGCAGGACATCTACCAGCGTACCAGTGATGGTGTACAGGAAACAGAATCATTCCAGCGTCTATTGTCGATACTGGCTCAATGCCGTCGCAAGGTTGAGGAACAAGATTTTCGCCTAATTCTTATTAGCAAGGAAGACCTTTCAAGACTATGTTATGATGCCGATACAAAGGCGATGAACCTGTTCCGCAACGCTATTTTTCTCACTAATAGGATAGTACTTGTTGATTCTGACCTAGCGATACAGAATAGCAATAACGATCCGTTTCCTGATGGCGATAATGACGCCCGTCGTTATTTTGCCTCCCTTACAACAGGCGATATGGTTGTGTTCCATGTCGCTCCAAATGCAACAGTCAACTTTTTTATAGACGGCAATGATTATGGTGACGGCATTTTCTACACAAGAGCTACACTCACCCGATATGAAGAATTGAAGCCGATTGAGCAGTTGGAGGATGTCCTAAACGAATATCGGATCAGATTATCGTATCAAGATACTTACCTCAAATTCTTCGTCAATAAATCGGGGTTAAGAGCATTATACGCAGCGATGAAACCTGTTGTTTCTGAAGATACGTTTTTGAATAATAATCGGCATCTTTTGAACAATAAACCAGAGGAGTTGTTTAGGGAAGATATGCGAGAGTATATCAGTCAGCATATGCGTGTTGTTGTTTCTAGGGAAGTTATGTTAGAAGACTTGGATCGTCTGGATATCAAGTTAACTGATGAGATGGGCAGCGATTTATACTTTATTGAGGTTAAATGGGTTGGAGAAAGTATTCACAATAGCGGGCAGAAGATGGGGACAGAATACAAGGCTCAGCCTCGGATTAAACCAGATGCGGTAAAACAAGTAGTAGGCTATATTGATGAATTGCTTAAGGAAGATAAAAATGTAAAAATCGGTTATCTAGCTGTATTTGATGCTCGTAAAGAAGATCTTGAAGATACAGGAACAGGGATTTCTGAGGACGATGTGCCAGAGAATCTTCGCCAGCATTTCCATCGTTTTGTAAAACTGCCCGACTTCCGCGTAAAGAATATCAACCCCAGATAAAGGAATCGCCATGCGAGAGTATCCACTGATAGATTGTACGGAGAAATACATGTCCGTGATGCAGTTCGACAAGAATAAGAATGTCCGCGTTCACCGCTGGTATCCTTTTGTTGAAGGCTATTCCAAGGAGTTTATAGAAGACATATTGAAGGAACTTCCTTTTTCGCCGCAGTGCGCACTGGAACCTTTCTGCGGAAGTGGAACAACCCCGGTCGAACTTCAAAACCACCAGATACGTTGTTATTCATTTGAGGTCAGTCCCTTTATGTATCTGTTGGCGAAGGTAAAGTTGGAACGGACATATGATGTGGATACGCTTGAGAGCTATATCAAGTCAGTAAGCGCAGAATTGGCCTATCCGAGAGATGACATTCGCTGTGTCGAAAGAGTTCCATTCGGTGACACAGTAGTGTATCGGGATGGTATGAAGAAATGGAATTTTCATGACAGTGCTCTTGACGGGCTCTTAGATATCCGGAATGCTATACGCAATAGGGTGGATGATGATAGATATAAGAATTTGTTTTCCATTGCCCTTGCTTCTATCATCCTACAATGCAGTAACCTCTTCCGCAATGGTAAATGCCTCTCGTACAAGAAAGGATGGAAAGATAGAGTATGCAGCAGAGAAGACGTACACAACCTCTTCTTGGAGAAATTGAATACCATCATAACGGAAGATGTTAATGCCATTGCGAAAGAATCTCCTTTGGTGCACAATTCTGAGTATTGTTTTTTTGGTGATGTTCGTAAGAATATAAAAAAAGTGCCTGACGAGAGCCTGGATTTGATAATTACTTCACCGCCATATTTGAATTCTCGTGACTATACCGACATCTATATGTTGGAATTAAAAGTTCTCCAGCTTGTGAATAGTCATGAAGAACTTCGGGCATTACGAAGCAGTACCCTGCGCTCTCATGTCCAGGTTGCCTATAACCAAGTAAAACCAATTGATAACGAGCGTTTGCAGGCATGTCTGAGAGCAATGCAAAAAACGGAAGTAGAGAGTTGGAGCCCTGATATTATCAATATGATTTGCGGCTATTTTGAAGATATGAAGTTGCTCTTTACTGCGTTTGCTCAAAAGGTGCGTAAGGGAGGCGTCATTTATTTCAATGTCGCTAACTCTTGTTATTTTGGTGTTGAGATTCCTGTTGATTATATCATAGGCGACATCGCTGAAGAGTGTGGCTTTTCTGTAAGAGAGATACGCAAGGCTCGTGATTTGAAAACGAGTCCTCAGCAAAGCAAAAAAATTGGAAAACTGAGAGAGTGTGTGTTGGTGATAGATAAGAATTAACCTAAAACAAACTCGCTGCTTGTAAACGTATGAGTTTTATGACACAGGACAATAATATAGTTAGTCAGATTGAGCAGTTTCATTCTGAGTGGTCAAAGATGGATCTGGGTAGGAAGATGGGCTTTCTCATAGGTAGGCAACTCGAGATTAATTCGTGGGCAAATGCCCTTGCGAAGAACAGAGCCATCAGGGGGTATTTTACATCCGATGAGATGGTAGCTATCCGGCAGTTACAGGATGTTCAGAATGAGCTGGACCGTCATAAGGCCGAGGTGAACCGAGACTTATACAATGAGATAACAAAAGAACTGATAAAAGTAATCTTTACTATTTAGGTAGACTCAGCATCCGCTGGGTTTCAGCCAAAGTGCCAAGGTGGCGAAGAAAGGCGGCAGCGTTACCAAAGCCTTGAAGCCATCCAGTAGGTGATGGGTGGTGGCGATGGGAATGGTCGAGGGAATAATAGTGGGTCGGGGGCCTGACCCCTTACTTGGGGATTATCCTTGGGTGTCCTTGTATCGGATGAGGATAACCCCAGCGATAGCCGCGAGCATAAGCCCTACAGGGCGAGAGAACCGAATGAACCGCAGAACGGGGTAGGGAAGAGAGAAAACGATTTTACTAATAACAAATTTGGTTATTAGGAATCTCTGGAGTATCTTTGCAATACTTCCCCGAGATTGCGGTGACGCAGCACTGCTGCCACGAACCAAGCTAGATGCAGCAATCTCCGGGATTTTTTCAGTTAAGAAGGATTCGTGAAGGTACAGACGGCGTTCCTTAAGATTGTAAATCACTACTACAACGCAGATAAAAGAATCATCCTCTATCACAATAGGAGCTGCCATCATGCCAGTCATCTGTTTTTTGCCATTAGTGGCGTAATAGTCGAGGGGGAGAATGCTTGCAAGGGATATCCAAGGTACAATACAAAGAAATAACAACATCAATAACGATATGAGTATTTTCAAAGACAAAGTGCTTCTGATTACTGGTGGCACGGGCAGTTTCGGCAACGCAGTGCTGAACAGGTTCCTCCGCACAGACATAGGCGAGATACGTATCTTCTCCCGCGACGAGAAGAAGCAAGACGATATGCGCCACGACTTCCAGGCACGCATGCCCGAAGTAGCCAATAAAATCAAGTTCTACATAGGCGACGTGCGCAACAAGAGCACCCTTAAGTACGCCATGAAGGGCGTCGATTACGTCTTCCACGCCGCCGCCCTCAAGCAGGTACCTAGCTGCGAATTCTTCCCTATGGAAGCCGTCAAGACCAACGTCATCGGCACAGACAATACGCTCGACGCCGCCATCGACGCCGGAGTGAAATGCGTCATCTGCCTCTCCACCGACAAAGCCGCCTATCCCATCAACGCCATGGGCATCACCAAAGCCATCGAAGAGAAGATTGCAGTGGCCAAGTCCAGAATGAGCGGCGACACCAAGATCTGCTGCACCCGTTACGGCAACGTGATGTGCTCCCGCGGCAGCGTCATACCCCTCTGGATCGACCAGATCCGCAAGGGCAACCCCATCACCCTCACCGAACCCAAGATGACCCGCTTCATAATGAGCCTCGAGGAGGCGGTTGACCTGGTGCTCTTCGCCTTCGAGCACGGCAAGAACGGCGACATCCTCGTCCAGAAGGCTCCCGCCTGCACCATACAGACCCAGGCCGAAGCGGTGTGCGAACTCTTCGGCGGCAAGAAAGAAGACATCAAGGTCATAGGCATCCGCCACGGCGAGAAGATGTACGAGACGCTGCTCACCAAAGAGGAATGCGCCAAGGCCGAGGATATGGGCAACTTCTACCGTGTCCCCGCCGACAACCGCGACCTCAACTACGACAAGTACTTCAAGGAAGGAGACACCAAGCGTGTACTCATTGACGAATTCAACTCCAACAATACCCGTCGCCTCAACCTGGAGGAGACCAAGGCAAAGATAGCCTCTCTAGAATACATCCAGAACGAACTCAACGGAGTTGCGAATATCGTGAAGTAATGAAGTATTCGAGAAACAAAATCAATATCTCCGGAAAAGCGTTGTTAGCTGGTCCTGACACTGGATTTGCCTTTACTGATGCGAATCTTGTGGTTGAGGGTTGGCGTAAACTGCATATGATTCCTTTGCAGGATTTGGTTGCAGAAGTGACTCGTGTCCTTAATGAGGCGGGAGTCGCGGCTGCATTCTCTTCGCATAGGCTAAAGCGAATGACTTCAATCATTGCCAAGTTGCGCCATAATCCGGGCATGGGTCTGGGAGGACTTCAAGATATTGGTGGCGCTCGTTTTGTATTTGAAGACATCTCTTCTCTTTTAAAAGCTCAACAGATTATCTCAAAAGCTAACTTCGATCATTTTGTCGTAGATAGAGAGCCATATGACTATGTGACAAAACCTAAAGAGAGCGGCTATCGGAGCATTCATTTTGCCTATAAATATGTCAGCGATAATGCTGATTATGATGGCCTGAGAGTTGAGCTGCAAATTAGGACGCGTTTGCAGCACGATTGGGCTATGGCAGTAGAAACGGCAGAACTTATCTCTAAATCTTCTCTCAAAGCCAGCCTGGGCGATGAAAACTGGCTGTCGTTTTTTAAACTCACCAGTGCTGTTTTTGCTCGCAAAGAAGGTATGCCCGTTGCAGATTCTTTTGCGCATTATACAGAAAGGGATTACTGTGTTCAGTATGCTCGGTTGGAAAAACAGTATATGTTCTTAGATCAGCTTCAGGCTTTGTTAAGTGCAGTCAGGATTTCAGAAGAACATACTTTAAAAGAAGGCTATGCAGTTCTCCTCATTCAATTCAAAGAGAAAAGGGTTCAGCTAAGGCACTTTCAGTCTGACAAATTGGAAGATGCAACCAAATACTACGCTGATGTAGAAAAATCAATTGATGATAGCAATTCAGCTGTAGTACTTGTTGTTGTATCCGACATGAAAGAGCTCAAAGAAGCTTATCCTAGCTACTTCCTAAACGCAAGCGAGTTTATACAATCTCTGTTTGAGTTCAACTCGATTTGCAAGGCAAAACAGTTTATTTAATCGCAGGGCGAGGGAGTAAGGGTTCACGTTTCACGCAAAAATAAACAAAACTCCTATGGGTGTATATGAAAAGAACATAGTACCTGTTAAGATAATAAAGTTGGCAGAGCATATGTCCAAGAGAAATAGAATTATTTGATAATTTTTTTAAGTGCGATTTTTCGGTAATCTTTATCGAATGAAAATAAGTGAAAAGATGAGGAACAATTACGTTGTTATTATGGCGGGTGGAATCGGTAGCCGTTTCTGGCCGCTGAGTACACCTGATTGCCCCAAACAATTTATAGACATACTCGGTTGCGGCCGAACGCTGATTCAACTTACTGTTGATCGATTCAAAGGGATTTGTCCTATTGCGAACTTTTGGATTGTTACCAATGCCAATTATGTTGATATTGTCAAGAAGCAGATACCTGGTGTCCCTGCTGATCATATTTTAGCAGAACCAGAGGCTAGAAATACTGCCCCTTGCATTGCATGGGCATGCTGGAAGATAAAGGCAGAGGATGAGAACGCTAACATAGTGGTTACTCCTAGTGATGCAGTTGTCTTGAATGTTGAAGAGTTTCGCAGAGTCATTAAGGATTCATTGGCGTTTACTGAGCAGCAAGAAGCAATTGTTACAATTGGCATTAAACCTTCGCGTCCGGAAACTGGCTATGGCTATGTCCTGTTTGCAGAGCAAGTGAAAGATGAAATATTTAAGGTCGCAGTCTTTAAAGAAAAACCCAACATAAAAGCCGCCGAAGAGTATCTGGCTGATGGTCATTATCTCTGGAATGCGGGCATATTTATTTGGAATGTGAAGACAATTGTAAACTCTATCACTAAGTATAATAGCCAGATAGCAGGCTTAATGATACAAATTGCGGAGTCATTTGGTAGCCGTAAAGAAAGAAGCGTTGTAGAAAACTTGTTCCCGCTATGTGAGAAGATCTCGATTGACTATGCTGTTATGGAACCGGCTTCAAAAAAAGGTCTAGTTTATATACATCCTGCTGATTTTGGCTGGAGCGATCTGGGTAATTGGGCTTCCCTGTATGATAAACTAAACAAAGATATTAACGGTAATGGCACAGTTGGTAACATTAATCTTTATGAGTGCAGCAATTGTGTGGTTCATGCAGAAGATGCCAAGAAAGTTGTTATTCAAGGACTAGATAGTTTTATTATAAGTGAAAAGAATGGCCAGATACTTGTTTGTAAAAGAAGTGAAGAACAACGTATTAGAGAGTTTTCCAAAGTCTATGAATGAGTCTTTAGTGCTTAGTGCCTATTCATAAATACATAAACTTATTATGAAATAATTGATAGTGTAGATAATTACATAGGGCTTTAGAGTCAATCATTTGTATTTATGGGGATTCGGTGGCTTTTATGAGATAATCAAACCATCAACAACTTTTGTGGTTGAGCATAACTTCTCAATGTTAATTAAAAACTGAAATGGTTGTCAATTAATATGAATAATTCCGAAAGAATTGTTTTCAATTCTATCTTACTTTACGTAAAGTTAGTAATAACTATTATTGTCAATCTAATCGCCACTAGGTTAATCTTAAATGCTATGGGCGTAGTAGATTACGGTATAGTTAATCTGATTTCGGGAATTGTTTCTATGTTAACTTTCGTTCAGAGTTCTATGGCAGTATCTACTCAAAGATATATGTCAGTTAATATTGGGAAAGGAGACATAGTATTGCAAAAGAAATTATTTAATAGTGGTTTGTTTCTTCATTTCTTATTAGGCGTTTTTATTATCATTGTATTGGAAGCTTGTATTCCTTTAGTATTTAATAGTGATATAAAGATACCAGAAGATAGATATGCTTCATCGATGATATTGTATCAATTGACATGTATTGGTACTTTTCTAGTAGTCATATGTGTACCTATTGATGCAACGCTAAATTCGCATGAGAACATGCTTTGGGTGTCTTTAGCCTCAATTTTAGAATCTCTCATTAGATTGGCCGGGGCATATTGGTTATTATATTATCAAAATGACAAGCTAATATTTTATGGTTTACTGGTTGTTGCTATCAGGTTAGCTTCTTTGTTGTTGAAGTCGATTTATTGCAAAAAAAAATATAATGAGGTTTCAATTCAGAAGGATAAGGTTAGTAAACAATTGATTAAAGAGATGTTGTCTTTCTCTGTATGGAATATGTTTGGGGCTTTAGCCGTTGCGGCAAGAGGACAAGGTGTTGCTGTTGTTCTAAATGTTTTCAATGGTGTGATTGTAAATACCGCATATGGAATAGGGCAGCAACTATCTGGTCAGTTATCAAATTTCTCTGGAACCATCTCTAAATCAATGAGCCCTCAAATAATGCAGCGAGAAGGAGAAGGGAATAGATTAGCAATGACATCACTTGCTTTAAAGCAATGTTTTTACACTACCCTATTATTGTTTATGTTTGCTCTGCCTCTTTATCTTGAAATGCCTTTTGTTTTGAAACTATGGTTGAAAAATGTGCCAGAGTATGCAATAGACTTTTGCCGTGTTTTTTTGGTAATTGCTCTTGTTGGTCAAATGTCGTCAGGACTTATGACGGCAATTCAAGCAAAAGGGAAGATCGCAGTATATCAAATCACTATTTCTTTGCTTCTTTTAATGAATCTTCCCGCCGCTTATATACTTCAAAAACATGGTTTTGAACCAGTAATGGTTTTGTGGATAATGTTAGTAATTGAGATAGTTTGCTTGGTTGCACGGCTTGTGGCGGCAAGTTTTTTTGTCGGTATCTCAACAAAGAATTATTTTAAGGATGTAGTATTTAAATTTATGATAGTTTCTATACCAACTACTTTTATTGCTGTGATAGGAAAGTTATATATAGGACTTACATGGTCATCCTTTGGCCATCTTCTTTTAAGCACTGGTGTAACCATTCTTCTTGTGCCAATCTTGTCATATATTTGTTTTGATAAGAGAGAAAAACAGTTTGTGATTTCTTATGGAAAAAAAATAATAGGGAAAATAAAAAATTAATATGAATAGCATCGTAAAACACGTAAGAGGCGCAGCCCGTGGAATAATTAGTATTATTCTTTTAGGCGTCCAATATATCCCTAGTAAACACTTGAAGTATTATATCTTAAAGTTAGCAGGAGTTAAAATGAGCCGAAATGTAAAGTTTGTTGGATCTTTTTCAATTCGTAATCATAAAGGATTGACAATAAAAGACGGAGTTATTATTGGCCCAGGTGTTCTACTTGATGCAAGAAATGGTCTGACAATAGAAAAATGCGCGGTTATTGCGTATCAAGCTATTATTTGGACATGGAACCATGATTATAATGATGCTAATTTTAGGGGAAACGGTGCGCCAGTTTCAATTGGTGCATATAGTTGGATATGTAGTAGGTCAATTATACTTCCTGGAGTAAGTATTGGTGAAGGTAGCATTGTTGCTTCTGGCGCAATTGTAACGAAAGATGTGCCTCCGTACTCTGTTGTTGCAGGGATACCTGCCAAAGTGATAAAAAAACGGGAGCATAAAGAATGGGAATATGGATATCTAGCAAAGAATGATTATTCTCACTTTATATAATTATTGAAGAAAGATAAATGGCAGATAAAACTATTAGTCAAGTTTTTGATAGGCTTATTATAATACTTTATTTTATAAGTATTACTTTAACTTTATATTTTAGTTCACTATCTCAATCAGATGGAGAAGAGAGTATTATTGCACCGAGGTTTATTCTCCTTTCCCCTTTTGTCGTTGCCGTTTTACAGTTATTGAGGATATTTATGTTAAATGGACGATTTAAGGTCGACACCCTATGCAGGTCATGGATTTATATTTTTATTTGTTATGTTTTTGCATTAGTAGTGGGCTTTGTTGGGGGGCAAGGAAGGATAAATTATAATACAGTTTGGTTTATAATTTGTCCGCCTGTAGCATGGTGTTTTTTCTCTTTGACGATTAAAGCCAATCCATCATTAAAAGATACCCTAATTACAATCAGTTTTTGGTTTCTAATATTATTCTCAATTATTTCGCTATATTTTATCCCTCGTTCATTGAGAGCAAATGGCCTATTTGCTTCGCTTAATACAGGTTATTATGTCCTGTTAATCTACCCGTTAGCGATGTTGAATACTAGTAGGATAAAAAAAATAGTTTCTACAGTATTATTGTTGATTGTCGTTTTTTTGTCAATGAAGCGAGGTGGTTACGTTGCCGTTGGATTAGCTTTTACTTTTTATTTGTTTTTTACAACAAAGTTGGGTTTGATTAAGAAGATATTGATTGCTGGTATTTTGATAGGTTCGATGTTCTTTCTGATTCCGAAAATTGATGAAATGACATATGGCACATTGACTACACGTTATGAATTTACGCAGAATGGAAGGGATGAAGAAGGACGTTTTGCTATGTACCCAATAGTTTGGAAAGCCGTATGGGACTCGGATGCTTTGCACCAAATTGTAGGCCACGGCTTGAACGCAGTTGAGGTTGATAAGGTTATAGATGGCGATGCAACTCATAATGATTATTTGGAGTTTTTATATGATTTTGGTATAGTAGGTTTATTGCTCTTGTTGTTTTATCAGTATCAATTGTTTTTAATAACATGGCGATCTTATAAATACAAAATTCATTATTTGTCTTCTATTTTTGCGCTTTCTTCCGTTATAGTGCTGTCAATGGTATCTATAGTATATGCGTTTTACTATTTCCTTGTAATAATACCTTTTTGGTGTGTTATTAATCGAATACAAAGAGAAGAAAGAATAAGATTGCCATTATGAAAATAGGAATTCTTACATTTAACACAGCTATAAACTTTGGCGCAAATCTACAGGCTTGCTCAACTTATTGCTATTTAAAGAGTCATGGTTATGAGCCAGTTTTTATTAGTTATACTCCTAATGATGCTGTTGATGAAGGGATGTCAAATCCGCCAGAACAAGTTGCCGCTCAAAGGGCGTTTCAAAAGCAATTTAATGTAACCGAACCATGCCATGATTCAAAAGAAGTGGCGCAGATGCTTAAGAATAGTAATATTCGCAACATTATAGTTGGAAGTGATGCAGTGGCTCAGCATCATCCATTATTATCGAGGATAGTTTTTCCATCTAAGCACCTTATCTCGGTCTCTCATCCTGCGAGTGACAAGATATTCCCTAATCCTTTTTGGGGTGAATTTCTGGATTATGTGGATTTACCAGTTAGTGTGTTTTTGATGTCGGTTTCAAATCAGCAATCTAATTACAAACTTTTCACATCTAAAGAGAAAAAGGCCATGATGAGTTATTTATCCCGAATGACTTATATTTCTGTTAGGGATAATTGGACTCAAAATATGTATAAGTTTATATCTGGAGGAAAGTTGATACCAGATATTACACCAGATCCTGTTTTCGCTTTTAATGAGAATGTCAAAAATCTGCCTACTCGTGATTTTATTAAACGAAAGTTCAATTTGCCAGAGAAGTATATCCTTTTAGCAATAAGAAGAGGACGTTCAGTAGCTCCAGTATGGGTTGAATCATTTGAACGTATTTGTGTTGATAATGGATATAAGTGTATTGGCTTGCCTTTCCCTTATGGCTATTCTCCTCTTAATGTTGTGAAAGAAAAAATCAATTTGCCACTCTCACCGATTGATTGGTACTCTATAATTAAGTATTCTGACGGATATGTCGGACATAACATGCATTCTATTGTTTCAGCGTTGCACAATTCGGTGCCATGTTATAGTTTTGATCAGTATGGAATAAGACATTTGTCCCAGTTTGTTAATAAACAGAGTAGCAAGATTTATCATATACTGAATACGGCTGGTTTCCCAAATTACAGAAATGCATCGTGCCGGTTACTAGAAATGACGCCACCAGCAGAAACGATTTTTAACAAACTGATGACTTTTGATAAGAAACACTGCAGTGAATTTGCAGAGGACTATTATCAAAAGTATATTAGAATGATGAAAACCATTGAGTCTATGTTTGTGTAGCATGATGTGCAGACTATTTCGATCATTTGCTTTGTTGTTTATTTATAGTTGCTCATTAACTTCCAATGTGGCCTGCGTTGGAGTCACCAAAAGAGTCATCTTGGGTAATTCTGTTTCAGATAATAAGGTCTTGCTACCAAATACCTTTTCTTTGTCCAACACAAAATATATAGTAAAGGGGGACTATTCATTGAATTACGAAAAAATGGAGGTGGGCAGTCATTGCGAAATAGTCTTTGATGGCGGTAGTTTGTGTAATGGAGAGATTGTTGGAAAAGACACTTCTATTAAAGTTAAAAGAGGGAATCGTTCTTTACGTAATCTTTCTTTCTCTGGCACTTTCATAATGCCGACTATTAAATCGGATTATTTTGAGATAGATGAAACAACGCTTTGCGATATTTTTGACTTAACCTCAAATGAAATCAAGAATGTGGTTTATATCAACGATAATTTGACCGTAACTATTCCAAAGGAGTGGCATGGGGTGGTAATCACAAAGTCATTTACTGATATTTTTATCAATGCTACTATATCTCTAAATACTTGTTCATACAGAGGAGGGAATATATTTTATATCAGGGATTGCCACAATGTTTCAATTAGCGGTACTGGGCATTTGGTTGGAGATGTTTTGACACACAACGGCGAAGACGGAGAATGCGTCTATGGTATTTTTATAAGGAATGCTGAAAATATCATTATTAAGAATGTCACTTGTGAGTATTTCTGGGGTGATGGTATATATATATATCCAGGTTCGGTGAATGAAATAGATAGGCCTATCTGTAGGGGTATTGTGATTGATGGCGTTACTTGTAATTGTAACAGAAGGCAAGGAATAAGTGTTGTAGGTGGCGATAATATAATCATTAAAAATTCTAGATTAGTTAACACTGGCGCTATTAGAGGTACATCGCCATCCTCGGGAATTGATATTGAACCCGCACAAGGATGGACTGTTAACAATATAGTAATAGAAAACTGTGAGTTCGAGAACAATGGAAATGCTACTGAATATCCTTCTGACGTTCAGGTTGTAAATAATTATGGAATGGTTAAGATTAGTAAGTGCAGACTAAAGAATTTTTTCTATGGTAGGGCTGATAATATTGATTTCGAAGATTGTGTAATAGATGGGAGGTTTTATACCTCCAGTAATGGCATAGGAAAGAATGTTAGACTCATCAACACAAAAGTGAACACTATTCACAATAATCTTATAAAGAATGGGAATGTGAATCTTATCAACTCAATTTCAGGAAACTAAATAATTGTTTTCAACTCTATTTGTTCTGATAATATACTATCTTCCTTAATGCTCTCTAATTTAGATAATAGTGAATAATAATGATTGAGATGAAAAGAATCGCCTGGTTAACACCATATCCCTTTATTGATGTTGATTTACCAATTGTAGTAGAACTACAAAAGGAGATGGAAATATATTGGCAGATATTAGTGGGTAAACTAAATGACGATACAAAGAACTATGTTGTGTCTCATTTAATAAACACAAATAATATTAAGTATGAATTTGTGCAAGCTCCATATCGCGTGTATGATTTGAGATTGTTAGGCATATATCGTAAACTACTAAAGCAGGCCAAGGCATATAAGCCGGACTTGTATTACACATCTGTCAATACGGCACCATTTGGCCCTTTATTGTATAAGTGGAGCTGGCCAATGAAAAGAGTAGTTACTGCTTGCCATAATGTGTCGACTCCCAAAGGTGCGAATAGAGAATATTATGCTCGGTTTTATACGGGATGGACATTACGCTTATTCAATAATATACAAGTTTTTTCGGCGTCTCAAAGGGATATACTTTTGCGTCGTTTCCCGGATAAGAATGTACTACTTGCTCCATTAGCTATTAAAGATTATGGTGAACCCTCGCTTCCCGCAAAGAATTTTGATGAAAAAATGATAATATTTCTTTTCTTTGGCATTATCTCACCATATAAACGCTTGGACTTATTAATAGATGCTGCTCAGAATATATATGAGAAAGGCTATAAGAATTTCAAAGTGAAAATCGCTGGAAAATGTAAGACATGGTCTCAGTATGCTGCTCTCATAAAATACCCTCAATTATTTGATAACAGAATCGAGTTTATACCAAACTCTGATGTTGCTAACATATTTGTTGGAAGCGACTATTTTGTTATGCCTTACCAAGATATAGCTCAAAGCGGAGCTATTACAGTGGCATACCGTTATAATTTGCCAATCATTCTTAGTGATTTACCCCAGTTCCGTCCCTATGGTTATAATGAAAAAACCTGTTTGTTTTTTGAGAGCGGTAATGTGCGTGATTTGGAAAGCAAAATGATTGCTGTCATCAATGGCGGGAAACAGATGCATTCTTCTTTAAAAATAGGTTTGTCTGGTTTTGTTAAGAATAATTATTCAACACCAGCAATCGCTAAAAAGTATATAGTATACTTTGAGGATTTGCTCAAAAAAGAGAGTCTCAGAAATGCCTAAGTTAGCAGATATTCATACTTGTACCGGGTGCCTTGCCTGTGTTGATATTTGTCCTAAGACTGCGCTTTCATATTGTAAAAATGAAGAGGGCCATATAGCCTATGAGTTAGAAAAAGACAACTGTGTTGAGTGTGGATTATGTGAACGGATTTGCCCTGTTGTATCGGGATTTAAATACGGTGAAAACAAGTTGGCCGATTCAACGCCGTACGCCGCATGGGCTAAAGATGCTGAACTAAGATTGAAATCTACATCTGGCGGAGTTTTTGCTGCACTTTCAAAGTTTATTATCTCTCAAGGTGGCATCGTAGTTGGGGCTTCTTTGAAAAAAAATGATATTAGACATATTCTTGTAAATAAGGAAGAGGATATTTTACGGCTTCAGGGATCTAAATACGCACAAAGTAACACAGAAGGTATCTTTAAGGATGTAAAATCTAATCTTATCGATGGAAGGAAAGTCCTTTTCTCTGGATTGGGGTGTCAGGTTGCTGGCTTGCTATCATATTTAGGAAATATGAAATATTCTGGTCAATTGATAACTGTTGACTTGATTTGTGGTGGAGTTCCCAGCAGGTTTTTGATAGACTATTACTTGAAGCATAATCCGGACGTGGATGAGATAGTCGCTTTTAGGAACAAGTCAAGATATGAGTTTTCTGTAAAAGATAAAGATGGTAACATCAAAATCATCCCGTTATCGGCCAGGCCATTACCATTATGTGGTTTTTATACAGAACTTACTAACCGATACTCTTGTTATGACTGTAAATTTAACGGTACTCATCGAAAGTCGGACATTACAATAGGTGATTATTGGGGAGATAAGCAGTATTTAGAAGAACATAGAAATGGTCTTTCTATTGCAGTTTCGCATTCTGACAAAGGAAAAGTACTTCTACAAGAATCAGAATTGGAGATACACGAAGTAGGATGGGGAACATTTTTGATAAATAATCCCCGTATGATTGACGGGCATAAAAATGCGTCTAAATCAAAAGCTAGAATAAATATGGCAAAGTCATTTCGAGAATTGCCATATGAGAAAATACTTCAAGTATATGCAAACAAAGCAACATGGCATGAACCCCTATTAATGATTCGCAAATTATTCCGACATGCAGCGGGATATGTATATAAAATATTATATAGAAATAAATTAAAACGAACTATATCAAAGCTTGTCGGGCAATGAAAATAGCGGTTATAACGTACCATTATTCCAATAACAAGGGGGCGTTTATGCAAGCATACGCTTTATGTCGTTATTTGCGTGAACAAGGCCATGAGCTGACTATAATAGATGTGCGCCAAAAAGAAAATGCTAGTTTTGGCTTTATTGGCAAAATTATAAAGAGTATTATTGTAGGAAGGAGGCTTAAAAAGGATATGCGGGAATTGTATCCGCCATTGACAAGACGTTATTATAGTGTTGAAGATCTACAGCGAGATCCTCCAATCGCGGATTGTTATATTGTAGGAAGTGACCAAGTATGGAATCCAAATATAAGCAAAGAATTAATGTTTGCTTATTTTTTAGATTTTGGAGGGAAAGATGTAAAGCGTGTTTCTTATGCATCAAGTTTTGGCCTATCTGAATGGATTGTTGGTGATAAAGAAGTAAATGATCATATTAAGGGTTTGTTATGCTCATATAAGGGCCTCTCTGTACGCGAAAAGGAAGGACAGGTTCTTTGTGAGCGCACATTTGGATGTAAACCAACAATAGTTTTAGATCCGACATTCCTAAATTTGGATTATAACGATATAGTTGGGAATTGTAGACCGCGTGAGGAAATTCTTTGTTACAAGATTAATAAAACGGAAGATTTTTGGACATATGCTCCTGTTATAGGAAAAATTATGGGACTTCCTTTGGCGTTGTTAAACTACAATTTGCCCCACAAGAACTTTAGGTATTGCTTCCCTCCTTCGTTGCGGATCTGGATGCGGCGTATTGCAGCAGCTTCGTTTGTTATAACAGATTCGTTCCATGGCGTGGCTTTTAGCATCATAAATAAAAAACAGTTTGCAGTTATTCTTAACCACAATGACCGTGACTCCAGACTGATTAATGTTATCAGGCTTTTCAACTTAGAAGAAAGGATGTTTAACACTGTGGAAGAAATGGTAAATGATAGAAGGTGGGAAAAACAAATAAATTATATGGCTGTTTTTAAAATTCTTTACAAGGAACGTGAAACATCTCAACAATATTTGTTGGACGCTTTAAAAGATATTAAGCAATGAGAAAGTTCAAAGATAATCTATATATACGAGGCTTCTGGCGTTTTTTGTCCGATTATTTTGGCGTTAATCGCAAAAAATTTGGTTATATTGGAGAATATGTAATAATTACTCCTCCCTTGTCAGGTAATTTAAACAATGTTTATATATATGACCATGTGGGGCTTGGATCACATGCATATTTATCTACACCAAGTGCGAAGATAATCATAAAAGGGAATTGTGCTATAGCTCACAATCTTAGCATCCATACAGGTAATCATGCAAGGTTATTAGGGAAGTATATTACAGACATTACAAAGAGTGATAAACCACTTGGCTATGACCATGATGTAATCATCGAAAAAGATGTCTGGATAGGTGCAAATGTAACAATACTTCAAGGAGTAACAGTTGGTAGAGGGGCAACCATTGCAGCTGGAGCAGTAGTCAATAAAGATGTTCCACCTTATAGTATTGTTGGTGGAGTACCTGCAAAGGTTATTAAATTTTACTGGACTATTGACCAGATATTGGAACATGAAAGACAGTTATATCCTGAAAATGAACGTTATAAAAAAGAGGAACTGGAAGAGATAATAAAAGCTTGACAAATGAAAGTATTACTATGTACGCCATATAAAGATGACCCGGATATTGTACGAGGAGGTATTAACCAATGGGGGAAAAATATCCTTTCGTACCATAGAGCACATAAAGATGGTGTTGAGTTAATACCTGTTTCGTTTGATAGGCATATAACTCTTATCAACTCTAAAAATATCTTACAGAGGGCGATAAATGGCGTGAGGGAGCAATTTTATCCCGTTTACAATGCTATAAAGGCATTTAAAGATACAAAACCGGATGTGGTTCATATTTGCTCTAGTGCTGGGCTGGGCTGCATTCGAGACCTTTTATTGGTAAAGGCTGCTAAAAAGCAAAAAGTGCGTAGCGTCTTGCATCTTCACTTTGGCCGGTTGCCTGAACTTGTTGAGAAAAAGAATTGGGAATGGTATTTACTTAAATCGGTTCTGAAGGTATCAGATGTTATAGTTCCCATGAATAAGCCAACAGAAATAACTCTTAAAGAGACGGGATTTAGAAATGTGGTATATCTTCCCAACCCGTTAAGTGATATTATTATAAAACAAATTTCCAAAATTAGAGGAATAGAGAGGAAGTCAAATCAATTGCTCTATGTTGGTCATGTTTATAAGACAAAGGGTGTTTTTGAATTAGTAGAAGGCTGTAGGGATATTGAGAGTGTTAGTTTACGAATCGTTGGAAAATACACACAAGAGATATACGAAGAGCTAATGTCAATAAGTGAAGTATCTAGCAAAGGAGATTGGATTAAATTTGTTGGAGAAGAGCCCCATGATGAAGTTCTAAAAGAATTTTTGAGCGCGGATTTATTTGTGTTTCCTAGTTACACTGAAGGCTTCCCCAATGTGATTCTTGAAGCGATGGCTTGCGGCTGCCCTATTATTGCATCTAACGTTGGTGCTATTCCGGAGATGCTTGATATCGACAACGAGCCTTGTGGTGTTTGTATACAGCCCCAAAGTAGCAAAGAAGTACATGATGCAATCCAGATGCTTATCAACGATAGAACAATGAAGGCAGATATTGCAGAAAGGGCAAAGAAACGTGTGAATTACATGTATACAATGCCAGTGGTTTGGAATGAACTAAAAAGTATTTGGTCAAGTAACTGAATTAAAGCATTGGCGTTTTCCCTTAAACAAACGAGATGATTTTTCTTAAATGAAGAAAAAAATACTAATTATATCCGCTGTATTTCCTCCTGAGCAAGTAACATCGGCTTTGATGACGTACGATATTGCTAAGGAATTGGCGAAGTTCTACAACGTGACCGTTCTACACCCCCGTCCGACACGTTCTATTGGTGCACGCTTTGAAAACCCAGAGCTATCAAGGGAACCATTTGAAATCATATTAGTCGATTCTTACACTTGTCCTGGATCTCGTTTGATTGGACGAATGAAGGAGAGCATTTCCTTTAGTAAAACGTGTGTGAAATATATCAAAGCTCACAAAGGTGAGGTAGATTTCATCTATAACGGAGCTTGGCAGCTATTTGGTGTCCACATGGTTGCTAAAACGGCTGTGAAATACAAGATTCCGTACTTAATCACAGTACAAGACATTTATCCGGAGAGTTTGCTCACCGGTCATCACTATCCTTTGGTGGTTGAAAAACTAGTAAAAATGGTTTTCCTGCCAATGGATAAATACTATACTTCTCATGCGGTTAAGGTAAGGACAATCTCCGACGAGATGGCTGTTTATATGTCAGAGACACGCCATTTACCCAGAAATCATTACGTAATAATGAATAATTGGCAAAACGATGAGGACTTTGAAGACCTGCTTGAGAAAGAAAAAGAAGAAACGCGATTTGTTTTCATATATGTTGGAAGCATCAATGTTCATGCGAATGTTGATCTGATAATCAAGGCGTTCCACGAAGCACGCCTGGAGAATGCAGTATTACGTATCTATGGCAGTGGCAATAGGAAAGAACAGTGCATGGCCTTAGTGCAAGAGTTGGGTGATAAAAGAATAACATTTGGCATGGTGAGCAGAGAAGAAGTACCGGTTACACAAGCAAAAGCTGATGTAACTGTCTTTGCATTACCCAAGGGGAATGGCGGGATTTGCCTTCCCTCTAAGATGACCAGCTATATGCTATCCGGAAAGCCTATTCTGGCTAGTATTGATAAAGGTAGTATAGCAGAGAGATATATTAACGAAGCTCAATGTGGCTTCGCGGTAGAGCCAGACAATATTGAGGCTTTAGCAGAAGGATTTAAGATGTTTAGTAAAATGGATAAAGCCACTCTTGACCAGATGAGTAAGAACAGCAGGCGCTTTGCTGAAGAGAACCTTACAAGAAAAGTAAACCTTCCGAAAGTCATAGAAATCATAGAAAGCGCAATAAACTAAAGAGTATGACTAAAGTAATCACTTACGGCACATACGACCTATTGCACCAGGGGCACCTTAATCTGCTCCGTCGCGCTAAGGAACTGGGAGACTACTTGATAGTAGGTGTCACCAGCGATAGTTTCGACCGTGGCCGCGGCAAACTCAACGTCCGCAACAATGTTTTGGAACGCGTTGAGGCGGTGAAAGCCACTGGGTATGCAGATGAGGTAATCATAGAAGATTATCTTGGGCAAAAGATTGATGACATCCAGAAATATGATGTAGATATCTTTGCTATAGGTAGTGATTGGGTTGGGAAGTTTGACTATCTGAACGAGTACTGCAAGGTTGTGTATCTCCCCCGAACAGAGGGCATTTCTTCCACTATGCTTCGGGCTGAGAGCCAAGACACTTATCGCATAGGTGTTATTGGCAGTGGTCGTATTGCAAACAGGTTTGTTCCTGAAACAAAGGTGGTGAATGGGGCACAAGTCGTGGCAGTCCTGAACCCCAATAAAGATCTAGCAGATGCTTTTGCTAAGAAATATGGTATAGAAGCCTATTCTGACTTTGATTCCTTCATTGAAAAGGTTGATGTCGTATATGTTGCATCACCGCATCTGACTCACTATGATTACATCAAACAGAGTCTTCTTGCCGGCAAACATGTCTTGTGTGAGATTCCGTTTACGCTGAAGAAGGAGGAGGCTATAGAACTCTATCAATTAGCTGAAGAAAGGAACCTGGTTCTTATGGAGGCCAGCAAGACTGCATATTGCCCCGCTTTTGGCCACATTGTAACACTGATAAAGAGCGGTATTATTGGTGACGTCGTTGATGTGAAGGCATCTTTGAGTAAGATGGTGGAGCCACCTACCCGGGAACTGGATGTGAATCAGGCCGGTGGTGCTATGACTGAGCATGCCCCACTTACTGTGATGGCTATTATAAAGCTTCTTGGGCTGGACTGGAAAGATGTTGACTTCCATACCAAGAGAGAGAATGGAGTTGATATATACACCAAAGGTGTTATCAATTACCCTCATGCTACTTCTTCGTTCACCTTGGGCATTGGTGTAAAGACAGAAGGTAACCTGGTGATTTCTGGTACAAAGGGATATGTATATGTGCCTGCGCCATGGTGGCTCACCAGCTATTTCGAGGTGCGCTATGAAGACCAGACCAAGAACAAGAAGTATTTCTATAGTTATGATGGCGAAGGATTGCGTTATGAGATTCAAGAGTTCTTATCTATGATTGTTAATGATCGTCGTAGTTGCTATAAACTACGCAGGCGGGAGAGTGTGGCAATAGCAGAGATTGTTGAGAAGTTCCGTAATGGTGAAAACGTAACCGAGATATGATAAGACGAATTCTTGTAGTTGGAGGCGCCAATGGGATTGGCCTTAGCATAGCGACAGAGCTTGCTAAACGCGATGAAGTTGAGAGGGTGTATATCGTTGATAAAGCGCCTTTGGCAGAGGAGTATGTTCATCCTAAGTTTGATCATTTTCAGTTTGACTTGACCAGCGAAGATTATTCTTTCTTTGATCGTTTCACTGACATTAATGCCATGATGATAACGGCTGGATTTGGGAAGCTTGCGCTTTTTAAGGATGTGCCAGAGAGTTATATTATGAACTCATTCAATGTCAATACGATACCAGTGCTTCGACTTGTACATAAGTTTTATGGGATATTAGAAGCAATGGAGGATTTCTATTGTGGAGTGATGGTTAGTATCGCAGGTTTTATGTCATCGCCATTCTTTGCTGTTTATGGTGCGACAAAAGCGGCTTTAAAGATATTCATTGAAAGCGTGAATGTAGAACTGAAAAAGAATGGCTCGTCCAATTGTATCTTAAATGTAAGCCCTGGATCGCTGAAGGGGACCTCTTTTACGGCAGGAAAGACTGATTTGAGTATTACGGCCCCTATGGCGAATTCTATTATTGGACATCTTGAAGCAAAAGATGATCTCTTCATACCTCAATATGATGAGGTGTTCAAAAATGTCCTGGAAAGGTATCATAGTGATTTTAGGGCAGAAGGTGAGCATTCATATGATTATAAACTGAATTCCGGAAGAATAAAATAATATGGCAGAGCAACAAATGCATGGCTTTAGGGCAAGGCTTGACTACTTGCTGAAACATAATTATACAGTCAATCGGATTTTCAACTTCTCCGTAAGTGCGTTTATGAAGCTATGGGGGTTGTTTATCCCTACTGATAAGAATCTTGTCGTTTTTAGTGCTCATTCCAGGAAGTATAACGACAGTCCCCGTACACTTTATGAGTATATGCTTGCTCATCCCGAGAAGTACGGGCAGTATAAATGTGTATGGGCTCTGGAAGATCCGGACAATGTGAAAGCTCCGGGGAATGCCATCAAAGTAAAGGCTGACACCTTATTGTATTTTAAGTATACCTTAAAAGCAAAATACTGGATAACCTGTGTGAATATCGAACGGAGTCTTCACTATAAAAAGAAGTCTTGCCGATACTTGAATACTTGGCACGGGACTCCGTTTAAGCATGTGGGTAATGATGCCGGTGTTCGTAAGGACTATGATTTTGGGAGTGTAGATTTGTTCTGTTACGCAAGTGATTTTGAAAAAGAGATATATAAGAGAGCTTTCTGTGTAAGGGATAAAGCATTGATTCCTACGGGTCTTCCCAGAAATGATGAATTGTATCGAGTAACTGCAGAAGAGGTGAAAAGTATCAAATCGCGTTTAGGCTTGCCTTTTGACAAAAAAATCATTCTTTATGCGCCAACGTGGAGAGAAAGTACTGATAATGGAAAAACTTGTGCCATCAAACCGCCCATTGATGCAGTAAAGTGGGAAGACCGACTTAAAGAGAAGTACATCGTATTGTTCCGAATGCATGCTTATACAAACAAACTTTTAGGTTTAGAGTTCAATGACACTTTACGCGATTATTCATCCTATCCTAATGTGAATGATCTGTTTAAGGCGGCAGATATCCTGATAAGTGACTACTCGGCTTCAATGGCAGACTATGCGATTTTGGAACGTCCTATTCTTTGTTTTACGTACGACTACGAAGAGTATCGTGATGAGCGGGGATTGTATGTGGATTACGAAAAAGAAATGCCCAGTGGGATTTTGAGGACTGAAGATGCCGTGCTTGAGTATATTGATAAGATGGATTATCAGCTGGAATGTGAGAAAACCAAGAAGATGATAAAGGGAAAGCTTCTTCAATATGGTGGTGAAGCAACAGTCAAATGTCTGGCATCTTTATTCGAAGAAGCATGAGATTTTGTACCTTCATAGCAGTTGCGTTGCTCATTACGCTCTCTTGTGAGGAAATAGATCAACCGTTTATTCAAGAAAATGAAGGATTATCTTGGATACTCATTGACTCGTCAGGCAAGATTCCCAGCTCTAACAGCACGATCTACGAGGAGTGCTTTGGTGAAGGAAACACTCTTCGATTAAACCAATCAATGAGTATTTGCTCAAATAGAATCTTTTGTTTTAATAACGGCACCACGGCACATGTCTTTGACTATACTACCAAAAAGTACATTCCCTCGGAAGAATTACCGGAGTACAGCCACCATAACAATGCTCAGTTTACAAATTGTTTTCTAGAGGAGTCGGATCAGTTTCCTTTGCTTCTTTTATCCCGCGGAGACTATCCTCCAAATCAGACGGATTTGTATTTGGTGAAGGTAATAGAACAAGACGGTAAGATATCTTTTCATCGGCACAAGACTATCCATAACACGTTACCAGAAGCGGCGTATAATGGTAGTTGGGTGATCGACGAAGATAATAATCGTCTGTTTCTTTACACAATGGATAAAGGGGATTGGAGGGTAAAAGAAGATAATGTTTTTTCTGTTTATGAGTTTACGTCCCCAAACATCATTAGTGAAGAAGATGTTACACTTGAAGTTAATGATGTCGTGAATGTATGGAAGTACTCCTATTTGATACTTCAGGGCGGAACATACTATAAGGGACTTTTACTTTTCAATGTAGAGAGTTTACAATCGATCGATGAGCATGAGATATCTCATCCTAAGTGTGTTATAGCTATTGACGCCAGTTCGGGAAGAATAAAGGCGTATCTTCCTTTAGAGGAGTCTTTAGAAACTGAAGGGATATGTGTTTATGAGAATAAGTTGTACGTTTCTTTTAAAAAAGGGACTGAAAAACAAGGTCGAAAAGATGTGGTATTCAAGATTAATGAATACGATTTACCATCATTGCTTTTAAATCATTAGAGTATTGAGTGAATGAAGAAGCTATTATTTACCGGAGCATCCGGATTCCTGGGCTATAATATCCGTCCCATCCTGGAAAAGAGCTATGATATACACACCATCGGCTTAACCGATGATGATGACATCAAGATAAACATGGCCAAAGAAGTCCCACCCATCAACACCCATTATGATGTGGTGCTACATGCAGCGGGGAAAGCTCATACTGTTCCGAAAACGGAAGCTGAGAAACAGGTTTTCTATGACGTCAATTATCAGGGAACGGTGAACCTATGCCAAGCATTAGAGAAAGCAGGCATTCCCAAAGCCTTGGTATTTATTTCAACCGTAGCCGTATACGGATGCGAGTATGGTGATATGATAACCGAGGAACATCCTTTGGAGGGCGCGTCGCCTTATGCGGAGAGCAAGATTATGGCTGAGAAATACCTCACAGACTGGTGCCCAAAGAATGGTGTTGTCCTTGGTATCTTGCGTCCGTCATTGTTGGCCGGCAAGAATGCTCCCGGCAATTTGGGCTCAATGGTAGATGGCATCAAGAAAGGTTTCTACATGAACATTGCCGGAGGCAAGGTGATCAAGAGCATCTTGATGGCAGAAGATATTGCCAGACTGCTACCGTTACTTGAGGAGAAAGGTGGCGTGTATAACGTCTGTGATACTCGTCAACCCTCTTTTGGCGAGATCTCCGCATCAGTTGCCAAGCAACTCGGAAAACGCAAGCCCATCAGCATTCCATACTGGATGGCATGGTGTATGGCCAAGGTGGGAGATTTGCTCGGTTCGAAGGCTCCCATCAATTCGTATAAGCTGGAGAAGATGACAAAGTCATTGACGTTCAGCAATGAAAAAGCTCGCCGCGAATTGGGCTGGGAGCCGCTGGATGTCCTGACGAACTATAGGATTCTATGACAAATAGAGAGTCGCTATACAAGCTAATACGTATAGCCATAGGTAACGATAATGATTTAACGTTGCCAACCGATTTTAATCTCTTCGAAGCGATGGCTCTCTCGGAGGATACGGGTGTCAATTGCCTTGCTGTCAGTGGGTTCCAGAAATTGGTGGATAGTGGGATAATTGCTTCCCCAGCTTTTGAAAAGGATGATCAACGCTTGATGATATGGATGGGCCTTTCCATCATGATGGAGCAGAAGACAAGATTGCAGTGGGATGCAATTCAAAAGCTCGTGGGTATTCTATCTGCAAAGGGCATTACGACTGTTGGTTTAAAAGGGGTAACTGTAGGGCAATGGTATCCAAATCCCATGCTGAGAGACAGTTGTGATTTCGACTGCTTTTTGCTGAAGAATGGAGAGAATGGTGTTAATGGCTTTGCATATGAAGAAGGCAACCAGGTTGTGGAGGCTAGAGGGATAGCGGTGGATAGAAGAATTTACGTTCATTCTGTTTTTGAATATAAAGGAATGACGGTAGAAAACCACCACTATCTGGCCGCAATCAAGTTGAGCAAGCGGCATCGTAAGATGGATAAGTTATTTCGTACTTTACTCTTAGAAGAACCTCTTAAACCTGTTATGGATTCGCAGTTGATGATGGGCTCTCCTATGTTCAATGCTATATTCCTTACGCATCATGCTCATAGGCATATGCTCAATGAGTATATGCCAATTAAGCTGTTGACCGACTGGGCTCTGTTTATTAAGAACAATGCTGCTTTGGACTGGGAGCGGTTTTGGCGCTATGTAGATGAGTTTGGTATGCTGCGTTTTGCGCAGTCAATGACAAGGTTGACTTGTAAACTGCTTGGGACAAATGTACCCTTCGAGTTGCCTGCTGATGAAGAAGCGGATTCATTGCTTGAAGAAAGTCTGTGGGATTTGCCGGAAGAGCCGCGAGTTCGGAAATCGCTATTTGCCCGTCGGCTCGGTATTATCTCGAACATTATGCACGCTAGCAAGCGATATAAAGTGTTCTATGACTACAACTCTATACAGATGATTGTGGCCTACGTAAAGGGCTATCTATTTGGAAAAGAGTGATTTATTCCGTTGCAAGCTTGCCCTCGCCGGCAATACCTGGCGGGCGCGGTGGAAATATCGGCTTTTTGCCGAGATCTCATGGCTCCAGGCGCTGTGGATTCAGGTGAAAGGGGTATTATTTGAGATGGCGCCGAAGTTGTCGTAAGTTTGATATTTATATATTATCTATGAATAATTCAATAAGTCTTTCGTGGAAAGATTATGAGGAGGCTGTCTTTGAAGAGTTTCGGAGGGTATACCATTCCCTTGATGCGGAGATTATTAAGAATACTTATATTAATGGAAAATACTCAGGCGCAAAACGGCAAATAGACGTATTAATCAAGCTTCGAAAGGATGATGTTGTCACGTCCACCATCATTATCGAGTGTAAACACTACTGTACGAAGATAAACGTAAAGGTGGTAGATTCATTTATTGGGTGCCTTACTGATGCCGGAGCAGATAAAGGAGTCATCGTATCGGAGAAAGGCTTCACTAAGGCAGCCATAAGTCGTGCCCATAAAGGAAAAGATGACATAGAAGTGGATATACTTTGCCTTGAGGAATTACAACAGTTTCAATCCCAGGCGGCTTTGCCGTATGCTGGAAATAGTGCCTTGGCTCTATCTGCGCCATTTGGATGGGTTATTGATGGTACTATAAGAGGGTTCGCGCCTGCAGTCCTACATAGGCGGGGTATTTCTTTTGAGGAAGCAACAAAGAAGGAAAAGGAATGGATGTATGTTCAGTTTTTTGGCAAACAAACAAAGATTGATACGCTTGACAAGCTTATTGAGGCGCAGAACGAGTCATTAAGAGTTCGGGATGGGAGAGCTATAATTAATGTCGCAATAGTGGATGGTCTGAAAGTGCGCCAGGCTACTCTACCTTCGTATCCAACGCCAGAGATTACCGTGTTCAGAGAATTTGATTGGTTTATAGTATTTGTTGTTGCGTATTGCCCAGAATGTTATATAGATAGAGATATAAAGAAGGTTATTGCTATGCTAAAGGATGCGATACCTATACACGTGACGCAATAGGTGTGTTCTAGACTGGAGGAAGTCCGGTAGATTGTATATGGGGCGTTGGCATTGAGAGGGACGACCCAGCCATTTCAAACGAATATAATTGGAACGGACTTGCGGGATAAGGTGTGGTATTGTCTTCCTTTCATATCATCCAGCATTTTTTTGGTGTGTAATTGGCCTGCGGCAGGTCTGTGACTGGTGCAGATTACTATGGGACGTATAGGGGCTCTATTGACGCATCTTTGTTGGAGGGTCGTTTGCGCAAAGCCGGAATCTTGACAGAGTGGAAGGCTTTTGCCGCCTTGGTTGTAGAATGGCTTGGAATGCCGAAGGAGGCGATGCCGCTATTGGACGCGTCAAAGAAATGGCCAATGAAAGCGGCTCGTATTATGGACTTCATTTTGATGACCGGTAATTTGGGACACAACAGGGACAACACCTTCCGCCAGAAATCCTTCATCATCCGCTCCGTCGTCTCCACGTGGCGTTACACCTGCGACACCCTCCGCCACCTCTTCGTCTTCCCGATGGACTCACTCAAGGTCTGGGGAAGGATGGTATGGAATGGGGTGAAGTGGGGAGTGATTGCTTTACAGTGAAGTGTTTTTGGAGACTAGTTTAGAGGCAGCTGGAGGAGTTTGTGGGGAGCGAAGTTCCCCATATTTGAACAAGGGTGGCAACAGTGGTTTGCTTAGGAAATGTCAGTGATTATTATGATTATGAGGAAGGTTTATGAGAATCATATTGGTTGGGTAAGGCTACAACAAGGGGCCATTTTCACTGGTGCGATTGCTGATGGTATAGAAGGAAGTCAAGATGTGTGCGGACTTGTTATAACTCCAAGATGCGACATCGCGAACCGGAAAGTTAGTTCAGTTCATTACCTTCCTATGCTACCATTCAATGTATGGAAATATGAAATACTATCGCGCGTTTATCAGAATATTGAAACCGAAAAGCTCACTAAACTATTAGTTTCTTTCTGTGAAAAGAATGGAATCGCTGTGTCTTTGTTTGAAAGGCGCTATGGTTTTACTGAGAGTGACATTGAAGAATCTATCAGACATGTAATCGGTTATAAAGACATATTGAACAAATACCGTGAGCGTTGTAGGCTAGAAGATATTGACTATTGCAAGAGTAAAGTTAAAGATTGGTCAAAAGGGAAGGATAAAATAAAAGAGCTCATAGAAAACAAGCAAGCCCACTATTATCTTATAGAGGATTGGCGACAAAATGGAAAGTACTTGGTAGTAATGCTCAGAGATGTTAAGCGCTTAGAGTATAGTTTTGCGGAGAAGATGGAGAAAGGTATTAACGAAAAGATTATTAATGAAGATTGTTTTCATAAGAATGATGTTTTTAGGTCGGAAAACAATACTATGGTTTATAAATTTCATAGTGTTATAGCATCTCCCTTTCTTGAGCATATAATGGAGGCGTTTTCTAAGAATTTCTGCCGTATAGGTATAGACAGAATTGATGATTCAGTGTTAGATGAATTAAAGGCTTGTTAGTATGAAATACATTTATGTAACCTACGATGCTATTGATGAATTGGTAAAGTTGCGCCAATTTCATAGCCCTGAATATGATGAGGGCTTAGCCATTGTCCGTATAATCAGAGGGGCAGAGTATAATCTGCCTCGTTGCCCAATTCTGGCCCAGAGTAATGAAAGCGGTATTATTCTGTATACCACTAGTGGAAAGAAGGATAATGGCTTGCTAATCAGTGAAGAATGTATTGACGAATTGAAAAATGAAACTGATGAACACTTGGTCAATATATTCCAGAAGTTGTTAAAGTGTTGTATGAGGATGTTCGCTAGCGTGCGACCAGCCCCGAACGAACACCTTTCGAATAACACTCTAATGGTGATGTTCCCCTTTGCGAAGGGTATGGTAAACAGCGGCAACAGAATTCTTATAGATAAAAACACTCAAAAGGAGGCCACCAGAAAAGGGCAAGTGGTTTTTACGGCGTATTATTATGGTACTTCTGAATCGCATGTTGACATCAATGTTGCGGGGGTCAAGCGATGTCTGAAGGAGATAGGGCAAAGTCAGTTGGATGTCGCTTCTTTTACGCCAGAGGAAACTGGGCAGATAAGAAGTTTATATTTGGGGCAGCTAGAAGCTCTTGAACTGAAGCTGGATTCAAACATAGGATATGACAATTGGAAGTGCTATCTGACAAAAGCCCAGAAAGATTTCATAGAAAGAGATATCTGCGGGGCTGAACGTTTAGAAGGTGCAGCAGGAACTGGTAAAACGCTGGCTTTAATTCTTAGATGTATTTATCTGTTGACGAAATCAAACTTCTCTAAGAGGTATATCTTCGTTACTCACTCTATGGCCACAAAGAATCATATCATTGAGGTGTTCAAGAGCAACTGCCCTGAGATTGAAGATTATTTAATAACGGAGGATAATTTTTTCGGAAGTCTTCTTGTTACGACAATTCAAGAATGGTGTATTAAGTATTTGGGAGCATATATTTCAGAAACTGAGTATTTGGATAGGGATGCACGAGAGTCTAAAGACTACCAACTTTATGTGATATCAGATGCTTACTCTGAGGTAAAGAAAAACGATATTTCAACGTACGAGAAGTTGTGCTCTCCAGAATTCTTGAATTTCTTGAAGATTCATGATGATGATTCTCTTTTCGAATTGTTGCAGTATGAGATAGGAGTAGTTATTAAGGGACAAGCTGGGGGGGATATTGATGTGTATAAAAAGTTAAAGAGGCCAAAGTATGGTATACCATGTAAAAAAGATGCTGATTATAATCTTCTGTATCTAATTTATTCCAAGTATCAGAATAAGTTAGAAGTGAGTGGTCAGTATGATAGTGATGACATCGTTATTTCTGCTACGATGCAACTAACTGCTCCGATATGGAAGCGAAGAAGGGATAAAGAAGGATTTGATGCGTGTTTTGTAGACGAGACGCATCTGTTTAACAAGAATGAACTAAATATATTTCATTATCTGAATAAAACGGCAATAAAAAACCATATCGTTGTGGCGATAGACAAGTCGCAGCATGTTGGAGAACCAACTATTTATGATGAAGATTCGATGGAGGAGATGAACCTTGGAGGGAAAGGTTCAATGTCGTCTAAGTTCAAGACAGTATTTCGATCTTCACCAAACATTGTGACGCTGGCTTATAGTGTTTTGTCGTCGGGTATTCAATTGTTCGGGAACGAACTGGAGAATCCGATAGAAAACACAATATCTGATTTTACTCCTGAGGAAGAGAAGAAGTTTTCTGAATCTCAATATCTAATGGTGCAGAGTGAAGAAGACGTGGTCGAAAAGGCTTTTGTAGAAGCAGATAGATATGTTAGTGAGAAAGGCTGCAAAAAGTCGGATGTACTTATAATAGGTGTTTCAAGTTACTTCTCGCAGAAATTAGAAGATTATGCTAAAAGGTTAAATAAACCCGCTGTATTTATAAAAAGGAGGGGTGATACAGAGGTGTATAAAGATGCTGGCGATACTCAACGATACGTTGTTGGGGATATAGACTATGTCGGTGGATTGGAATTCTTATATGTTATAATGGCCGGAATTGATGCGAATACTGTACCGCCTTCTGGTGTTTCGAATGATGGTGGAGGGTCGCCAATGTATATTAAGTATTCTTGGTACAACAGACTATATGTGGCATTGACTCGAGCAAAGTATGGTGTGAAGTTAATTGGTTGTAAGGTATATGGTATTAGTCCAATGCTTGAAGGTGCAGTGTATTATAATCATATCGAAGTGGTTGAGTAAACGAATAGGGCTATCTCAACACTGTCAGATTATTTTATAATAGAAGATGATTACATCAGATTCTCCACTTAACAAAATCGCAGACGATAAGTTTGGACGCGAACCTATCGTAGATCTGATAGTGGACTCTATTAATCAGACAGTCAAAAAAAATCACGACTGTTTGGTGTATGGCATATACGGGAAGTGGGGTGAAGGGAAGACCTCTTTGATGAACTTTGTCAAGAATAGCTTACAAAACCAGGGGGAGGATGCCGGAATCAATCTTGTGGAGTTCAATCCTTGGCTGGTGAATAACGATGAATCTTTGCTCAGGGAGTTCTTCAGCTCTATCATAAAAGACGCGGATGAAACTACACGTTCGCTGTTTAAAAAATACGGCTCGCTGGCAATCCTAGCTTCTAAGACAATAGTGAACGCCTTTGTCCCTGGTGCTGGAGATGCCTTAGCTGCGGGAATTGGTATGGCTAAAGATGCATTTGTCGACAGCCAAGATTCGATCGCAGAGTTGAAGACAAAGGTCTCGGATGCGATTGCCAAATCCAAGAGGCATATTGTCATGATGATTGATGATGTTGACCGGCTGGATAAAGAGGAACTTCATACTGTGCTCCGTTTGATTCGGCAGGTCGCGGATTTCAAAAACTGTATATATATTGTAGCGATGGATGTGGATATGGTGGCAAAAGCAATCGGTAATCATTACGGTGATGGCTCTCATCAGGATGGTCGGAAGTTCATTGACAAGATTGTGCAAGTTCCCATTACGCTGCCACAAATATCCCAATGTGATTTGCTTAGGCTCGTGACGGAGGAATTGTCTGTTATATTAAAGGATTTGACAAGTGTTGACCAGCAGGTAAAAGAAATAGCAAAGACGGTCTTGCCGTTTATTAATACGTACAGGGATTTGAAACGGTACTGTAATCAAATCTCGTTTATTTTGCCGCATCTGGCAGGCGAGGTGAATATTCACGACTTATGTGCCTTGGAAGCAATAAAGATGGTTAATGCTACTGCATATCGGCGTATCTATGAAAAAGAGGAAGCCTTGCGGCATATTGTGGGTACGGTCGCTTTGCTGGCTGAGGATAAAGGACACGAAGAGGTTGCAAAGAACTATGAAGAAGCGAAAGAATGGATTTGTGAGGGCATGACAGGCCGGTTGAGAGATGCAGTTAACGATGCACTCGACTTCCTATTTAATAATGGTTCTATTTTCGATCAGGAAGATATAAACAAGAAACGACTTGATACTGGCGTGTACTTTCAAAAGTATTTTACGCAGTTGGTGCCGGGTGATTTGTTACCAGACAGGGTGTTAGATGAGTTAAATGGTCGGATTAGAAAGTTGTCAGTCGAGGATGTTGCTAAACAGTTTGATGAGTGGCTTGAACGATATCCGTCTTCGGAAGTGAAACGGGCGACGCTCTATTTTATACACAAGAATAAAGATGGGAATGAGCAGTACCGTATCGCCTCATTGATGGCTAAGGCTTTGTCTGTCTGCAAACTGGCAAAGGGATTACCGCCACATATATATGTTGATGAGAATGCAATAACGGCGTTTGTTGCTATTCGGATCATTCACGGTTGTATGTTTGTGCAGGATGGGCAGTATGCTCAAAAGAATGTTTGGGATGAGAGCCTGTTGGATGATACCTTGACGTTCATCTTTGAGAAAGCCGAGATGAATTATTGTATGGGGTTGCTTGGCTCTGCAGATGGAAGTATCTTTAATGGCGGAATTTATTACGGTCGGAAGGTTTTCCCAGTACTGACAAGAAGGTTTACATCAGTGGGCTTTGAGGAGCAGTTCAAGTATAGCAAATTTCTGCTCTTTACCTTTTTGAATCGTTGGAGTCGTGTGACGCCAAAGACATTCAATGAGTATGCAAATGATTTGTTTGTGAATCCGGAACATGATATGGGAAAGATTCTGAACAAGTTTATTGATGAAAAGGATGATGGTCAGGATGTGGCTAATTTCGTGGGCCTTTTCAAATTGCAAATACCGCAGATTAATGAACGGTTACAAGTGGAGAGTGAAGATGTGAGAATGAGCCGCGCGGCTAGGATTTATGCAAGTAATTATAGGCCTTTGCTTGGATTATAGATGAACGTCTACAAACTAAAATGCAGCAGCATTGGTCGCATGTGGAGTTTATGACGTTGCTCCTGATCGAGTTTGCTGATGACGGCTTGATTTCGGCGGACCGGCAAATGCTCGCTGGCGTCTGGGCTCCCCTTGAAAATCTTGTGAATTATTAGTTGAGAATCTTAGAAGTTTTGTGTCTAATATGTGGTTAACATACATTATTATTAGTGCCATATTGGTGGCAGCGGAACTTTTGTATTTTCGTATCGCTGACAGGTTCAATATCATCGACAAGCCCAATGAGCGGAGCTCGCACTCCAAGGTGGTGATTCGCGGCGGGGGGATTATCTTTGTCATTGGCTTGTGGGTGTGGAGCGCTTTCTTCGGGCTCCAGTATCCGTGGATGCTGGCGGCGGTGACGCTGGCTGCGGGGGTGAGCTTCGTTGACGATATTCATTCGCTGCCGGATAGCGTGCGGCTTGTGGTGCAGTTCGTGGCGATGGGCTTGCTGTTCCTGCAAATTGTGCAGAGCTTGGGCATTGCAGGTGAGACGTTTACCTGGTGGGTGTGGGTGCTGATTGGCATTGCTGCGCTCATTGTGTGCGTGGGGGCGACGAACATCTATAACTTTATGGATGGCATCAATGGCATCACGGCGGGGTATTCGCTGGCGGTGCTGGTGCCGCTGTTCCTGTTGAACCGTATGTCTGACGTGACCGGACAGTTTGTGGATGGAAGCTTGATTGTGGTGGCCGTTATGTCAGTGCTAGTGTTCAGCTTCTTCAACTTCAGACCCAAGAACAAGGCCAAGTGCTTTGCGGGCGATGTGGGGAGTGTGGGGATAGCGTTCATCTTGCTTTTCTTGATTGGCTGCCTGATTATGAAGACGCGGGATATCACTTGGCTGATCTTCCTGCTGGTGTATGGTGTTGACGGTTGCTGTACGATTGCGCACCGTATTATGCTGCACGAGAATCTGGGCGAGGCGCACCGCAAGCACGCTTATCAGCTGATGGCGAATGAGTTGGGGATGAACCACGTGGCGGTGTCGTTGGTTTATATGTGCTTGCAGTTGGTGATATCGCTGGGCTTTGTGTATCTGTGCCCTGCGTCGGTGCTTGCGCATTGGATTTATCTGGTTTGCGCAGGAGTGGTGCTTGTGGCGGCGTATGTGCTGTTTATGAAGAAGCATTATCATCTGCACGAAGAATACCTTAATTCGCTGAAGAAATAATATGAAGATTACGCAAACTTTATTAGATGAACTGACCGCCCAGGCCAAAGCTTCGCCGCGGCTGCGGATGAATCTTGATCTCCGGAATTCTGCCGCGGATGGCTCCCAGCGTATGCTTAACGCCATTGAGCCGGGCAGCCCGTTGCCCATCCATCGGCATAACAAGAGCTCCGAGACGGTGGTGTGCCTGCGGGGGCATTTGAGGGAGATATTCTATAGCGACAGCGGTGAGGTGACGGAGGTTATCGACCTGACCCCGTGCGGCCCCTGCGTGGCCCTGAATATTCCTCTGGGACAGTGGCATACGGTGGAGGTGCTGGAGAGCGGCACGGTGATTCTGGAATGCAAGGACGGTGCTTATGAGCCGTTGGCTGAAAGGGATGTAATGGATTTGAATAAATCGGTGTTATGAAGATACTTGTTACCGGCGCAAAGGGGTTCGTTGGTAAGAACCTGTGCGCGCAATTGAAGAACATTCGCGACGGCAAGGCGCGGAATTATGGCGTTACAGTGTCGGAGATTTTTGAGTATGACTTGGACTCGACTCCGGAGGAGCTGGATGCGTGGTGCGCTGCTGCGGACTTCGTGTTCAATCTGGCGGGGGTCAATCGTCCGCAGAACCAGGAGGAGTTCATGGCGGGCAACTTCGGCTTTGCATCCACGCTGCTTGACACGCTCAAGAAGCACGGCAACCGCTGCCCGGTTATGCTCTCCAGCAGCCAGCAGGCCAGTCTCGCGGGGCGCTTCGGCAATTCTGAGTACGGCCGCAGCAAGAAGGCGGGGGAGGACCTGTTTCTCAACTACGGCGGCGACACTGGCGCACGCGTGCTGGTGTACCGGTTCCCTAACCTCTTCGGCAAATGGTGCCGGCCCAACTATAACTCTGCCGTGGCTACATTCTGTAACGCCGTGGCTAACGACCTGCCTTACACGGTCAACGACCCCAGCGTGGAGTTGGAACTGCTGTACATCGATGATCTGGTGGACGAGATGATTGCCGCGCTCAAGGGGAAGGAGCACCGCTGCGAGTTCGACGGGCTGGGAGTGTTCCCGATGGCTGACGGTCGCTATTGCTACGTGCCCACTACGCACCACGCCACGCTTGGCGAGATTGTGAATCTGCTGGACAGTTTTGCCGCCCAGCCCAAGACACTGATGATTCCGGACATTCCCGCGGGCTCGTTTGCCAAGAAGCTCTACAGCACCTACCTCAGCTACCTTCCCAAAGACAAAGTGGCGTTCCCGCTGACTATGAAAGTGGACGAGCGGGGTTCGTTTACGGAGCTCGTGCATACGCATGGCGCCGGTCAGGTTTCGATCAATATTTCCAAGCCCGGAGTGACCAAGGGCCAGCACTGGCACAACACCAAGTTCGAGCAGTTCATAGTGGTCAAGGGGCACGGGCTCATCCAGCAGCGGAATCTGAACGACCCCGACGGCAAGGTGCTCGAATGGGAAGTCTCCGGCGAACACATCCAGGCCGTCCACATGCTCCCCGGCTATACGCACAACATCATCAACCTCTCCGACACCGAGGAGTTAGTGACGGTGATGTATTGCAACGAGGTCTTCAACCCCGACAAACCTGATACTTATTTTGAACCTGTAAAGTAAACGATATGGCACAATTCAAAAATAACGGGAAGCTTAAGCTTCTGATCATCGTGGGTACAAGGCCGGAGATTATCCGCCTGGCGGCAGTGATTAACAAATGCCGCGAGTACTTCGACTGTCTGCTGGCGCATACCGGGCAGAACTACGACTATAACCTTAACGGAGTGTTCTTCAAGGACTTGAAGCTCGCTGATCCCGACGTGTACATGGATGCCGTGGGTGTTGACCTCGGTGAGACCATGGGCAATATCATCGCCAAGAGCTACCAGCTGATGGTGGAGATAAAGCCCGATGCCGTGCTGGTGCTTGGGGACACTAATTCGTGTCTTTCGGTGATTGGCGCCAAGAGACTCCATATTCCTATCTTCCATATGGAGGCGGGCAACCGCTGCAAAGACGAGTGCCTGCCGGAGGAGACGAACCGCCGCATCGTGGACATCATCTCCGACGTGAATATGGCGTATAGTGAGCACGCCCGCCGCTACTTGGCCGATACTGGTTTGCCCAAGGAGCGTACATATGTGACCGGTTCGCCTATGGCAGAGGTGCTGCATAATAACCTTGCGGAGATTGAGGCCAGCGACATTCATATGCGCCTTGGCCTGGAGAAGGGCAAGTACATTCTTTTGAGTGCCCACCGCGAGGAGAATATCGACACGGAGAAGAACTTCCTCTCGCTGTTCAATGCCATCAACAAGATGGCGGAGAAGTATGACATGCCTATTCTGTATTCCTGCCATCCGCGTTCACGCAAGCGTTTGGAGGCCTCCGGCTTTAAGCTCGACCCTCGCGTCATCCAGCATGAGCCTCTCGGCTTCCACGACTACAACTGCCTGCAGATGAACGCATTCTGCGTGGTTAGCGATAGCGGCACCTTGCCTGAAGAATCATCGTTCTTCACTTCCATCGGCCATCCTTTCCCCGCCGTCTGCATCCGCACCAGCACCGAGCGTCCCGAGGCCCTCGACAAGGGTTGCTTCGTGCTCAGCGGCATCGACACCCAGGGGCTCCTGCAGAGCGTTGATGTGGCGGTCTCCCTCATCCGCGACGGATTCCCGGGCATCCCCGTCCCCGACTACGTTGACGAGAACGTCTCTACCAAAGTCGTCCGCATCATCCAGAGCTACGTCGGCGTGGTCAACAAGATGGTTTGGAGGAAGTTTTAGGGTGCTAATAGTCAATAGCTTAAGCAAAACCGATTGCGCCAAGTAGTGCAATCGGTTTTTTGTATCTCGGAGATCACCAGGCTGCTCGAAAATACTGGAAAGTACTGAAAAGTAGGTTGATTAATGAGGGGAATGAAACGGTAACAAATTGTTGCATCTTAGTAAAGAATTTACCTTAATGGGTAAAAAGTTTTGTTAGTTTACTATAATTATTTACCTTTGTATCAGTAATCCCCCTTAGATGAAATAGGCTAAGGCTCGCCACCTCTTTTTGGGGTGGCTTATTTTTAAAAAGAAACTGAAACTATGAATAAACAAAGAGTAATCGTCTATATAGACGGATTCAACTTTTTCTACGGATTGCGAAGTGAGCGTCGCTGGAAGAGGTATTATTGGCTAGATGTGGTTAAGTTGTTTGAAATGTTTATGCGTCCAAACCAAGAGTTGGTTGCCGTTAAATACTTTTCAGCCCGGCCTGATAATCCGGAAAAGAACGCCAGACAGTATTCCTTCTTTCAGGCCAACAAAGAGAACCCGAAATTTCATCTTTTCCTTGGGAAGTTTCTTAGTAAAGAGATAACGTGCCGAAATTGCGGTAGCATTATACATACATATGAGGAGAAGGAGACAGATGCTCGCATTGTGACACAGATAGTTGCAGATGCGCTTGAAAAGAAATGCGATGTTTCTGTAGTAGTATCCGCGGACAGTGATATGTTACCTGCGGTCGAAGTGGCCAAAGAAGTGGGACAAAAGGTGTATATCTATTTTCCGCCAAATCATTATTCGAGCAATCTATACTCTTTGACGAGCGGATCTGTAATTATGCTGGCACGTTATGAAAGCCGTTTTAAGAAGTGCCTCTTCCCAGATAATGTGCATTTAGCTTCTTCGGATTATGATTTGTCTGTTCCACAAAAATGGAAGAGGTATCAACAGTGGCCGCTGGATGACTAACAATTAGATGCCCGATTAATCGGGAATGACGTAAACAGACGCTCGGTAAGGGCGTCTGTTTGCATTTCCGGCTATTATTCGTCCCTTTACTTGAATTATGCTCTCAATCCACACCGACTCTTTGCATAAGATTGCCTATTCGACCGATGCATCCATTTATCGGGAGGCGCCGAGGTGGACGCCTCTATCGTCGCCACGTATCTCATGCTCGCTACCGAGAACGAAGGGCTGGTGCTTTGGCATCGTCCTTTAATCTTTTTTCGCTGATTTCCAAATCTTTGCAAACCTTGCAAAGATTTGCAGGGGACGAAATGACGCCTTACCTTTGCATCAAACCTGCGGGGTAATGCAGCGGTCAGCAGAAGAGTTTCATAAGCTCTTAGTCACAGGTTCGAATCCTGTCCCCGTAACGATTACGTTCATTCAGGCATTTGGACTAAAGCTTTTGTTAGCATTGGTTTTTGGACGGATGTCCATAGAGGATAAGCGAAAGAAAGAATAACAGATATGGTTGAGGTGAGATGATATTTGCAATGTTAAACGATAATCGCTCTTTTTGTCTATGATAATGCATAGTGTTATGGCAAAGAGATATCCGGCCAAAGAAGATAAGCCCCATGTTCTTGAAGAACCGATGGTGGCATACGGTATCTCTACCCGTGAGCGAGTGATGGCAAGTACGGTGTCGGTTGACGAGTACTTCGATGAGTTGATAGAGAAGGTGCGCCAGGACTATGCAAATCTATGAAGTTCGTATCAGCCATGATGCCCTGCGGGATATGGCAAGGATCCGGACGTTCCTGCTTGAGATGATGTCGGAGGATGGCGCTGTCGCGCATGATATCTCGGAAATGAGTCACAGAGAGCCTGCATGGCAGCAGCATCTGCACAAGAATGAGACAATTCCGTTTTCGGAGGCGTTTACGTTGTGCGGTTTTGTTAATACTTGATCTTGAAGTAATCCAGCAGGGCC
>JAEEGL010271374.1_pt1 | contig 43456 bp, 28 predicted proteins | sample 9134231 | NCBI WGS metagenome assembly JAEEGL01 (sample SAMN16246548, study PRJNA631951) | gut metagenome | biome: gut microbiome; feature: rumen; material: fiber-attached | host: Bos | place: Iran: Karaj | collected 2018-10
AAACAGGATGCTGGTCTTTGCCCCGGAGAGCTTAAAGACCATGGAACCGTCATTTAAGATGTTATCGGAATTTGCCACCACCTCGGGATTGCAGGTATGCAGCACCTTCATGGTAAGGCCGCAGATCGAAAGCTCCTGTCCCTGAGACAGATAGGTGACGTTGTCTCTTTTTTCCAGATTTCCCAAAAGGTAATGAACGGCATCGGTGCGAAGTCCCTGTTTATCAACCGCATCGAAATCCCATTCTCCCAGATAGATCTGTCCGATCTCAATTTCGCTCTTATCCCATTCCGCTTCCAAAACAGATGCCAAAACTCCTGCATGGTCATCATGGGGATGGGTGATGATCCAGGCATCCACCCGTCCTCCCAGCTTTTTAATGGTATCCACCAGTTCCACAGACTGCCAGGCTCGTCCCCCATCTACTACGATCAGGGATCCGTCATCCCCTGCCAGAGTATAGCTCATGCAGTTGTAATCCTCCGGATCCGGATAGTGTCTTAAGGTAAAAAGGTTAGCGGGGACATACTTATATACCTTATAGTTTCCGCTTTGGCCAATCTCTTCAAAGTGATAGCGTCTGGTATTTCCCACTAGCTCCTGCCAGTCTCCAAGCACCAGATAGGTAAAGCCGAACTTCTTCATTTTCCGGGCCAGCTTTTTCACGGAGATCCTGTCGTTTGACTGGGATACCAGCTCAGCAATCCTCCTGTAGCGGGAGCCCACTGCAGATCCAAACCCGTTTCTCACATACCAAAGATCCACGTCTGCATTGTACATGCGGACATCCTCGCATAGCGGCTCCGTAATGACGGCACGGGGGCGTTTTTCATCCTCCAGGCCTCTGTTGGGTATCACCTCTTCAGTTTCTCCCAGCCCCTCAAAGTCCCGCATGATAATATCGGAAACCGCTATTGCGTCCGATTGGATCTTGTAAATGTTTTCCGCGGGCTTATACTCGATCCCGGTAAATACGATCTTGCCGCAAAAAAGGATCAGCAGGATCTGCAGGATCAGGATAAAGGGCTTTTTCTCCGACACAATGGCCGCTGCCGCTGCAATGAGTACGGGTGTCATCAGCAGCCAGAAAAACCGCTCCAGCACATCCAGATGTCCCAGCTTCTCCAGCACCTTAATGGTGACGGGATTAAGCGCCACCAGCACCATCAAAAGGACATAGCGAAGATAGCGGCCCCTGCTGCTTTCGGATCTGTCTTTGTACAGACCGAAAAATACAAGTGCAGCCACATACAACAGCACATTGGCTCCGGTGCCCAGATATTCGGTTAGTTTTGCGTAAACCGCCTCATAACCGCTTAGCATATTCCTACCCTCTTAAAAAGATCAGTGCAAGGAGCGCTGCTTCCGGAACGCAGCATAGGATAGCCGGAAACAGCTGCCAGAACTTCTTTTTCATCAAACAATATGCCATGGTCATACAGCCCAGCATCACAGGGGCCAGATACAATCCCGTCTCCCCCATAAAGGTACAGGCCAGCATGCCGCTGGCAACCAAAAACCAACCCACTAACTTCCCCTGTTCCAGGGCGCGCTGGGTGATGAGCCAGAGAAAGGGAATTCCGATGGATACAAACAGGGATTTTCCCTGCCACATACGGGTCATAACAAAGTTTTCCGGACTGAATACATAGTAGTTTCCGAACAGGTGCAAAAGGCCCAGAAACAGAAGGAATCCGGCCCCCTGTTTTTTGCCGGTAAAGAATCCCTTTCCCACCTGATAAAACAGGGAGAAGGACAAAGGCATATAAAACAGCGGAAACAGATTGTGCTGTATGATGAGATAATGAAGGCCCCCCGTCAGATAGGTCAATCCTCCCTGGTAAACCGGGAGGGCAGAAACCACGTAGCGCTTACTGATCTGCCGACTCATAAGACCGTGATAGGCGTCGGTTTTCAGCATTTCATCCCGGGCTACCGCAATGGCGGAAAGACCGGAATAAAAGGCATCGTCCAGATCCGGCGTAGCCCAAAGCAGAATTGCCAACACGGCCACTGTCATCAAAAGGATACCGGCCCAGAAGCAGGGCTCCTTCTTCATTTCCGAAAACCCGGTGGTGGGCAGATTCCCCTTTTGCTTCCACAGCATAAAGGCTCCTGCTGCGGCAAACAAAATGGTGCACAAGGCAAAGCCCTGCATGGAGCGTTTCATGCCCCAGCCAAAGCCTACACCTCCCAGGATCAGCACCTGAGCGATGCAATAGTGGATCACCAGCCCCGTGGTAAAGCAAAGGGTCCGCACCCCCTCCTTCTGCTTCAGAAAAAAGGGCAGGAAAAGGCAGCCTGCCAAAAAAGGCAGGAGCACCATCCATATGAAACTAAGTAAACATCCCATCACCATATCGATTACCACTGCTCTATCTTTTTTTCTACTGTTAGTTTCCGGCGCAGAAAAACACCACCAGGTCTCCCGCCTTTGTTACCTTCTCATATCCCAGAGGCCCCAGGATCTCTTCAGCCGTAAAGGACAGTCCCAAACTTTCCGGATCCGTTACCGCCAGATAATGACATCCCGTTTCCGGATACAGCAAAAGAAGATTCCCCAAAGCTCCGATCTGGTCATCCTTATTCTCCAGGGGACTGTTGGGATCCTCATAGCTGTCATATCCCTGCTTTAAAGACAGGGCCTGCTCCGAATACTTTTCCGGAGAGGATGTTATATCCTTTCCATATACCGGGATCATCTCTCCGCTTAAAACACGTGACATTGCCATCCATTCAGAAGACCCCCAGATCACGGGACTTTGGCCCCGGCTATTAGCGTCCTCAAGGATGGCCTTATAGCTTTCTTCATAGGCTCCATAGAACAGAGAACTTCCCAGCTGCTTTGCCTCGGGGATCAGGAAAAAATCCCCTGCCAGGAAAAATACTGCTGCCAGCATAAGGGCTGCAAAAACCTTTTGCTTTTTCTCTTTTGCAAAGGAGAGAACCAGCGCCGATGCCAGGGGAAGGATCAGGGAAAAGAGCCAGATATGACTTACCAGCTCATAACGGCTTTCCGGCACGAAAAACCTTCCCATCAACTTGTAGGTCAGCGGACAGAGGAACAATAAATAGGACAAGAAGCCATAGAGTCCAAGCGCTGCATACAAACGCCTTTCCTCTTTTTTGTAAGCCAATGCTAACAAAAAGAAAGCAGCGATCAAAAGAAGGCCCCAGTATTTATCTTCCAGTTTTAAGAAATATACCGTGATATCCATAGTGAAACACTCCAAAGGATCATTCCGAGGGCTGCGATCAAAACGCCTTCTGCCAAGCCTCCGAAGAAGGCTGCGACGAAAAGAACCAAAAGCAAAACGCCTATCCTGCCCGGCCACTTTTTTTGCTCCAATAAAAGAAGCAGCCCAAGGGGCAACAGCCAGATGGCTAAAAAGCATCGTCCTTCAAAGGGCAGATGCAATAGATCATAAAAGGGATTGCGATAGGCACTTCCGGCACAAAGCAGGGCCAAAAGGAAGCCGAAGCAAAGAGCTTCATAGCCTGCCCCCATCTTTTTTGTCTTCTCCGACAAACGAAGTAGAAACAGAAATACCAAAATCAATAGATATCCCGGGATCAGCACCTGCAAAAAAGGAAGGAGGGGTACATGAAACAGGGATGCCGTTGCCCCATAAAAGGCAGGCAGCCCCATGAGCCGCTCCTTTAGGGTAATCCCTGCGGACAGCTGTCCCGTCAGGGCATCGATGCCGAAAAATCCGCCGCTTTCCATGATCATCCGCGCCCGCTCCGCCGTATCATACATATCGCTTTCAAAAGGGGTTTTGGAAAGCAGGGTGGCGATCAGACTGATACAAAAACAAACCACTACTATCGCCAAGGCTTTCTTTTGTTCCCGGAATCCCCGAATACAAGCTGCTGCCTGCTCTTTTTCCAGGGACCGGATCTTCTTACCGAAAACAAGGATGAAAACAGAAAGTGCCAGAAAAATGCCAAACAAAAGAAGAAGCGCCAGCCTGTAAACTGCCAGCCCTCTTCCTATGAGAACGGTCACCAAAAACAGTCCCTCTGCAGCTGCGAAAAACAAAAGGGATGCAGTCAGATAGGAGCATGTGATCTCTTTTTTCAGTTTATGAAAAAGGGCTGTGATGCTGCACTTTATCAGATAGGGAAAAAGCAGCAGATACACACCTGCCAAGATGCAGGATACAACACTCATCCTCTCTTATCCTTTCATAGAATCCATCCGTTTTATTCTAACACAGGATGGCCCTTGTCACAAATCCCCGACTCAGGGTTTCCGTCTGTAGATCGATACCGACCCCTTCTCCGTGGGATTTGCAAGGTCAAAATGTTCTCTTGCAAAGGTGGCAAAGGGTTCTCTTTCCAAATACTCGGAATAGTCATGTACATAAGTATGCTCCACCACCAAAACCGTGGGAATCCTCTCCGGATACTGCTCATAGTAAGCAAGGAGCTGATCGGAAAAATCCGGTGTGGAAATGGTATTGCCCGTTCCCACCTGCTCGTGAGATAGCAGCGGATAAATGAAAAAGTCCGCCCCCACATAGAGCCATACATCTTCTCCGTGACAATCCTCCACATAGCAGTGCAGCATCTCATCATGGTGCTTCCAATCCTCCGCCCCAAGCCTTACGCCTGCCAGAGGACCGTGGTTGACCTTATAGTAATCCTCCAGGATATTTCGTCTCTGGTTACCGGAAAAGCGTACCAGTCCGATGCGGACTGCAAAAAGCTGTACCGTAAGGATCATAAGGAATAAAACCGCCAGTGCCATCCTGGACTTTTTGACGTTTCCAAACAGCTCTTTGCTTACTACCGGCATCAGATACAGCACCCCGGGAAGCAGAAAGCCGACGGAATAAGCCGCAGGAAGATTCGACAGCCCTAAAATGCAAAGGGTGGAAAGACCGGGAATGCCAAGCCACAGAAGCATTTCCGTCTGATCCTTAGATGACTCCTCCGATGCTTGTTTTTTAGCAACATCAGCCACATAGAACAGCCCTGCCGCATACAGCTGCAGGATGACGGGCAGGTAATCATAATAAGCCTTTTGGGAAAGGGAATGAAACTGGGCCAGCATCCAGATGCCCTGCAAGACCAGGAATACGCCCCAGAAGATCGTGGTTTTTTCCTTCTTTTTATCCAGTACAGGACGGGCACAGAACACCAGTACCATAAGGGCGATGGTAACCCAAAGCATGGATACGGTTCCGGTAAGATGCTCCTTCCAAAGCAAAAGCATGGACTGCCTATGGGAGGAATCGGAAAGGACATTGGGCAGATTGGAAAGGGCCTGTAAAAAGCTGCCCTTTAAGATCATTCTGATGACAAACCAAAGCCCCGTAACCACGCAGGTTCCTCCGAAGAAAAGGGCTCCGGAGCGGGATTTTTTCTTCAGCATCAAACACAGGATCAGCAGGAAAATGATCACACAGGCCGGATAGCAAAGTACCATGACGCACATAAACAGACCTGCGAAAACTGCCAGGATCCTTTTTCTGATCTCCCCCTGTTCCTCCAGGCATGCGGAAAGCAGCAAAAGGACCGCCGTCATCCCCCAGTAAAACAGGGAAGTAAATTCCGGTGACTGGATATGCTTCGGGGTGAAATTTACATAGAAAAATGCTGCCAGAAGGGCTGTCTTTTTCGCACCGTTTTTAGAAAGCCGACGATATAAAAACAGGCCTATCACAGACTGGATCAAAACGCCTACGATCCGCATAAAGATCAGCAATCCTTCCGCAGTATCTCCCACCACAAACAGGTAGAGACAGATGAGGGGAGAATATAAAACGGCGGAAAGCTGATGGGGCTCCCACATTTCCAAAAACAGACGATCTCCCTTGGCAAGCCGAACTCCCATAGTCAGGGCGTAGGATTCATCGATATCTGCGCTGATAAATACAGTCTTTAAGATCCCTGCAAGGGTCAACAACAAAAGCCCTGCAAAGAGGACGATCCATAACCCATCGATCTTTTTTCCGGCCCTTGTTTGATTGTTGTCTGCAGGTTGTGTTTGCATCATAGGATCACTACAGTTCCTTTTGTTTCTCTTAGTATTTTTGTTAGCCGCTGCTTACTATGGCAGCTCCACCCCCACGGTTCCATCCACATTGGCGGCCTCTCCGGCGTTCACGGTGGTTTCCGTATTTTCTCCCCCTACGGTAATGGTATCCCCATTCTCGGGATTCAGGGTCTGGGTATTCTCACCGCTTTCATTTTCTCCGTTTGGATTCTCTCCGTCGGCGTTTTCACCATCCGGGTTTTCCTCCTCTTCTCCGGGGGCAGGTCCGATGCGCATCCGGTTGTTTTCGAAATCCACATAGGAAAGATCATAGTCCACCAGAGTGCCGATTCCATCCACCTTTCCGGCAGAGGTATATTGCCACATATCATACTCCCCTTCGTAGGTAGCCTGGGAGGAATACTGAGCCAGCCAAATGCTGTAGCCTGTCAGCTTTTCCATATCCAGATTGTTCTCAAACCAGGATTTGCTGGCATAAATCCCTGCCGTGTAGCCTGCGTTTTCAATGGTCTCGCAAAAGGCCTTGATGGCTTCGGTTCGTTCGATCTTTCCAATCTTATCTCCGCGGCCGCCTCCCGATCCTTCGGTATCGATGAACATGGGGTAAGCCATCTTATATCCTTCACAAAGGGAAAGCACCATACTGGCTTCTTCCACCCCTTCTGCTGCAGTAACAGCCTGGGTAAAGAAGTAGATTCCCACCTTCACTCCGGCTTCCGTAGCGCCCTTGATATTCTTCTCAAAAAAAGGATCCTCAATCAGATATCCGCTGGAGGAACCTCGGTATCCGCAACGGATGATGGCAAAATCCACCCCGGAATCCTTCACCTTTTTCCAGTCGATGTCCTTGTTCCACTTGGAAACGTCGATACCGAAAATGCTGACGCCGTCCTGGAGTCGCATATTGGTCTCGGTACCGTCCGCATCCTCCTGGGCCTGGTTCACCGCCGTATCTTCCTTGGTGGCATCCACCTGGTCCTCTGTATGGATCAGGAAGGAAATGTCTTTGATCACCGTATAGGAAACCTGCTGGGCGATGTTCACCGTCAAAGGCTCCGGATCCACCTGGTATCCGCTAAGGGGCGTAAGGGTCAGCTCATAATCCCCCGGGGCAAAGCCGTCAGCATAGAGGATCCCGTCTCCGTCATCATCCGTCAGGATCCGGATATCTTTGTTTGCACTGTCTGTAGATCTGATGGACACCTCCGGCTTCATGCCCGTAACCACCTTGCTGTTTCCATCCACGATGAAGATCCGAAGGTCCTTAAGCACGCTGGAGGCCAGCAAAGACAGGGTTTTCGTGGGATCTTCCGTCTCATTTTCCTCCTGCAAAAAGAAGTCCTCATCCTGTAAAAAAGCATATGGATCACGCGCCGGATCGAGATGGTAGTTCTCGACCAGGTCATGATCCACTTCTTCTTCCTGGGCTTTCGCCTGCTCCTGCAGCCTCTTTTCCGCGGCGAGCTGTCGTTTACGCTTGGCACCTTCAGTTGCCAGGTTCATCCAAACCACCATGCCCACCACGAAAGAAACCATAAGGACCGCAAAGGCGATCACAATACGCTTTGTCTTAGAGTCCATTTGCAACCTCTGTCAGATATTTTCCGTAATTGGTCTTCATCAACGGCTCAGCCAGCTTCAACAGCTGATCCTTGTCAATAAAGCCTCTCTTATAGGCAATCTCCTCGATGCAGGAAATATACAGTCCCTGGCGCTTCTGGAAGGCTGCCACAAAATCAGAGGCATCCAGCAGGGAGTCATGATTTCCGGTATCAAGCCATGCAAAGCCGCGGCCCAGGGTTTCCACCTGCAGCGTGCCGCGTCTTAAGTATTCGTTGTTGATGCTGGTGATCTCGATCTCACCTCTTGCAGAGGGTTTTACATCCTTTGCAATGGCGACTACATTGTTGTCGTAGAAATACAGTCCCGGTACCGCATAGTTGCTCTTGGGGTTCTCCGGTTTTTCCTCAATGGAAAGTGCCTTGCCGTTTTCATCGAACTCCACCACCCCGTATTCTCTGGGATCACGGACATAGTAACCGAAAATGGTAGCTCCGCCTTCCTTCTCGATACGCTCTTTGGTCTGGCGAAGGATCTTGGAAAAGCTCTGACCGTAAAAGATGTTATCTCCCAAAACAAGGGCAGCACTGTCATCACCGATGAAGTCGGCACCGATCAAAAAGGCATCTGCCAGGCCTCTGGGCTGCTCCTGTACTGCATAGGCAAATTTCATGCCAAGCTGCTCACCGTCTCCCAAAAGCTCCTGAAATACCGGAAGATCTCTGGGAGTGGATATGATCATTACCTCCCGAATCCCTGCTAACATCAGGGTGGAAAGGGGATAGTAGATCATGGGCTTATCATATACCGGCATGATCTGCTTGGAGATCGCCTTTGTCAGAGGATACAATCTGGTTCCCGAACCGCCTGCTAAAATAATACCTTTCATGTTTGTTCTCCTTTACTCTACTTACTTGTTATGCTGATGCTCTTTCCTAAGATCTTTTTCTTTCCGATGCGGATATAAGGACGGATCCTGTAATGGTATGTCTTTCCTGTCTTTATTCTTCCATCGATGTACTTTGTTGTCTTTAGGGTTTTGATCCTTTTAAAGCCTCCGTTTTTCTTTTGGCTTCGAAGGATCACGTAGCCGTCGGCAAGGTTAGCTGCACTCCACGTCAGCCTGCAGCTCTTATTTCCTTCACGTTTAGCTGTGACCTTTTTCACACATCCCGTCACCACACAGAGCTCGCTCTTTTTCGAAAGCAGCCGTTCACCGTCCCGGGTTTCCACAAAGGCTGCCACCTTGTAATAAAATGGTTGATTGTCCGAAATGGCCGGAACCTTTACCCTGGTGCTGTCCTTGGAAAGCACGCGATATACGCTAAAGCTGTCTTTCCCTTTTCTCTTTCGATAAAGCACATATCCGTCGGCTCCTTCGGAGGTTGCAAACGAAATGGTGAGCCCGGTATTCTTCAGGGTCTTTCCGGTGCGCTTTAAGGATGTGATCTGCGGCGTTTTTGGTGCTATGGCAATCTCACACTGTGCGGAAAGTTTGCCCGCGCTAACTGTGATCATTGTCCTGCCCGGTTTTTTGGCTGTCACAAAGCCGTATCCTGTTACCGAAGCCACCCCGGGATCGGCGCTTGTCCAGGTTACTTCCAAATCCCCGGGACTGTCCTTAAATACGGGCTTTGCCGTCAGCTGCAGGGTTTCCTTTTCCTTCATTACGGCCTTGGTCTGATTCAAAGTAAGAGATATGAGTTCAGGCTCTTTGGCTCCTTCCTTCGGCCCATCCTGCAGATCTTCTCCGGATCCGCCCTGGGTTGGATCCTTTTCATTTCCAGATCCTCCCTGACCACCTTGGCCGGAGTCATTATCACTGATACTGCTATTTTCGCTGATGGAGTTTTCGCTCACCGCATCCTTGGTATAGCCGCGGATTCGGAGGCTATAGCCGTCTCTGGTGACGTTATCATAGCTATCCACCTTGGATTTTACAAAGATCTGATTTTTATACTGCGTCTGTTTACCGTTTTGGGTTACGGTATAGTTACCCATGGCAAACTCGGACAGATCCACCCAGTTAGCCCCCTCTGCCGTTTTGCAGAAGGTTTCTCCCGGATTGGACTTCGCATGGAAATTCCAGTATTTTCCGGTGGATGCGGTCATCTTTTCACTGTGGGCTGCATGAAGCACAATCTTGTCCTGGCTGCCGGTTTTGTGCAGGCCGGTAAACACGATGGAATACCGCTCCCCCTTGGAAACCTTAATCTCCTTTTCCAAAGGAATGGTATGATAGCCGGAATAGGAAAGGGAGCCTTCCTGGGAAAGGGCCAAAGTTCCGCTTTCCGGCTTTCCTTCCTCTACCCCTGTATAGATCTTCAGCGTATAACTGATGCCTTCTGTTTTCACGCCCAGTCCTACAGCCGACAAAAGCTGCTGCTCTGTGCCCTTTACCTCATAAATGGCAGCGCCGCCGGACACCTCGTAGGGGCAGTTTCTGAAGTTGGCACTTCCGTCATACAGATACAAATGATCGTAGTTGTCCGCTGCCTCACAGTCCAGAATAAAACCGTATTTGTAGCTGTTGCTTCCTGAAACCTGCCTCAGTCCACAGTCTTCATAGGACAGCCAAAAGCACCCGTACTGGGCACGTGTACTGCTCTCTCCTCCGTAGCTGTTTCTTACCAGCCATGCACCATTGTTTTTCGGCCTGTGCTTTTCATTAAATTTCTCCTTGGGAAACTCATCGTCCCAGCCTATGATGGTGATGTTATGATTGGTGCTCCAGTTCGTTCCGTCGTAAAAGTAGCAATCACAATCCGGATCCGGATTATCATAGGTAGCGGAAGCAACAGCACGATATCCCGTCCCTATCGCTCCATAGGTTTGGATCAGCGCCTTCATTTTGTTCCGCAGGGCTTCATCATTCCAGCTGTTACCGATGTTGATGACGTAGGCATTTTGCAGATGGGTTACATCCTTTTCATAGGCCATGGATAGGGAGTTTTCCTGTCCGCAGAGCCCCGAAAGATCTGCCCTCGTATTATTCGCCAGCGCTTCAAAGGGCGCCTCGCTTTCCTCCACAGCACCCACCCAGCCTGTCAGATGCCAGATGGTAAGATAATTGTTGCCGCCGATATCCGTGTAGATATTGTTGCCGTAGGAATCCGTTGCCGTATTGTAATCTCCCTCAGTGTTGCCCAGAGGGTCATTCAAATTTCCTTTGTTAAAAAAGTAGTAGGCCAGATGTCTCTCGGAAAGATCGATGGTATCCGACATGGCAAGACCCTTACGGATCAGGTTCATCTCCATGGTGGAAAGACATCCGAAGGTCCAGCAAAGGGAGGTGGGATTCTGATTTCGAAACTCCGGCATTCCCAATCCCTGAATCGTTCTGGGATCATACTTGAGGGGAAGGTCTTCCTCCATTTGGCTTGATAAAGCTTCCTCACCTGCTGCGCTTTGCAGGCTTTTGGTCATAAGCATCCTGGATCTTAATGTCACCTTCGGGGTTTCCTGTCCCCTTTCAGGTGCATTCTCCACACCTTCCCATTCCAGCTCGGAAGCACCCATTACATCTTCAATGGAAAGTGGGGCCTCTTCTGTCAGTTCAAAGGTATCTGTCTCAGCGGCCAAAACTTCCACAGACAGGCTGCGTGGCATAGCGGCAGGCAAACATACAGACAGCATGAGCATAAATGTCATGCCCACACTCATCCATCTGCGTGCGCTATGCAGTTTTTCGAACCGCAAGTTTTTCATCCGTTATCCCCTGTATTGTCGTTTGTGTTTTCCGCCAAAGCACTCTCCTGTGCATTCCCGGTCTGCTCATTCCCGGCCTGCTCATTGGCCTCGTCTTCCTCTGCCACAAGTCGCAGGATCTCTTCTTCCTTCTGTGCCTTCTTGGTCTTCTTCAGCTGGCCTGCATCCAGCTTCATCATATAGTCTTCATAAGCCTCCAGCACTTCCTCCGGCTTTCCGTCCATTTTGATCAGGCCTTCATTGAGCCAGATCACACGATCACAAAGGGTGCGGATGGTTTCGTTGCTGTGAGAGACGATCATAACCGTCCTCTCCTTATTCCCGATGAGCTCCTTCATCTTCCGGAAGCTCTTTTTCTTAAACTGCATATCTCCGACACTGAGTACCTCGTCGATGAGAATGATATCCGTCTCCATAACTGCGGTAATGGAAAAGGCCAGCTTGGAATACATACCGGAGGAGTAGGTACGAACCGGCATATTAATAAAGGAGCCCAGCCCGGAAAACTCCACGATCTCGTTGTATTTTTCCTGGATCCGTTCCTTGGTAAAGCCCAGAAGCAAACCGGAGAGATAGATATTTTCCTTTCCCGTCAAAGCCTTGTTAAAACCAACTCCAATGGATAGAAGGGAAATGGAATGATCCCCGATGTCGATCTTTCCCTCATCCGCGGAAAAGATTCCTGCAATGGAACGAAGCAGCGTGGATTTACCGCTGCCGTTCTTTCCAACCAGCCCTACGATCTCACCTTTTCCGATCTCAAAGGAAACTCCCTTGACGGCCTCGATCTCTTCCAGCTTGGTCTTTTTCAGGGAAAAGAAGCTCTTCTTGATTCCCTGCGCCTTAATGACTTTATATCGGATATGGACATCCGAAACCTTGATTACATTTTCCTGACTCATAACTTCTATTCTTTCCTGTTTTTCTCAGATCAGCTTCACATACGAATTTTCATGCTTTACGATCACCTTGGTTGCAATCACCGACAGGATCAGGCTAACTACAAACCAGAAGGCCAGCATCCTCAGATTCGGGCTCTGCTCATACAGCACGCACTTTCGCATGGAGGTGATCAAAAAGGTCATGGGATTGCAGTTGAGCATCCACCTGTTGTAGGGCTCCGGCACGCGCTTTTCCACGCTGTAAAAGATACCCGACATATAGAACACCAAACGAAGTAACACGCTGACGATGTTGGCCATATCATCCATGAAGACGCCGAAGTTCAGCACAAAGCAGCTGATGGCGTAGGTCAGAAGGAGCAGTACCGCAAATACCGGGATCACGTAGATCACGCGCCAGGTCAGGGGCACCCGGTAAATGGGGATCATGATGATCACCAGCACGAAGGCCACGCACATCTTAAAGCCCTCCTCCAGCATGGTGGTAAGAACCAGCACATACTTGGGCAGATAGACCTTGGATATGGTGCTCTTATTTTGCTTTACGATCCTAACGCTCTTATTAACACAGACACTGAAAAAGTTCCAAAGGTTCAGTGCCAGGAATACAAACAACGGGAAGTACTTCTCTCCCTTACCGAACACGATGAGGGATACAAAGGTGTAAACCAACATGAATAAAAAGGGATTCAGTACCCACCAGAGCCAGTTTAAGTAACTGGTGGCCACATCCGCCTTGAGGGCGGACTTGGCGGAATAGAGCATGTAACTTTTATATTTTTTGATATTCGTAAAAAACTTCATAGATCCTTCCTTTGCCTGCGCACAAAAATGCACTATATTATAGCATTTTCAGCCTGTTTTAGCAAGTTTTGGGAAACTGCAGCCCTCTCCATCGATCCACCCGGGTCCTTTGCAGGGCAAGCGCATCCAGATACTCCTTCGGCAATTCTCCTTTGATGAGCCAGTCGATGACCCGGTCACAGACTCCTGTATCCAAATGATCAAAGTGACGCCTTACATATTCCTCCAGCTTTTCCGCCTCAAAGGATCCGCTTTCAATGGCCGAAAGAAGCTCTTTAAACTCCGCTACCACTTTTCCGGGGGCATTCTCCCGGTAGGGCCTGTGAAAGCCTCTGTCCTTCCCGTATTCCTCTTCATCAAAGGCGTAAAACAGCATGGGTCTTTGCAGCACGGAAAATTCAAAGAGGTTGGAGGAATAATCCGTGATCAGCAGATCAGTGATCAAAAATAGATCGTTGATGGAAGCTTGGGGATCCGTCTCTAAGATCACATCCCGGCACTCCTTGGGTACATAGTCCCTTTCCTTCACCCAGGGATGCATCTTACAAAGTACTACATATCCGCATCTGTTTGCCACATCCCTCAGGGCCGGAAAATCGATCTTATCAAAGGGATAGTGGGCATCCTTTTTGGATCGTCCACGGTAAGTCGGCGCTAACAAAATCACCTTTTTGTCCTTACAGATCGGATAGTTATTGAGCAATTTCTCTCTTTTTGCAGTAGTGATCTCCGGATCCAGAAAAGCGTCCATTCTGGGTATCCCGCAGGGGATCACCTTCTCATCCGCAATTCCCCAAAGCTCGGAGAAGATCCTTCTGATCTGCAGGGAGGATACCGTTGCCAGAGAGATCTGTCTGTGGCAGGACATGGGCCCCACTGCGCCGCTATGGCCCCATCTTGAATATCCGGTTGCCTTAAAACCCACCCCGGCATGCCAAAGCTGGATCAGTTTGGTATCCTCTCCCAGCATCAGCCAGTCCAGAATGGGAACATGGTCATCAATGAGGATCACGCCGCTTTGGGCCATAAGGGATAACAGCCTAAGGGTACTTTGTTTCCCATAGGATTTGGTGCGAACGCTTCTGCAGCTGGTAAGCAGCTTGTATCCCTCTCCTCGTGCTTTCAGTTTCTCATAAACTGCCTGCAGATTATCTCCCAGGGTCTCTGACTGCTCCGTTAAGAACAGGACGGTTTTCTCCCTTTTCGCCGCATTTAAAGAATATTTCCTTTTCTGCGTCTGATAGTAAGCGGCAAGCAACTTTTTCTTACAGCGGGCAGCCACGGACCTTGCAGTTTTGCAGCCTTCCTTCTGCGTGATCTTTGCTACAAGCTCACCTTCCGAAGAAAGATGAAATCCCACCTGGTAGGATCTTGTTTTCTGATAGCGGAACTCCCTATGCAGACCATCCAAAAGCCCTTTGGTTTCGGCATCCTCTGCCAGGGCATTTGCCTTCAGATACCCCATAAACCGGTCATTCTCTGTCACTGCAAAACGATACTCTCCCGGATCCAGACAACGTTCATCTCCCCTGTTGGTTACATTCCACAAAACCGAAAGACTTCCGTCCTCCGAAGCCTCTGTTTCCACCTCTCCACAGCACCTTCCGGTCTTTGTATCTGCTAAAAAAACGGCGAGCGTACCCTCCTGCCGCTTTGCATGATCCTTCTCAAAAGGTTCCATTACAAGCCGCAGATAGATACGCTCCCAGCTGACACTTTTCAGTTGTAACTCTTTGTTCACTCAGATCCCCCGCTCTTTGCGGTATTCTGCGATACCGCTCCAGAGTTTGTCTTTTTCCGACAGGATCAGATCCTCTCTTGTCATTCCATCCGGCATGGGCCAGTCGATACCAATCTCAGGATCGGACCACAAAAGACCGCCCTCATCATTGGGATGGTAAAAGTCCGTACACTTATAGGTAAACTCTGCAAAATCCGACAGCACGATAAAACCGTGTGCAAAATTCTTGGGAATGAAGAACTGCTTTTTATTCTCTGCGCTGAGTCTCACGCCGAAGGCCTGCCCGAAGGTAGCGCTTCCGGGACGAAGATCTACAGCCACATCAAATACCTCTCCGCTGACTACTCTTACCAGCTTATCCTGCGGAAACTCCTTCTGAAAATGCAGGCCACGCAGCACGCCCTTTTTAGACGCTGACTGATTATCCTGTACAAAGGTCAGATCAATGCCCGCTTCCTTAAAGTCGTTGGCATTGTAGGTCTCCATAAAATAGCCTCTCTCATCACCGAATACCGTCGGTGTGATTACCTTCAGTCCTTCGATATGACAGGTTTCCACCGTGATCTTTCCCATGGATCCATCCTCCGTTTTTGTTTTATTATAAGTCATTAATTCTGATAGGTCAAAAGTTCATTGATCATACCCAGGATCGAACCGCCGTAGTTGGTATCTGTCGCCCATCCTTTTCCATACGGGTTATCGGGAATTCCAAGCCATTCCACATAGGGCGCCGTGTTCCGATTGACATAGATAAATCTGTCATCCACACAGGTATTTGCCAAAGGATCCAGGCTTGCATAAGCCTTCAGGTGCTGGATCTGGGCACGGATTCCGATCTGTACGGAAGGGTAGGAGTTTCCGGGAACTCCGCCGCCGGTAGCTCCGATCCCCGCAAAGTTAAACTGGGAAATGGAAACATCTCCGCCATATTTCAGGAAGTTGGTTTCCTTCATAGCCTGACAGAACGCCACCTCAGCCTTGATGCCTTCTGCCGCACACTCGTCGATATAGAGCTTGCAGAACTTACGCAGGGAAGAAGCGTCCGAATCCTTGTAAAAAGCAGGATAGGTCGCATGGGCGCTGTAGTAAGCCACCAGCTGGTTCAGCGTTGCCTCGGAGGTTCCTGCGATGGCATACAGCACAGGATCCTTACCCAGTTCAAAGGTGTTTCTCGTAAGGGTCTTTTTCACGCCGTTTTTCAGCGTAACCGTAGCTTCACACTGGTAGGAACCGTCCAGATTCTGATGGTACTTTTTATTGATCGTAGCTGTCCAGCGGTTGTTTTCAAGCTTCGCTTTATAGGTATGGGCAGCCGCTCTCTTGATCTTGGGCCACACCTTGACGCTGATCTCCTTTACGGGACATACACTCTGCACGCCACCATAGGTCAGTACATTTCCGTTCTCACCGTTGGCCGCATAGGTAAAGGAAGCACTCTGTACATCATCCACCTTGATCTTCTTCACAGCGCCGACCTTGGTATATTTTCCGTTCTGCTTTACGTAGCAGATGATCTTATAGGTTCCCGCTGCGGAAAAATCGGAGATGTTCACGTTCTTCTGATAGGTGCCGCTGCTCTTTGCCCTGGTCACCGTATAGCTCTTGGTCTTTCTCCGGGACTTGGCAGTTACCTTGAATTTCACGCCTTCCACCTTTCCCATCAGGTCCATATCGACGGCTTTCAGGATCAGCTTCATCTGTTTCTTATTCAGGGAAACCGTCATTTTGGGCTCCGGAAAATCCGGTGTTACGGCCTTTGTAAGCACCGCTTTTTCGATGTCCGTATTATCGGTAACGATCACCTTGACCTGATAAAGTCCTGTCATACCTCCGTGATTGGCAAGGGCCACGTCCGCATAATAGACGTTTCCTTTCCTGGTGGCATCCAGAGTCTCCGTCTTTTTCTCGCCGTTCTGGTTGGTGACCTCAAAGGCTACCTTCTTCACGCCGCTGGGTGCGTTCACACCGCTGGCCTGCACCCGGAAGGTGGATTTTGCCTTATCCACGGAGGGACTGGTCACATCCGCCGCGGAGGGTCCGGTAATGGTAAAGGAGCCTGTGGCCACCTTCTTTTGATTTCCGGCGGAATCCACCGTATAGGCAAACACCTTGTAATCTCCTGCCGTTGCATGGTCGATCACATCTACGGTTGCCGTCCATTCCTTATTGGATTCCTTCTCTCCTTCATAAGCGGCGATATCATCCATATCATCTTCTTCACTGTAAACGTGGAAGATCACGCTCTTATCCGATTTACTTGTTCCGGTCAAGGTCAGATAAACCTCGGTCTCCTTTTTGTTCACCTCGCAGTCGATCTCGAAGCCGGATTTGTTCACCGTCTTTCCGTCCTCTTCCACAGGCGGTCCTTCCTTGAGCTGGAAAGCGGAAGCGATACCCTGTGCATCTGCAATACCCAGCTTTTTCAGATTCTCTTCGGAGGAGCAGAAAGCAGCATCCGAATAGTTATTTACAAAAGCATGCTCAATGATGATCCCCGGAAAACCGTGCAGTTTACTTCTTCTGATAACACCGTAGTAGTCTGCAAGACTGCCGTCGGGATAGGTATCCCCGGTCTGAGAGCCGTAGGTCTTGACACCGTTGTTCTGAAGTCCCAGGTTTACCAGGTTTGCCAGAATATGAGTTGCCAGCTTCCTTCCCGCTTCTGATACGGAAGCATTGTAATTTCCATTGGGATAAAATACCATGGCTCCCTTGGAAGTAGTTGCCGAGGTTCCCGTAGAGTTAAAGTGAATGGATACATAGGCATTGGCGCCCACGGAAGCTGCCGCTTCCACTCTGAGAGCATTATCATCGGTGGAACTGTATCCGGGATGGGGGCAGGCATTGGAGGTTCTGGTCATATAGACCGTCACATTGGAATAGTTCTCTTCCAGATACTGCTTACAGTAGCTGGCTACCGTAAAGTTGAGCCTCTCTTCCAAAAGACCGTTGGCCCTGGCTCCGCAGTGGGTATCGTCATGACCGGGATCAAGAACGATCACTACCTTCTGCACCTTGGCCTGCTCGGCACTCAGACTTTCCTCTTCTTCCGATTCGGCGCTCAGCGCTTCCTCCCCATTGACAGAAAGATCCTCCTGCATATTTGCAAGGGCTGCTTCCAGCTGCGCCGCAACGCCCCCGGCGGTTACATTCTGCACGCCGAGATTGATCACCGAATCCTGAAGCTCCTCCTGCTGGTCTTCGGACAAGCCGCTTCCCTCTGCACAAAGGCCTTCATCCTCACACAGATCTCCGATCTTCTCGGTATCAAAGGAAACCTCACTGTCCACACCGAAGGCTGCTTCCTCCATTCCGGGAACGGCTGCGATATCCAGGCTTTCCCAGCTGCCGCCAAAGGGCTGCATCTTTAAGCTTCCGAATCCGTAAACGCCCCGGGAAAGCTTTGTTCCCGTCTCGAACACCAGACTGCCGTCCTCGCTTTTTGAAAGGGGCAACAGGATCTGCTCGCCGGTGCTTTTCCGGATCAGGGTAAGGTTAGCATCCGCAAACTTTTCTCCCTCTTTTGTCTCTACGGCCACCAGAATATGCCCGTTTTGGCCGGCCGAAAGAGATGTTTCCTCCAGATACAGGTATTCCAGTGCCCGCTCACTCACAGCTTCGGCAGCATTCTCCGATACCGCCGCTGCTTTGGATTCTGCAGGATTACTTGCATTTTTCTGATCCGCCATGACCGGCATCACACTTTGTGTCAACAGAAAAAAGGCGGTCATAAAAGCCAGTCCGCGTTTCAGGGCTTTCTTTGCTCCGCCTTTTTGTATTGCATTTTTTACTATCATAAATCGACCTCTCCTTGACTTATTTCCCCTGTTTTTCATTGTTTTATGTCAACTATTCTCATTCTACACAAAAAAGATGAAAAATCAATGAATTTTCGGTGAAAAGTAAAGTTTTTGCAGGAAATATGTCAAAAACGGCCGATTTTATCTGTGTCTGCTTCTAAATTCCCTCTTTTTCCGCTGCCAAAAGCGCCTCTGCGATCACCGCATCCATGTCATAGTATTTATACTGTCCCAGCCTGCCGCCGAAGATCACTTTTTTCTCCTCATCGGCAAGGGCTTTATATTCCGCATACAGAGCGGAGTTTTTCTCATCGTTGACAGGATAGTAGGGCTCATCCCCCTGCTTCCACTCCGCCGGATACTCCCGGCTGATGATGGTATGGGAGGTCTCTTCTCCCTCCGGGGTCTTTCCGAAGGTGAACCACTTGTGCTCGATGATCCGGGTATAGGGGGTCTCGGCATCGGTATAATTGACAACCGCGTTGCCCTGGTAATTGGCCACTTCCAAACGTTCTGTCTCAAAGCGAAGGGTCCGATACTCCAAAGCTCCCAGGCGCTGTCCGAAGTAAGCATCAATACAACCGGTATAAACCACCTTTTCTGCCATGGCATCCAGTTCCTGCTTGGTGGCAGGATCCAGATAATCCGTATCCAGCCGAACCTCGATACCCTCCAGGAGATTTTCAATTAGCTTGGTGTAGCCCTCTGTGGGGATTCCCTGATACAAGGCATTGAAATAGTTATTATCAAAGGTCAGGCGCACGGGAAGGCGCTTGATGATAAAGGCCGGCAGATCCTTGCACGCTCTGCCCCACTGCTTTTGGGTATAGCCCTTGATAAGCTTTTCGTAGATATCCGTTCCCACCAGAGAGATGGCCTGTTCCTCCAAGTTTTTCGGCTCCGTGATGCCGGCCGCCTCCCTTTGCTCTTTGATCTTTTCCGCCGCTTCCTTAGGCGTTACCACGCCCCACATTTTATGGAAGGTATACATGTTAAAGGGCAGGGAAAAGAGCTCGCCGTGGAAGTTGGCCACAGGAGAATTGGTATATCGGTTAAACTCCGCAAACCGGGTGATATAGTCCCAGACCTTTCTGTCATTGGTATGAAAGATGTGTGCGCCGTACTGATGCACCGCGATCCCGTCCTCATCCTTTGTAAAGATATTGCCGCCGATGTGGTCTCTTTTTTCCACCACCAAAACATTCTTTCCTGCCGCCTTGGCTCTTTGTGCAAACACGGCTCCGAAGAGGCCGCTGCCTACGATCAGATAGTCGTACATATCAGTCCTCCAATACTTCAAGATATCTTCTTACCGCATCCTTCCAATCAGGCAATGGCTCAAAGCCGCTTTCCGTAAGCTTACTCTTGTCCAGCCTGCTGTTAAAGGGTCTGGCCGCTTTGGAGATCCCGTACTCCGCTGTGGTGACCGGCGTCACCTTCGTGGTATAGCCCGCCTGTCTGTAGATCTCCTTTGTAAAATCATACCAGGAAATGAAGCCGCCTTCGTTGGTTGCGTGATAGTAGCCGTACTTCTCGGTTACGATCATATCCACCAAAAGTCTTGCAAGATCCAGGGTATAGGTAGGCGTTCCGATCTGGTCATTTACCACCCTGACTTCATCATGACTCTTGCCAACCCGCAACATGGTCTTGATAAAGTTATTGCCGTTCTGTCCGAAGACCCAGGCGATACGGACGATGAAAAATTTGTCCAGTGTTCCGGATACCGCCTTTTCTCCCTCCAGCTTACTTTCGCCGTAAACATTCAAAGGCGCGTAGTCCTTACAGTCCGGCGCCCAGGGCTCTGTGCCCTGCCCGTTGAAGACGTAGTCCGTACTGATGTACATCATCTTCGCATCCACCGCGGCCGCTGCTTTGGCAATGGACTGTGTGCCCGTGACATTGATGGCCATGACCTTGGGTTTGTTTTCCTCATCCTCCGCCGCATCCACGGCTGTCCAGGCAGCACAGTGAATAACGGCATCGGGCCGCTGCTCTGTGAGCACTTTTTCTACCATGGCCTCATCCGTGATGTCCATCTGCACGTAGGGCATTGTAGTTACCGGCGATCCGTCCTGAATACCGGAAAACTCCGGAGCGATATCGCTGCCTACTCCTTCGATCCCTCTTTTTGCCAGTTCATTCATCACGTCCCGGCCAAGCTGTCCGCCGACGCCTGTTACAAACACCTTCATGTTTCCGTCCTCCTGTTTTTTCCTTCATTTATTTATCATATATTTACTTCACGATCTTCTGGGTCTTTTTCTTCATCCCGGCCTTCTTAAAGGTCTTCCGATACAACGTCACCTTCTTTGCAGGCACTTTGGCTTTGGCCTTCTTATGAATGTTCTTAAAGGCGTTCTTACCAACGCTCTTTTTCTTCAGTTTCTTTGTCTTAACAATGATGGTTTTCAGTTTCCTGCAGCCCATGAAGGCTTCCTGTTCGATCTTCGTTACATTCTTGCCGATGGTGACCTTGGTCAGCTTTTCATTGCTTTTGAAAGCTCCCGGATCGATCTGAACCACCTTGTACTTATTCCCATTCAGGGTTATCGTGGCCGGAACAGTGACTTTCTTTTTATCTGCCGTCTTCGGACGCACAAAGGCTGCCGTCTTCTTTTCATCGGAAAGGATACGGTAGTATACCCGGGTCTTGGTATCTTCGATCCAGGAGGGATCTGCCTCCGTAGAAGGATCCGATACCCCCGGATCCGATCCCCCCGGATCCTGGGTGCCGGGCCCCTGCGCCGGCGCGTCGGTCCACTTGGCATACAGGGTGATATCCGCCGTTACAGGCGCATCAAAATCGTAAGCAATGCTATAGGCTTTGTCCGTAAACCAGCCGCCGAAAACAAAGCCCTCTGCTTCAGGGTCTGTTGGCTTTTGTACCTTATCCCCCTTCTTTATGCTCAACGCTACAGGGGCAGTGCCATGACCGCAGACATCAAAAGCTACACTAAAGTAAGTATGGATCGGATCTATGACTACCAGAGAAGCCGGCTGACCGGCCCCGTCCGTGATCGTCTTTAAAGCGGCGGAAAAGAGGCCGTTTTCAGGCGTTGTAACCTGAGCTCGTTCCAAAACCATCCCGCCTTCTTCATTTCCGATCGATATGGCCGTTTTTCCTCCTTTTGCCTTCACATAACCTTCCCTGACGATCAGACTACCGTGAGAATAGATCGCCGGATCCGCTTTGCTTTCGGTCTCTGCCGTAAGACTGCCTTCTTCAACGATGACCGTGCCATACCCTATGGCTTCTTCTTTCATTGATGCTGCATACAGTTTTCCGTTGATCCGGATCCCGCCACTGGATTTTAAAGCACATTTTTGGGACAGGACCGAAATATCCCCCTCTACGGTGAGCGTCGTTCCACCGTTATTCATCATCTGCATGATCCCCATTTCCCCGCTTTCCAGATAAGCCGTTCCTGCCAGGGTCAGCCGGGCCGAAGAAAGGATCAGGCTCTTGCCGGCGGCGCTTTGATGATACCCTTCGATTCCCGTCACATTTCCAAAGAAGGTAAGGGTCTGTTTCTCGGGATCGTATTTGGCACTCCCGCCTTTTATTCCCGGGATATCATCCTTGTTCTTCCCCGTTACCTGATTTGTGCCGATCCAAAGCGGATAGCACTCCGTTCCCGTAAGCCGCACGCTTTTTGCCGGGACGCCCGAAGATAGAATACTCTTATGATCTGTAGCAATTACACCATCTGCCGGATCCGCGATCTTCGAATCCCCCGATAATACGATGACGGCGCTTGAAGAATCCATGTAAAATGCTCCGGACTGACCGTCCGCCTGCAGACTGCCGCCTGAAAAATTGAGACCATTCCCGGTAAAGGATATTCCCGTATCCTTCCCGCTTACCTGAAGCTTTCCTGCCTCCATCCGGATCTCGTCTGCCGCAAGTCCGATACTGCCGGCAGCCGTAACCTGAATATTCCCTCCGCTGATATCCGTGTTTCCTCCGTTGACTGCCATTCCATCCGTCGAACTTTTTACGGTAAGACTTCCGCCTTCTACTTCCAGACCGCTTGTTACAACAGCATAGGAAAAATCTGTATTATCCGTTACCTCTGCCAGAGCCGTGCCGCCTTCCATCAATATCCAGCCGCTGGTACCCGTTGTTGCATAGATCGCTGTGGACTTCTGCCCGGACGCTTTTGCCTCCACCGTTCCATCCGTGACAATAAATCCGCTTTTGGCCAGTATGGTCCTACATTCCGTTCCGGACGCTGTGGCATTAACCTGTCCATCATAAATATCCATCCGATCCGTTTCGATGGCTTTGGCACCTTTTCCCTGTGCAAAGGCGGTCAGCTTTCCTCCATCTACAACCAGATTGTTCAGCATCATAGCCGATGCATCATCATAATCCGCCTTAATGGATGCCGTAAGATCTCCTCCCCGGCAAATCCTGATATTGCCTGCTTCGACAGCCGATGTTGTTTTGCCATTGGCTTTTACGCACCCCGTGATCGTCGTTCTGACGTCTCCGACATGTTTGACCCAAAAACCGCCCATGGATCCACCGAGGGTCAGATCACCGGCCAGGATCAGCTCTCCCATCTCGTCCTGTCCACGGTAGGCGATGCTTTCTGTGGCATCCGAAGACGTAAGATCCGCCTTCCCCGCAATGGTAAGGCTCGGCAGCTCGGAATAGATCTTTGCATAGGCGGAAAGATCAAATTGGGTCTTACCCGTGATCTGTGTTACATCGCCCGTAAATGTCAGGACCCCGGTTTGAGGGTCAAAGGCAGCACTTCCTCCTATGATACCCGGAATATGATCCTTGTTTTTACTGCTTACCCGGACATCCCCTACCCAAAGATCGTAGAGATCCGGCCCTTCCGTTATGACCTTTTTCGCAGGATTATCGTCGGCATCCCAGATTCCGTTTTTCGCATCATTTATTTTTCCACCGACCGGCTCATTGATGGACATTTCCTCTCCAAGAAAGAATGTGTTTGTACCTCCGCTTGAAAGCGCCTTGGTCCCGCCTTCAGCATGAATCCTTCCCCCGTCCAAAAAGATCTCATCAGAAGCAATGACTGCTTTTTCTTTTGCAATGATCTCGGCTTTTCCTCCGGTGATCTTAAAATCCCTTACCGTAAGGGCATTGTCTCCGCCGGTGGAAACCGAGAAGCTTCCATCCGAAACCGTTACATCTCCTGCACTTATGGCGTCAGCCCTGCATCCTTCATCCGTCTGCACCGTCAGGCTTCCCTTTCTCAGTGTCAGTGGTCCGCAGCTGATAAGCGGATATACTGTCCATGTATTGTCGGAGGCAGATACGTTAAAGTCTCCGTCCCGGATCAAAATTGCCGAAGACGTACTTACCATAGTCAGTGCCCTGGATTGAGGTCCGCTTACTGTAAGCGCAACGTTTCCTCCGTTTTCAACCAGTATATTCGCTACATCGGAAACTGCGCAGGAAAGGCCGCCATTTACTTTCGAAGAAAACGTGCCACCGTCAACCACAATATGTCCGGAGGAATTGATCTTAACTCCCGAACCGTCTCCATCATCGAAGGCCGCCTTAAGACTTCCTCCTTTAATATTTACCGAGCTTGCTTCAACACCTGTAGGGCCCACATTTTTCTCTGCCGTCGCATCCAGGCTCCCTGAAATGTTGAGGATGTCAGCCTTGACACCTGTCTGATCGCTTCGCGCCGTAACCTTTCCTTTGACATTCATAGCACCTTTTGTATGATAAATCCCTGCCATTTTGCCAAAGGCAGTGATCTCTCCGGATAAGGTAAGATTGTTTCCGACACTTACTTCCTTAACATAGATCCCATAGTCAGCTCCGGTGCTTTCCAGCTTTACATTTCCTGTGATGATGGGATTGGAAAGATTCTGTCCGAAATAGATCTGCGCCTTTCCGTCACCCGTATCGTAAAGGCCGTCAACACCTGTAACATTTCCTTCAAAATGCAGGATATGATCCATCGGATCATAGTAGGCAGTACCGCCAATAACGGAAATATGATCCTTATTATCGGAGGTCACCTGGGTGCTTCCCACCCACAGGTCGTAGTAGGTTACGGCCAGCACCGTCCTCGGAAAAGCGAAGAGAGCCGCTGCTGTAAAGACCAGCATGGCTGCCAGCATCAATATCCTGCTTTGTGATCTTGTTTTGCGCATATGCATACCTCCCATCCTACTTCACGATCTTCTGAGTCTTTTTCTTCAGCTTCTTTGTCTTAACGATGATGGTTTTCATCATGTTTTGATTTGTCACTCTGGTGCTTCTCATCCATGATCCTGTCCACATAGGGCTTGATGGCAGAGCTTTTTGCCTTATCCGATACCAGGATACCGTCCTTTGATACCGCTACCACAATGTCCTTAAGGCCCATACAGAGTACAGGCAGATCCGTCTCATTGAGAACGTGGACATTCTCACAGGACTCATCCATCATGCTCTTCCCGATGGCATCCGGCTTCAGCACCGTGGTCAGCATATCAAAGGAGCCCAGGTCCTGCCAGGATCCGCCAAAGCGCATGATCTCGATCAGCGGCTCCTTCTCTGCCACCGCATAGTCAAAGCTGATCTTTTGACAGTCTGCATACCCGTCAAACATAGCCTGATAACTTGTCACCTTCAAAAGCTCTTTCGCCTTTTCCATCACATATCCGATACGGTAGGCAAATACCCCTCCGTTCCAGAGAGCTCCCTTTTCGATATACTCTGCTGCGGTTTTAGCATCCGGTTTTTCCTTAAAGGCAGCCACTTTGGAAAGGGGATCTCCTGTTTCCGGGATCACATAGCCGTAGAGCTCACTTGGGTAGGTTGGCTCCATACCCATAAGTACCAGGTTGGCATCGGAAACCTTTGCCCGATCCGCAAGGCTCTTTAGCATCTCGTAGTAATCGCTTTCCACGTAGGGATCCACAGGACAGACCACCACGCTGTCATCCTCCCCTACCCCCTGCTTGTCCCTAAGGTACGCGGTTGCAAGGGCAATGGCCGGAAAGGTGTCCCGCCTGCAGGGCTCAATGGAAATGCCTACGTTCTCACCCAGCTGCTCCTTCAAAAGGGGCACCTGAAACTCTGCCGTAGCCACCGTGATCTTAGCATCCGCATCCACCTCTTTGATCTTGCGGTACATGCGCTGGACCATGGATTCATAGGCGCCGTCTTCTCTTTGAAAAACCGGCAAAAACTGTTTGGATCTGACATCATTGGAAAGCGGCCAGAGCCTGCGGCCCGAACCGCCGGATAATAAAATTACGTTCATTACATTCTTCCTATTTCTGATTCAATAATTGTTATTCTATGTGCGACCGTTATGATTCTGATTTCAAGTACTCTTCCTACCTCTCCGCCCGCATGGGGTTGTTCAAAAAGTCAGCATAGGCTAACTTGATACCGTCCTCCAGCTCCGTCTTATAGGTCCATCCCAGAGCAGCGGCCTTGGAAACATCCAAAAGCTTCCTGGGCGTTCCGTTGGGCTTGGAGGGATCCCAGAGGATCTCTCCCTCATATCCTACGACCTTTGCCACCAGTTCCGTCAACTCCTTAATGGTCAGTTCCTTTCCGGTACCGGCATTGACGGTTTCATTGCCGCTGTAGTTGTTCATCAAAAAGACGCACAGATCCGCCAGATCATCCACATAGAGAAACTCCCGAAGCGGAGAGCCGTCTCCCCAACAGGTCACTGACTCGGCGCCGCTTTCCTTCGCCTCATGGAACCTGCGGATCAGCGCCGGCAACACATGGGAATGGGTGGGATGATAGTTATCATTGGGTCCATACAGATTGGTAGGCATTACTGAAATGTAATCCGTGCCGTACTGCCTGTTCAAAAACTCGCAGTATTTCAGTCCAGAAATCTTGGCCAACGCATAGGCTTCATTGGTCTTTTCCAGTTCACTTGTCAAAAGACAGCTTTCCGGCATGGGCTGTGGTGCCATTCGGGGATAGATACAGGAAGATCCCAGAAACTCCAGCTTCTTACAGCCGTTCTGCCAGGCCGAATGGATCACATTCATCTCCAGGATCATATTTTCATACATAAAATCCGCCAGCGCGCTTTGGTTGGCTTCAATGCCTCCCACCTTGGCCGCTGCCAGAAAAACATACTCCGGTTTCTCCGTTTCAAAAAAGCTTCTTACCGCTGACTGATCACAGAGATCCAGTTCCTTGTGGGTCCTGGTAATGATATTGGTATAGCCCTGTTTCTCCAACGCTCTTACGATGGCGGAACCCACCATACCTCTGTGTCCTGCGACGTAGATTTTTGCATCCTTTTCCATGCTGATGTTCTCTCCTTGTTATTCTGTATTGCTATATTCTCCCAGATGTCTATCCACCTGTTTTACTAATTTCAGATGTGACTGAGGATCACTCTGCATTTTCCCGTGATATCCAGGATTCCCGCTCCGGCAGGAACAAAGAAACTGTCTCCGGGCTTAAAGGTCAATGTATCCCCGGGATCTGCATCCTCTGCATCTGTCTTTTGCACCCGAATCTTCCCTTCTCCCTCTATGACCACAACGGAGTAAAAGGTGGATTCGTCCATCACAAGCTCCGCCTCATCGAAGACTTCTAACTGTGAGACAGAGAAATACTTGCACATCTCCAAAAGGATCTTCCGAAAGCCCTTTTGATCCTCCCAGCAGCCTTCCGGCGTTCCGTCCGTCTGGCAAACATCATAGTCCATATTGGCAAGAGCCTGCTCCAGGTGAAGTGCTCTCAGTTCTCCGTTTTTATCCCGTCGGTTATAGTCGTAAAGCCTGTAGGTGACGTTAGAGCTTTGCTGCACCTCCAGGACCATCACGCCCTTTCCGATGGCGTGGATGGTTCCTGCCGGAACCATAATGGAATCGCCTTTTTTCACGGAAACCTTATGCAAGATCTGCTCCAGCGTTCCTTCCGCGATCCGGCTTCGAACTTCCCTTGGTGTTACCTTTTGCTCAAAGCCAAGGTAAAGGTAGGCACCTTCCTCTGCCTCCAGAACATACCACATTTCATTCTTTCCGTAATCATTCTCATTGGCAAGGGCATAGGTATCTGCCGGATGGACCTGCACAGACAAAGGCTGGGCAGCGTCTATGAATTTTACCAGAATAGGAAAGCGGTCATAGGGCTGGGATTTCCATCCCAAAGCTTCTCTGCCGATGCCTTTCAGATAACGATCAAAGGGCATCGTCTTCCCGGTTTCATCAACCACCAGACTGCGTCCGTCCCGATGAGCCGAAAGCACCCAGCTCTCCGCCACAGTCTCGTAATCCTTCGCCATACCGAATACCTGCTGCAGACGGTTACCGCCCCAAAGGTAATCCTTATAGGCAGGCAAAAGACGAACGATCCTTCTTGTAAATAGTTTGCTTTGCTCACCGGCGCCTGTCTGCATGGCGGCTGTCTCGGTCCCTGCCGGCTCTGTCTGCGTGCTGCTTCGGATCATATCTGCGCCTCGCAGGTTCACGCTTTCACCTACGCTGACCTCGATCAAAACCAGATCTCTTGCATAGTCATTACGGATCTCATGATAGCAGCCGATGGGAACAAAGATGCTCTCGTTTTTCTGATACTCCCGCTCCTTGCCATCCATCACGATGGTGGCTACGCCGGATACGATGGACCAGTGCTCGCTGCGTCTTTCGTGCTTGTGCATGGAAATGCAGTGTCCCGGTAGAATCGTCAGTTTTTTGACACTGTAATCCCGGCTCCTTGTCAGGGTTTCCTTACAACCCCAAGCCGTATAGAAAACATCCCCTTCATCAAAGAAGGGCTGTAATGCTTCACTTTTCGTCTCCGATAAAATAGCCTTGATCCTGCTACTCTTGTCGGCGGGGGTGATATATACACAATCCTTATCATTCACCACCAAAAGATTGGGAAGCTCATTCACTACCACCAGCTGATCGCCGCTTTGGTTGATGACTTTGGTTCCTTCCGAATCATAGCAGATGGCATTCCCATCGCTTTCCCAGATCCTGGAAACCTGATCCAAAGACAAAAGACGCATCCAGGTAAAATCACCCTTTACAACCTTCACCTTTCCCTCTTCGCTCCAGGGTTTGTAAATGACGTCTCCGATGCTGACGGAAGGAAGCTGCTCCATCTGCTCAGCAAGATAAAGGATTCTTTTCTCACTTTTTTCCTTCGCTGACAGATCCTCTGCAAGCCTCAGGCACCCTTCATAAAGGGCAGTATTATTTTTCTTAACAGCCTTCTTATAATCTGCTACGCGGATCAGAAAGATGCCGCTGTCTGCCAGTCGCTCCATTCCACCGTCCGGAAGGCTGCCTCCCAGCCCGGCGTCGCAATGCCCCGAAAGCTGCGATCCTGCCGGAATATACTCCACCTTTCCGTCATCGTAACAATCGAAAAAGTTATGTCCTTCCTTATCCTGCCCGGGATCAAAGCTGCAGCCTACTGCCACAATGAGGGAGCGGTCCTGCTCAGCCGCCTCCTGCAACAGCCGCTGGGCCTGCACAATGCAGCCGTTATAATCCCCCCCTGTGATCATATGGTCACAGGACACCACCAGAAGCTCTTCCTCCTCGGAAAGTTCCAGGGCCGTAAGCATCACAACAGGAGCCGTCTGTCTGCCTTTTTGCTCCAGAAACATCCGATACCGAAGGCCCTGAAACATGGACAACTGGCTCTGTACAATATTCTCATATTTATCATTTGTCAGGATCAAAAACTCATCACAAAAAGGAAGATTGCGGGCAATGGCCTCCTGAAAGGGAGACCTGCCGGAACGCAGATGAATAAACTGCTTCGGATAATTCCTTCTGGATAAGGGCCAGAGGGCATCTCCCGAGCCTCCGGCCAAAACGACACATTTCATATGGAATTCCTATCTCTTTCTTCGTTACTGCCAATACCGTCAACAGGTTGCTTTAAACCACTCTGACGCTTTTGATCTTGGACCATTTGGTATAGACTTTCTTTCCGCTCACTTTCTTATAGGCGCGAACCCGTACGAAATACTTCTTGTTTTTCTTCAGCCGTTTGACCACAAGTGAGTAGTTATCTTTTTTTACGTTCTTTTTCTTTGCACCCTTAAAGGTTTTCTTCAAACCCCAGTTGACCTCATATCCGTCAGCCACCTCACTCTTCTTCCAGGTTACCCGGATAGAATTCTTGGTAAACTTCCTTACGGATGTGAGCACGGCTCTGTCATACACGATGGTAAAAGTTAGCGTCTGCTCATTATAACCGGGTGCTACTGCAGCAAACTTCAGCGTAGCTTTCCCCGGACGCACATTGTTAGTAGCCGTAACCGTATAGGCGGATGCGGGAACAGCAATTCCATCCTGCTTTAAGGTAACGGACTTGACTTCCGGCACAATGGCCTTTCCCGTAAAGGCAAATTTAGTCTTTTCCAGCGTAATATCACAGTCCTGCAGATTGACCTTTTTCATGGTCAGGACTTTCCAGCATTCCTTCACATTAAAGCTGTACTGCTTATATTCCTGATCCAGGATCAGCTCATTGAATCTGCAACCAGGCATTTCAAAGGTTACGGTAGCAGGATTTAAAAGCTCTACCTGCAGGGATTTTGCCACAAAGGTTTCCCCGCCGTTGGAGGGCTTTTTCACCTGCAAATCCCCTCCCAGATCGATCTTGCCTCGAAACAGATAAGCGGGCTTGCTGGTATTAAAGTACATGCCCTTCGCAACGCTCAGATAGGATCCTTCCTGATCCATCCAAAGCTTGCCGGAGCCTTCGCTTTCTTTATTCTCTCCGGTCACATACAGATTTCCCTTTACAATGACGGAGCCGTTTTTGATCCGCAGATTTCCGTCTGTCAAATACAGATCTCCGTTTACCACCAGCTTACCGGCAACGCCGTTTGTTCCGTCCTCCAGATACAGGTCTCCGCCGGACACTATGGCATTTCCGGAAACCGTAACGGTTGCTCCCTGAATGGACATCTCGGTATCCTTTGTTGTAATAAGAGATCCTATGCTGCTGTCAGCGTTTATGGTCTCTTTTGCCAGCAAAGGAGATGTGCCTAACATCCCGCAAAAAACGAATACTGCTACCAGACCGAAAAGCCTGCTTAAAAGTCGTTTATGATCCTTCATTTCTTTCCCTCCAAAATCATGAACATACACTCTTATCATCATATCACAACACATTCTCTATGGCAATTTCCTACGATCCGTGATAGAGTAAAAATCAGAAAAAACAGGATCATTTGAGGTGTTCATGGAAAACAGAAAAGCCCCTGCGGCAGATCAGACAACGAAAAAACTATCGCCCTATAAGCTGCTATCCGCTCACCGGACAGAGCTCATGGGTTTTGCTACCCTCTGGGTGATGTATAACCACGCCATGCTTTTGGGGCTGGTTGCGGAAAAGGAGCCCTTCCGCTTCCTGCAGCTGGCTGCTCACATCAGTGTGGATATCTTCTTTTTGCTGAGTGGCTTCGGGATCTATCATTCCCTGGAAAAAAACTCCATTCGGGATTACTTTATCAAAAGACTTCTAAAGCTCCTTCCTGTCTGGGGCAGTTTTCTGCTGCTTCATATCATCGTTGACAGGCTGGTTTTCGGACTCAATTTCTCCCCCAAGGAGATCATTGGTTTTCTGACCTTCCAGGGCTTTCGCGCACAGCTGGGCAACCAGGGGAACTGGTATGTCTATACCATCTTTGCCTACTATCTGATCGCACCTATCCCTTATTCCTTTTTGAAGGAAAGTAAGCACAAGCTAACCACCTGTGCTGTCATGACCGCCATCTGCTGGATTGCATCCTACAGCTATTTCGGAAACCGTGACCTTCTCATCACCTTTATCCGGATCCCGGCCTTTTTGATCGGTATGTATGTTGCCTCCGTGAAATTTGCAGGCGAAAAAAAATCCCCTTCTGTGGATCGGATTTCCGCCGGGCTTCTTCGCCCCTTTCAGGGAATGCCTTTTGTAATTTCCACTGCCATCTGCCTGGTTTTCGGCGTACTTCATTTTGTCATTTTAAAAAGATGCAGCTTTGATGTGCTATGGGATTATGGCCTTTGGTGGCATGCCCTGATCCCCATGGCACTTCCCCTGTCCCTTCTTTTCTGCAAGGGATTTGCCTTCATTGGGACCCATGCATCCGTTATCTTGTATCCCTTTACCATCATCGGAAAAGCCAGCCTTGAGATCTTCCTGATGCACCTTTACATCTTCAAATACTGGGGAGAGATCACCGGGATTTTGACGGCAAAATCCGTTCCTTTCCGTATCGAGATCTTCTTTCTGTCCATCCTGCTGGGCCTGTTGTGGCACCTGTGCATCAACCTGGTTACCTCTCTTTTGAAAAGGCCTGCAACTGCAAAATCCTGAGCCCTTCAGCGCATGAAAAAAGGGAAGGCCTTACGCCTTCCCTTCATGATATTCCTGTTCCGTATTCACATTCCAAAGATTCTCTTTGGTGGTTACCCCTGAAATGATATTCTTTACAGCCTCAAAGGATGTACACATGGAATGATCCAGATTGTTGTACCGGTGCTGACCGTTACGTCCCACACAGTACAGATTGGGAATGGTATCCAGATACGCCCTCAGATCATCGATCCGATCATAGGTATCAAAGTACGCCGGATAGGCCTTTTTGATCCGCTCCACATGATAGTCTGTCACATCTTCCGCTGATTCGATGAGTCCGATCTTCACCATTTCCCGGATCGCAGCCTTTGCAAACTTCTCATCCGGCATGGTCCACATGCGATCTCCTTCGTTGCAGAAATATTCAAGTCCCATCCAAACGGTATGCTCGGGATCTGCCACCATGTAAGGAGACCAGTTGTTAAAGATCTGGAACCTTCCCATATGCACGGATCTGTCATGGACATACACCCAGTTATCCGGCACGATACCGCCCAGGGTGGGGATCTTCGTTTTGTTTTGCAGCTTTAACTTCTTAACCAGAACACCAACGGTGATATAATCCCGGTAGGGAAGTCCCTTTGCGATCTCCTGCATATCCTTTGGTACATCATCCATTCCTGCCACAAGGTCCTTTATGGGCATGGAGGAGATCACCAGATCCGCATCCAGCCTGCGGGTTCCGCCCTCTGCCTCATATCCGACGCCCTTTATGGTTCCGTCTGCATTCCGATAGATCGCCACGGCTTTGCTGTTTTTAAAGATGACGCCACCAAGATTCTCTACTTCTGAGGCTGTGATCTCCCACAGCTGTCCGGGTCCCAGTTTGGGATAGAAAAACTGCTCTATGAGAGAGGTTTCCACCTTGCGACCCTTTACGTGAAAGAGCTTGCCCAGCATATCCTTCAGGATCGCCGTAATGGAAAGACCCTTGGCTCTCTGCGCGCCCCATTCGGGAGAGATCTGTGACGGATGCCTTCCCCAGAGATTCTGGGTATAGTTTTCAAAAAACATGGAGTACAGTTTTTTTCCGAAGCGGTTGATATAAAAATCCTCCAGGGATTTTTCTTCCCGCTTGAAAAACTTGGTTTTTACATAGCTGAGACCTACCAGGAAGGTGGTTCCAAGCCCCATGTTTTTAATGGTTTCCCACTTCAGGGAAATGGGATAATCAAAGAATCTGGATTTGAAATAGATCCTGCTTAAGCGGTTACGGATCAGCATCACCCGATCCTGCTTTTCCGGATCCGGACCCCCCTCTGAAAGCGGCGCCTGTCTGGAAAGCTTCTTGTAATCCATAGCCGGAGCCCCCTGGGTAGGCATCATATTCTCCCACCAGGCATTGACTTCCGGAACCTTGGAGAAAAATCGATGTCCTCCCATATCCATCCGGTTGCCGTGATACTGCACCGTTTTGGAAATTCCGCCGAAGGCGTCGGATTCCTCTAAAACCGTAACCTCATATTCCGATGACCTTTTCAGCAGTTCGTAGGCTGCCGTCAGTCCTGCCGGACCGGCACCGATGATCACTGCTTTTTTCTTTTCACTTGCCAAAATTGTTACCCCTTGCTAACTGTTACTATATGCTAACTAACCCTGTTGCAGATCCTTCAAAATCTGAAGGTTTCTCGTCATTCCTTCTGAAATATCATAAAAGGGCTTCCAGCCAAGACCCCGCAGCTTGCTGCCATCCAATCTGGCCTTGGTTGCCTTGCTGTAGCCTGCGCTTTCCACATCATCCGGAAGCTCAAATACCACCTTTTTGCCCGCAAAGGAAGCGATCAGCTCTGCCAGGTCCTTTAGCGTCAGATCCGACGCGGTATCGGCAATGTTGTAGGCCTCTCCTTTTTCTCCTATCAGCAAAATCGTCAACAGTCCGCTGACAGCATCTGCTACATAAGTGTAACTATATAACTGATTGCCGGCCGATTTTAAAACGATATCCTCTCCGGCAATGCCCTTTCGGATAAACTGGCTAATGGCCTTGGTATCCGACATCAGCATGGTAGGGCCGTAAGATCTGGTTAATCTCGGGATTACGATATCCATATCCATGGCCCGTATATAGGCCTGACACAGCGCTTCCCCACAACGCTTGCTTTCCGGATATCCGGCCCGCAGGGTGTTGCTGTCGATATAACCGCAATAGTCCTCTGAAAAGAGTTCCACATCTCCCCGATTCTCTCCATAGATCTCATTGGAGGAAGCAAAGGCCACTCGCTTTGCACCGGCCTCCTTTGCGAAGGAAAGCATATTCTGCAGCCCGATGATGTTGGTGGTAATGGTGCCCACCGGATCCGTAGCGTATTGTACGGGATGGGTATTCGAAGCCAGATGCAATACATAGTCGATCTTTGCATCCTGATCCATTGCCAGCGGTTCATTGATATCGTAAGGAACGAAAACCAGATTTTCGCTTTTTTCCCAATGAGAAAACCTGGAGGCCAATCTTTCCTGATTACGCCCCAGGGCATACACCTTGCAGCCAAGTCCCTCTTCATTTTTCACCATCAGAACATCGGTCAGAAAGCTTCCGATCATACCGCTTGCACCGGAGATCAGAACTCCGGCATTCTGAAGCTTTTCCCAGGGAAGGGGAAGGGTTGCGACCTTTTGCAGATCCTCTTGATACATTGTATTTTCGTATAGATTCATATTGTTTTCTTTTTTCATATTCATGCGATAGATTCACAGATACTTCCCCGACCTCTTCGAAAACCCGGTGCAAGCACCTCAATCGCTGCTATCGCAGCTGTTTTCTCAGGGTTCGGTGAAATACCTGCTTCGCAGGTACGCTCTGCATCATCATGCGCGGTATTTCGTGCAAGCACGATACCCCGCTGATGATACAGCGTATCTGTGAATCGTAACATTTTACTTCAACCAGTTATCCTTATCCGATTTCAAGTAAGCTTTGAACATCTCCAGATCGTCCTTGGTGGTGAGCTTAATGTTCTTATCGGATCCGGCAGCAAAATACAGCCTTTCTCCCAATTCCACCATCATGGTATTGGTATAGGCTGAGCCGTAGATACCGATCTCTTTTTCGTATGCCTCATGATAAGCGCTATCCACCTTGCCAAACCTGTAGGCCTGGGGGGTAGATACCCTGCGCAAAGTTTCACGGGGAATGTATTTGACGGTGCTGATCTCATCATCCACCAAAAAGATCTGCTCATTGTAGGGAAGGGAAGTGACCGCATTCCCATACTGGGCGCATTTTACGATGACATCGGAAAGCACGGTTTCATCCACCAAAGGTCTGATTCCATCGTGAATGATGATGATATCATCCTCCGATGCTTTTCCCTCCAGATTGTAGATGCCGTTGCGGATGGACTCCTGGGCGGTATTCCCACCGGAGACGATCCATTTTAACTTATCGATATTAAACTGCTTGGCATAGGCCCAGACAATGTCGTGCCAGCCTTCCAGCGTTACAACCTCTATGGCGTCGATCTGGGGATGCTTCTGAAAGCCCTCCAGGGTGTAGATCAAAACAGGCTTGTCATACACATTGATGAACTGCTTGGGAATATCCTGTCCCATCCGCTGCCCGCTTCCGCTGGCAATGATCACTGCTATATTCATTTGACTACTCCCTTTTCCAGATACTCTTCCAGGTTCATTCCGATATGCTCTTCGGCACGCTCTACTGCCACCTTCTTCATGTCCGAATCCACCATCAGGCGTACAAGTTCGTCAAAGCTTGTCTTCGTGGGATTCCAGCCAAGCTCCTTTTTAGCCTTGGATGGATCTCCCCAAAGATTCACCACATCCGTCGGTCTGTAAAAGTCTTCGGAAACCTCCACAAGTACCTTTCCGGTAGCCTTGTCGATTCCTTTTTCTTCAAGGCCCTCTCCCTGAAATTCCAATTCAATTCCGGCATAGTGGAACGCCAGCTGACAGAATTCTCTGACAGAATGCTGCACTCCCGTTGCGATGACAAAATCCTCCGGCTTATCATGCTGCAGGATCAGCCACATGCACTCCACATAATCCTTGGCATAGCCCCAATCGCGTAAGGAGGAAAGATTTCCGAGATAAAGCTTATCCTGCTTTCCCTGTGCGATCCTGGCAGCTGCCAAAGTGATCTTACGGGTTACAAAAGTCTCGCCTCTTCTCTCTGATTCATGATTGAACAAAATGCCGGAGCAGCAGAACATTCCATAAGCTTCCCTGTATTCCTTGGTGATCCAGAAGCCGTACTGCTTTGCCACGGCATAGGGAGAATAGGGATGGAAAGGTGTGGTCTCCGACTGGGGAACCTCCTCTACTTTTCCGTAAAGCTCCGAAGTGGAAGCCTGATACACACGGCAGCTCTTTTCCAATCCGCAAACGCGAACTGCCTCCAGCACACGCAAAACGCCTGTCGCATCTACATCTGCCGTAAACTCCGGCACGTCAAAACTGACCTGCACATGGGACTGGGCCGCCAGGTTGTAGATCTCATCAGGCTTTACCTCACTGACCACTTTTACAAGGCTCATGGAATCTGACAGATCCGCATAGTGCAGATGGAAACGCTCCCTGCCCTCTAAATGAGCGATCCGCTCTCTGAAATCCACGGAAGAACGTCTGATGGTCCCGTGAACATCATAGCCCTTCTCCAACAAAAACTCCGACAGGTAAGATCCGTCCTGTCCTGTTACGCCTGTGATCAATGCTTTTTTCATAGTGTCTCCTAAATCTTTTAGTTTTATCGTTACTGCTTCTTCAGCAGCTTCAGATTCATAAATTCTTCCAGCGGTACCGCGCCGGATGCCACATATCCTTGATAAGCCGTTACTCCAAAGGAGCGGATCAGCTCCAGGGTGGCTTCATCCTCCACGCCCTCGGCGCAGACCATGATATTACACTCCTTTGCAAAGAGACAAAGTGCCCTAAGCAGGGAGCAGTCTCTCTTGCTCTTTTTCAACTGACTGGTAAAATCCCTGCCGATCTTAATGATATCCACCGGAAGCTCCCTGACCATGTGAAGGTCTAACAGACAGGAACCATCCAGGGCCACCAAAACGCCTAAGGATTTGAAAAATACGATTTCATGCCGCAGCAGATCCGGATTTAAGAAGCGACATTTATCCGTTAATTCCAAACAGAGATTTTGTCCCGGAAACTCCTTCTTTTTCAGCATGTTCAAAAGGTACTGATGAAACTCCGGCTGCCCCAGCTGCCTATGAGACAGATTCACCGTCAAAAGCAGATTGGGATTGCGAGCCAAAATGTCTCGGCCCTCTGCCAGCGCCCTTCGAAGGATCCAGTCACACAGCGTCATAAAGGAGGAATCATTTTCCAGCCAGGGTAAAAACTGAGCCGGGGAAATCTGACCGTCCTCCCGATGCCAACGAAGATAGGCCTCGCAGCCCACCACGCGGTTCTCATCCGCATACAAAATGGGCTGATAAAACAGCTCCAGATTCTGGCAGTTCGCCGCCACATCCTTTCGAAGGGATGCCACCATCTCAAGAGTTCTGGCGTTGTGAGCCATGTAATCATTTTTCAGGATCACAGGCTGGCCATCCTGAGTGGTCTCTGACCTATTTTGTGCATATTTTAGGGTTGCCAGAATGGCATGTACATCAATGGTAGGATCATCCGCCACTACAATGCCCGCACTAAGTTTTACAGGCACCTTATTGCCATCCACCATCAGCATCCGCAGGGCAAAATTGCTGTAGTCCTGATACAGCTTCGTCATCTGCTCTACCGTCATGGTCTCCGAGCAGAAAAACAGCATGATGCCGTCTCCGCGGAAGCACTCCCCTTCTCCCTTTGTCATCTCACGAAGCTGGGTGGAAAGTGCGGCAATCACCTTATTCCCGTAGGAATAGCCGTAGGTGCTGTTTACGCTTTCAAAGTTCATGGTACCGATGAGCATTACCACCGCTCTGCGCCTGGTGGTAAAGATCCCGCGCAAATGCTCCAAGAACCGGATCTGTCCCGGCAGATTGGTGGTGGGATCCGTATGGGCATCGATCAAAAGGGAAGTGATAGCCACTCCGATATAGGAGGGCAGTCCCGTATAATCCTTGATGGTAAAATACTTCACCGAGCAGGTGATATACTTATCATCCGCTGTCCGGATATGCCACTGGGTTTCTTTCCGATCCAAGCTCCCCTGACGGGCTCTTTTTACATCCTCATCAAAGGTCTTGGCTTCCTCCGGCATCAAATGCTCCGCAACCACCTGGGAATTCCTATCCGTGTATTCCCCCGGCAGCCCGAAATCGCTTACCGCCGAAGGCGACCAGCGGGCAATATTGCGGTGAATATCCAGCACGAAAAAGTAACGACCTTTTTCGTTGGCTGAGGCCGCAAAGTTCTCATATAATTTGTCAATTCGAAAAGTGTGAACGTTCGCTTCCATGTTCCCCTCCCACACACCCTATCATTATATAGGGATTTTGCTGCTAAGACAAGGTTTTCACATGATTTATGAAAAACCGTTTTTTCTCTCTTCGTACTATATTTCGACAAAATCATCCGGAACCGATAGGGCTCCCCGCTCTTTTTGCCGCTAAATTTATAATTGAAAAAGAGCATCGCCATCCGCTGGCTGCATTATACATAAAAAAGAGGCCTCCCAAAAGGGAAGCCCCGGTTCTTACTGCTTTATGACCCGGACCTCTTACATAAAGAGGGCCATGGTATTTTTGTGCTTGTTTTCCATTTCCTTTTTCTGCATCATCAGCCTGTAGGTGTCCAGAGTCTGCTGCTTTTGCAGTTTGCTCACATACTCACCGTACTCCGTATCGCCCATCCTGCTGACGCCGCTGGTAAGATTGTAGGCTGTGTTGCGACTGGAATTGTACGCATACTCCAGTGCATTGGTCTGGGCGCCAATGTTGGAACGGGAAGAATTCAAGGTCTCAAGAGCTTTGTCGATGGCCTTCAGATCCACGCTGCCGCCGGTCACATCAAAATCCTCGATGCCAAGGGCCGAAAGGGTGGCATTGCCGAAATCAATGCTCTTGGACGTACCGTTGCTGTCGGTAGCGATCTGTACGCCCCGAGCGCTGCCGTCAATCAGGTTCTTTTCATTGTAGCTGGTGATACCGGCCACATCCGTGATCCCCTGCTTCAGCTGATCGATCTCTGCCTGAATGGATTGCCTGTCGTTGTAGGAAAGCAGCCCGTTGGAAGCCTTCACTCCAAGTTCCCGCATCCTCTGCAGATAATCCGTTACCTCACCAAGTGCTCCGTCAGCGATATTCAGCGCATTCTTTCCTTCGGAAATATTGCTTGCGCCTGCATCTAAGCCTTTGATCTGTGCATTCTCTTTTTGCAAAATCGCCATTTCGGAAGCGCCATCAGCCGCCCTGTTGATCCTGCTGCCGCTGGATAAGGACTGCGCGTAGTGATTATAGGCACCATACCCGCCGATTGCTGAAATTCCCATACACATCACCTCTCTTCGTATGTGCAAGGTCAACTGTTGATAGATAAAATCATTGTATCATATTGGAATCCAAATTGGAAGCAATGTTTTTCATCCGGCTGCTCCCTCCGACGTTTTGTGATGGGGCAGCTTCGTCATGGCTACCCAGCCGATCACTACGCCGACGCCGCAGACCAGACTTCCGGTCACCAGCATAAAACGGATTCCCAGATGATCCAGGATCACACCGCTGATTAGGTTGGAAAAAACGCCACCCACCGTTATTGCACTGGTAACAAAGGCCTGTCCCTTTACCTGATCCAGCTGTTCCATGGTCTGGCTTACATAGTAGGCCGCTGCCGGTATAAACACCGCATAGGCAAAGAGCTGGAAGGACTGACTGACAAACATTCCCACCATGCTTTTTGCAAATACCAGGATCAGGATCTTGATAAAAAAGGCAACGCCGGATATGACAAGCAGCTTCTGCGCCGAGATCTTCCGGAACACAAGGGTGATCAGCGCCATCACCGGGAGCTCTAAGATCGCCTGCAAAAAGTTAGCATACCCCAACTCTGTTTCTCCGCCTCCGAGATTTCTAATGATCTGGATCATGAAATCGTTGATCATGTTATGGGCAAAGTAAAAGCAGATCGTTGCCACCAAAAACAGGGTAAAAGCCGGATAGGTCCTTGCAAAATCCGAAAGACGGTTGTGGGGCTGAGCGGCGCCTTTATCCCCTTCCTCTTTTTTGCCGGATGCAGGATCAGAAGCATTCTCCGTCTCCCCCCCGGGCATCCTGAAAAAGAAGATCACCACGGCAGATAGAGCCATCATCAGCATTGTGACATACAAAAGGATCGTTACGCCGTTTTTCTCCACAGCGGATCCGATGAAAGCGGAGGTCACGGCGAAGCTGGCAGATCCCAAGCCCCTGGCAAGGCCGTAGAAGATATCACAGCCTGCCTTCTGATACTCAAAACAAAGCGCCGTCATAACCGGCTGGTAAGCAAACTGGATCATATAGATCAGCCCAAAGACGATAAAGATCAAGACCTTCACATTGTGCGCAAACAAAAGCACACCGCTTCCTGTCAGGATCACCAGCACCGACAGCAGGATAAACCTGCGATTCGTAAGCGCCCCCGGCTTATCGATCACCCCTGCAATATAGGGCTGACAAAGGGCGGATACGATGTTAGCTGCCGCTAACAGGATCCCTACCTCCGTATTGGAAAACCCGTTTGCCAACAAATATACCGCCGCATAAGCATGCACCGTGCAAAAGGCCGCAAAATAAGTCGCATTCAGCAGTGTATATCTGAGGGTCCAAAAACCCTTTTTAGTTCCGTTTGTTTTCTTCGTTTCTTCTTTCAAATGATTACCCCCCTGTTCTGTGGATTATACTTTACCACAGATTCCGTGGTATCGCAATTTCTACCACTAAGTAAGTTATGTTCCCGTTTTTCGTCAAAATCTGCTATAATGGATCTAACTCGTATAGCAAAACAAATCCTATGCTATGCAACCAAACAGGGCAAAGCAGCCTATTACAAAAAAAAGCAAAAACTGACAGGAGGATCCATCTATGAAGGAAGAAGAGATCAAAGAAGACGAGAAAAAAGAAGAACAGTCATTTAAGGATAGCCTTTTTGATCTTCTTAACGGATTCCAATATAAAGAAGAGGCAGAGAAAAAAGACATCGTCAAAGATTATTTCCGTCTGATCCAAAAGGATGCTTACAAAGACGATCCCGAAGGCTATAAAGAGGCTGCGCCGGAGCTTGAAACGTATTTTCAGTCCGAAGACTACAAGGTCGTAGAGGGTAATTTTATCACAATGCCGGACTACGCCCTTGAGATGGACGCTTTCGTAGCCTCGGTCAAAACACGTGTGCAGCAATTCGGGCCTACCAAAAAAGCCACCGAAGCTGTATCGACCTATCAAAACACCATGGAGCTTTTCAACACCAGCCGTGCCTCGGTCTTCAAGGACGAAAGCCCGGAGCACGTAGCCCTTCGAAGAGCCGGTGAAACACTGTGGACCCTGCGTGAGCATACACTCCGGGATCATAACAGCGATCCCAAAGGACACCTGCAAGCTGCTGCCCCCAAGGAGAAACTTGAATTTGCCAAACAGTGGCTGGCTGCCGCTCACGAGCTTCATGACACATCCCGGAAATACCTGAAGGAAAAAGGCTCCATTACCATAACCCCCACCGGCAGAGACCGGAAGCGGGCCGCCGAGCAGCTAAAGCAGATCGGAAAACTGGAAATGAAGCAGTGTCGCGATTCCATTGAAAAGCAGGCCGGTGAAGGCTTTGATCTGGCAACGGTATATAAGGAGATCGCCAAGGATAAGATCGCCGAAGCCAAAAAAAATATGGAGGAGCTGAAAAACGAACCGAAAAAAGATACGGCAGCCATGTACAATATCCTCCAGGATTTTATCGCTGCCGGTGCTTCCATCAAGGAACTGGAGGCCGGAAAAGATCCCAAAAGAGCCAATATGTTCAAGATCGAAAGGGGCGCACGCCGGGATGTATACGTGAACCTGGCTGTAAACGGATATATCAAGGATCACAGCGCCGAGCAAATCCTGGCAGATATGGAAAAGGGTCCTGCCCATATGATCAAAAACCTGAAGGAATACCAGAGCAGGATGACCAATGATCGCCTGATGGCAAGGGAACCGAGACAGAAACAAAACGTTACTAAGCCCCAGGCGCCAAAACCCCTTGGATTCTAAAAGATGAAAGCAAAGCCCGGACGGCAATGCCGTCCGGGCTTTTGTTTTACTTGATCTTGGCCGTTGCAGGCTTGTTCGCTTTCTTCAAAAGCGCCTTGTATGCGGTCCGTTTCTTGTTTGAAAGATCCTCCGGAAGCGTAAACACCGCTTTCTTATGGATGTTCTTAAAGGCCGCTTTGCCGGTCTTTTTCTTGGTCAACTTCTGGGATTTGATCAGGATCGTCTTCAGCTTCTTGCAGCCGTTGAAGGCGTTCTTCCCAATAGTGGTCACCTTCTCGCCGATCACGATCTTCTTCAGCTTCTTGCAGTTCATAAAGGCACCCGGTGCGATGACCGTCAGGCTGTCTCCTTCAATGTCCACTGCTGTCAGGCCGGTGCAGCCTTTAAAGGCGTTCTCGCCGATGCTCTCCACATTCTTGCCGATGATGACACGAGTCACCGTTGTGTTACCTGCAAAGGCTTCCTTTGCGATCTGAGTTACCTTTGCTTTTCTGCCGCCTTCCAGGGTCGTAACCGCAGGCACTCTGATCTCAGCTCCCGCGGAGGCTGCAGGCTTATCAAAGATCACGGAAACGATGGTGTTACCCAGCTCATCCTCTTCGATCTTGCTGACTGTATAAACTCCGGTACCATCGGCAGGGGTTATGCTCTGTCCCGTTGCAGGAAGAGGTTTATCCTGACCGCTGTCAGGTGTGCCGCTGCCGGAGCCGCCTGATCCGCCTGATCCGCCCGATCCGCCTTCACCGCCGCTTTGCGTTACGTCTTTCCAAAGCGCTTTCAGGGTGATGTCAGCATCTACGGTGACAGTCTTTCCGATCTCCTCCAGATCCCATCTGTCGAACACCTTGCCTGCCGGAGCTGTAAACGTGCAATCCGGAATCTTATAGGATGCACCCTTCTTTACGATCACAGCTTCCATCCTGCCGCTGCCGCCGTTGGCGTCAAAGCATACCAGGAATGTTTCCTCATCTCTGAAGGACGGGTTCAAAACGATATCTTCCGTAACATCTACCTGCTCCCCTTCTCTTCCGGAAAGTTGAACGCCGCCCATCTTCCACTGCCATCTGTCAAAGATCTTGCCTTCGGGTACCGAGAAAAAGTTGTCCGGCAGAGTGTATTTCTGTCCCTTTACCACGGAATCCGTCATCATATCCGGGATCACTTCACTTTCCTCATCCTTTCGGAAGCGGATCTTCCAGGTATCATCCTTCCAAACAGCTTTGATGGTCATCGTATCCTCAAAGACGCCGAAACCATTTCCTGCCTTTCTGATATCACCTTCGCCTACCAGCCATCCGTCAAAAACCTTGCCTTTGGGCGCTGTAAATCCAAACTCTGCATCAGCAGGATCGGGAAGCGCATCCACCCAGATGCCTTTCTGGTAGGTCTTGGTCACTTTCTTTCCGGATCCGTTATCGGAATCAAAGGTTACCGTGCTGCCTTTTGTTTCCTCGAATTCGATATCGATCAAGAG
>JAEEGL013485189.1_pt1 | contig 43447 bp, 36 predicted proteins | sample 9134231 | NCBI WGS metagenome assembly JAEEGL01 (sample SAMN16246548, study PRJNA631951) | gut metagenome | biome: gut microbiome; feature: rumen; material: fiber-attached | host: Bos | place: Iran: Karaj | collected 2018-10
AAGTTAGTGATTATTTCCAAAACTTTCCTTATCTTTGCACAAAATAACTACGTAAACGTTTTCTATGCAGAGCAGAGTACTCCTGATTTATACAGGCGGAACCATCGGAATGAACCGCAATCCGCACACGGGCGCCCTGGAGCCGTTCGACTTCGAGCATCTGCTGTATAACGTGCCTGAGCTGAAGCAGTTTGACACGCTGATCGAGACGTACCAGTTTGACCCGCCCATCGATTCGAGCGATATGACGCCTGCCCGCTGGACGGACATCAGTCACTGCATAGCCGACCATTACGACCAGTACGACGGGTTTGTGGTGCTGCACGGTACGGACACGATGGCCTACACGGCCTCTGCCCTCTCCTACATGTTAGAGAACCTGACGAAGCCCGTGATCTTTACAGGCTCGCAGTTGCCTATCGGACAGCTACGTACCGACGGCAAAGAGAACCTGATCACTGCCGTGGAGATAGCGGCGGCGAAGGATCGCGAAGGGCATGCGTTAGTGCCTGAGGTGGGAATCTTCTTTGGAGGACACCTGCTCAGAGGCAACCGCACTACGAAACAGAGCGCCGAGGAGTTCAATGCGTTCGAGTCGTTCAACTATCCCCATCTGGTGGATGCGGGCGTGAACATCACCTATCATCAGGAGCGTATCCTGGAGCCCGACTGGGAGAAGCCGATGGTGCCCCACTTCCGACTGGACAATAACGTGATCATCTTCTCGCTGTTTCCTGGTATCCGCGAGGATCTGATCCGTCATATCATCCACACGCCCAACCTGAAGGCGATCGTGATGCGTACGTTCGGCTCGGGCAATGCGCCACAGAGTCCGTGGCTGCTGAACGCACTGAAGGAGGGCACACGCAACGGTAAGGTGATCGTGAACATCAGTCAGTGTCTGCAAGGCGCAGTGGAGATGAGTCGCTACGACTGCGGCTACCGACTGAAGGAGGCAGGCGTGATCAGTGGCTACGACCAGACGGTGGAGAGTGCGGTGACGAAGCTGATGTTCCTGCAGTCGCACTATCCGGATGATCCGGAAACGATCAGGCGACTGATGGGGCAAAGCCTGAGAGGGGAAATCACTATTGAAATGAAAAATGAAAAATGAAAAGTGAAAAGTGAAGGCCGCGATTAAGCGAGAACAGAGCCAAGCTTGCTTGAGCTATGTCGAAAGGCAACGGGTAGGCGAGCAAAGCTCGGGAATGCGTGAGCGGACTCGATGTGAAACATCAAAAGTAAAAAGGTAAGAAACTAAAAACTTAAGATATGAAACAGACAAGAGTTTGGATGGTGATGGCTATGACGGCGGGCTTGATGATGATGGCTGGCTGTGGCCATGGTGATCAGGAAGAGAAACGTGCGTTGGCTGAGAAGGCTATCAACGAGGCTTACAAGGCCAAAGACTACAACCGGATACAGCAACTGGCTGACAGTCTGGAGACCGATGGCAGTCTGGCGAAGGGTAAAGCCTACTACTGGCTGGGCTATGCCAGTGATCGACAGAAGCAGGAGCGTATGGCCGAGTTCTACTGGAATACGTCGGTGCAAGCTTCTGAGCAAGAGGGCGATATGGAGACATACGCCAAATCGGGAAGCAGACTGGCAAACCTGCTCTGCGTGAGAGGCGACTACGAGGGAACCATCAGGGTGGCAGAGCCCATATTAGCCAAGTTGGAGGAGGAACAGTGCGACACCACTGCCGACTACGTGAACCTGCTGATCTATTTCGGATGCTGTGAGAGTGCCGTCAGAGGTAACAGCGATGCGAATGCCAACGGATTAGACCGCGCCTACGAGAAGCACCTCGAGAATATCAATAAGAACCACAGTGATGCGGCCTATAAGAACGCCATTGCCGGACTGACCAATATTGCGTACTACTGTAACTATACCAAGCAGTATCAGAGAACGCTCGACTGGGTGAGACGTTTCGAAGGCCTGTTGACGGAATACGAGCATCGGCCCAATATCGATCCGAGCTATACCGACAAGCAGTTAGCACGATTTGCCATCTACAAGGCCATCGCCCTGGAAGGACTGGAGAAGACGGAGGAGGCTGCCGAGGCCTATCAGTCGTTCCTGGCTACTGACTTCAGTAAGACACCTGAGGGGCGCATCACGGCCAATGACTACCTGTTGGCTGCCAAGCGCTGGGACGAGGCTTCGGTGAACTACCGCAGTCTGGACGCCCTGTTAGCCCAGCAGAAGAATCCCTTTACGCTGGCGAATATCCGCGACTTAGTGCTGAAGAAATACCGCGCGAACCTCACAGCAGGCAGGCGCGACTCGGCCATCGCCGTGAGTATGCAGATATGCGACTCGCTGGACTATGCCTTTGCACAGGATAAACAGAGCATGACCGAAGAGCAGGCTACCATCGTGAAGAGTGTAGAGAAACTGTCGCTCCAGCAGGCTGAGGAGGCCCATCAGAACCAGATGGGACTGTTTGGTGCTCTTGCAGCCCTGTTCCTCGTCTTCTTGGCTTACGCGTTCTACCGCAGGTTCGCAGAACAAAAGCACCGACTGGCCCACAGGGAGCTGCAGAAGGCCTACGACAAACTGGAGAATGAGACTGCCGCCAAGGAGCGTACTGCCACAGAGCGCCGCATTGCCCACGACATCCAGCAGACATTAGGCGCTGTGGAGCTGCCCCAGCATAAGCGCATCAACTGTTACGTATCGACGATCCCAGGTGAGATGACAGGCAATTGTCTGTTCGACAGCATCATCCGCGACGAGAAACTGTTCTTCTGCTTCGGCAGTGCAGACAATAACGACGTGAAGGCTTCGGCGCTGACGGCTGTGACGAAGCAGCTGTTCCGTGCGATCGCTGCCATCGAGGATGATCCGGAGGTGATCGTAGCGCGCATCGTGCAGAAGGGTGTCAAGCTGTTTGTGGGTATGATTAACTTAGAAACTGGTGTCCTGAACTTCTGCAACAGAGGGCATAAGATGCCGATGGTCGTTTCAGAGGAGATCAAGCGCTTAGAAGCCCCCATCACGCTACTGAAAGGCGACATGCTCTTCTTCTATAACGACGCACTGACAGCTGCCACCAATGGTGAGCAGAAGATTTACGGTGAGAAGAAAATGTTAGGTGCTGCCCTGCAGGCTATGAAACTGAATCCGGCACCGAAGCCGTTTACGGATTATATCACTGACCATGTGAGCACCTTTATGGGTGGCGCGACACAGGAGAGCGACATCACGATGGTGACGATACGATTTAAGTAGTTGACAGTTTACAGTTGACAGTTAGCGGTTCTTGTTTTTGAGGAACCAGTTGTGGGTGAAGTTGTACATCACCAACGACGCGACGATCAGGAGTATGGCAACGATGAGAGCCTGCTTCTGATCGTTGTAGAATAAGGCCACACCCAGTCCGAAACCCCAGGCAATACCACTCTCCCAGCCCAAGAGAAATGTGCTGTGGGAGGTGCCGCGCTGACAGTGACGACTCAGTTTGATGAAGAACAACAGGAAGCGTGAGCCGATGATGCCGATACCCATGCCGATGAAGACGGGCGCTGCATAGGTGACAATCGTCTGGGTGCGTGTGAGCATCATCAGCAGCGCCGCAAAGATCAGGATTAGACCAGTGATCACCTCGCTCTTCACCTCCGCATCGCGGAAGGCAAAACGCTGAGCAAGGATGGCCATCAGGAAACCAGCCATCAGCATGGCAAAGAACAGCTCGCTGCAAGTCACAGACATCACCAGTCCTAAGGCGAGGGTGATGAGCTGGAGATTGAGGAACAGCGGACTGCCATGAGGCAGGAAGAAACGATCGAGACTGGTTAGGGAGAGATGCTCCTCAGGTGTGCGGAAGGGGAAGCGGATGAACATCACTAACAAGGCGGAGACGAAGGCACAACCCATTGCAGCCAACAGCATGATGTCGAAACCAGCCAGGCGCGACACGAGCAGGCCTGCAAACGGGCCCAGTGAGAGGGCGAAACGCGAGAACCAGGCCGCAGAGTGATTGGCCTCCGTTCGCTGGAACGACTCGCTGGTATCGATGATCAACGTGCTCGTGAGCACCATCTGGGCCAATCCGAAGGCGGCACCCAGTGCCAGGCGCTGAAGGAGGACGATCGACAGTTCCGCAAAACTGACATGCTCATTTTCAATGGAATACAGCAAGCCGATGAGGGCGCCTACAGCGATCATCGCCCAGATACACACCACATTACGACGATAGTGCTGGACGAGGAACGAGACGAAAGGTCCCATGGCAAACAATCCCACACCAAAGGCTGCAATAGCCAAGCCCGACTCCACAGGCGAGAACGACTGCGAAGCCAGCAGCCAGTCGGGCAATGTGGGCACCAGCATATAGACCGACATCGTGAGCAGCATCGTAGCGATGGCCATCAGCCAGAAGGAACGATGCCAGAGACGGATATGTACAGGTGTATTCTGACTATTCATTGAGCAGACGTTGAAGGGTTGGGTAATCGACCGTCAGATAATCGGTGATCTGACAATCAGAATAAGGAGCAATAGCCTCTGCACTATTGGTGGTAGCCAGACCCACTACCTTCATCTGTGCAGCCCTACCTGAACGCAGACCGTTGAAGCTGTCCTCGAAGACGATACACTCGTCAGTAGCAGCCCCTAAGCGCGCAGCAGCCTTCAGGTAACAGTCGGGATCGGGCTTGCTGCGCTCAAAATCCTCGGAGGTCATGATGACATCGAACAGGCTTTTGAACACAGGCTGGTAACAATAGACGCTCTCCATCTTGGGAATATTGGAACTGGTGACGACAGCCGTGCGCACACCATGCTGATGGAGTGAGCTGACCAGTTGCTCGAAACCTGCGATGAAGTCGTAGTGCATACCCTGCTCGTAAGCATCGAGACGACGGGTGATGGCCTCACGCTCTGACAACAGCGGGCCATTGAACCAGCGGTCGTAGATCTGCGTGAGCGTCTGTCCCTTGATCTCATTTTCCAAGCCAGGGTGCTCAGGGTGATATTCGCGGCAGATCTGTCCCCAGAAAACAGAGTATTGGGGTTCGGTATCGAACACCACACCATCGAGGTCGAAGAGGGCTGCCTTGAGTATTCTTTGCTCCATTTTTCAAAATTTGGGTGCAAAATTAACATTTTTCCCCGAGAAATTTGCTATTTTCCCAATTTAAGTGTAATTTTGTACCAAAAATCAGACAAATCCATTGCCATTATGAAGAAATATGCCAGCATTTTTACACTGCTTCTGCTACTGACAGGCTGCGGACAGACAGACGAGAACGATGTGGAGTTTCAGAGCGTCGACATAGACCAGACCGTGAAATTGGCGAACGAGGAGAATTCGCCGATGTGTAGTGTTCATCTGAACATGACGTATGCCACAGCGGCCAACGGACATAAGGCAGAAGTGATTAACGGACACATTAATGATAAGCTGTTAGGGCAACAGCCTGACGGTTCGGTGGAGAATGCAGCCAAGCTCTTTGCCGAAGAGTACACGAAGCGGTATAAAACTACCCTGCTGTCCCTCTACAATCAGGATCGGGCAGACAGCACCAAGCGCGCCTGGTATGAGTATCACTATGTCATCACCACCAGCACCCAGACAGGCAGTAAGAACACCATTGCCTATCTGGCAACAGTGGACTATTACGAGGGTGGCGCGCACAGTACGAACCAGTTGCTGCCCATGAACTTCGAGGCTAAGACCGGACGACTGATCAAGTTGGAGGATATCTTTGTAGACGGCTATGAGATGGAGCTAACCAAGGTGCTGTTGCAGGCGCTTTATGAGAAGACTGGCACCAAGACGGTGGCACAACTGCAGGAAAAGGGCTATTTGAAGCCGATGTCGATGTATCCTACGGAGAACTTCATCTTAGGCGATGAGACCATCACGTTTGTGTATAACCCATCGGAGATTGCGGCTTACGACCTCGGTGCCACAGAGCTGATCATCCCCTATAACAAACTGGAAAAGATTATCAGAAACTCCTTTGAATACTAAACGATGGCAGCAGAACTGATACAGAAATACTTCCCGGAACTGACGGAAGAGCAACAGCGACAGATCGCTGCACTCGATGCGCTGTACAGAGACTGGAACGCGAAAATCAATGTCATCTCGCGCAAGGATATCGACCAGCTGTACGAACATCATGTGCTCCACTCGATGGCCATTGCGAAAGTGCTGCGTTTCAAGCCTGGCACAGAGATCTTAGACTTTGGCACAGGAGGCGGTTTTCCTGGTATCCCATTGGCCATTCTCTTTCCAGAGTGCCATTTCCGTCTGATCGACGGCACTGGTAAGAAGATCCGTGTGGCGCAGGAAGTGGCCCAAGCCATCGGACTGAAGAACTGTGAGCCTGTACATCTGAGAGGAGAAGAGGAAAAGGGAAAGTATGACTTCATCGTGAGTCGTGCGGTGATGCCCCTACCCGATCTCGTGAAACTGATGAGGAAGAATATCTCGAAGACCCAGCGGAATGCGATGCCCAATGGTATCCTATGTCTGAAAGGGGGTAACCTGCAAGGGGAGCTCCATCCCTACAGGAACATCGTAGAGACCACCGACATTAGCACCTTCTTCAAGGAAGAGTGGTTTAAAGAGAAGTTCGTGATATATTTACCCCTTTAATCTTCAATCTTCAATTTTCAATGTTCAATATAAAAACTTTCATTTTCAACCTGCTGCAGGAGAACACCTACGTGGTGAGCGATGAGACGAAAGAGTGCGTCATCATCGACTGCGGGGCTTACTATGACGAGGAGCGGGCTGCCATCAAACAATATATCGCCGAGGAAGGTCTGAAACCAGTAAGACTGCTCTGTACACACGGACACTTCGACCATAACTTCGGCATCGACACCATCTACGAGGCCTACGGACTGAAGCCAGAGATTGCTGAAGAGGATGATTTCCTGATCAGTGATCTGTCAGGACAGTTCAAGTCGATCGTAGGTGTAGGACTGAAACTGACATTTCCACCTGTAGGCAGATTCTTTGAGAAAGATGAGGTGATCCGTTTCGGAAACAGCGAACTGGAGATTCTCAGGACACCTGGTCATACGCCTGGTGGTGTGGTGTTCTATTCGCCCAAGGAGCATGTGGCCTTTACAGGCGACACGCTGTTTAAGATGAGTGTGGGGCGGACGGACTTTGAGAAAGGCAACTACAACGACCTGATGAAGAGTCTGGAGAACGTGTTAGCCAAGCTGCCTGCAGAGACAAAAGTATATAGCGGACATGGGCCGATGACCACCATCGGCCAAGAGTTGCAATATAATCCTTATATGCATTTTTCGAACTAACAATTATCATACGTATGAAAAGAAAATTATTCATTTCCGTTCTGGCGCTGCTTGCGATGACGATGCAGGCACAGACAGCCAGAAAGTTTACACTGAACCTGACCGACGACGGGAAAGCACAGATGGTGTGCTTCCTGCCAGAGACGCCTTCAGGCAGAGCCATCGTAGGTGTGCCAGGTGGTGGTTATTCGGTATTGTCGAACTCACACGAGGGTTATCTCGCCTCCGACTGGCTGAACAAGCAGGGCATTGCCTACTTCGTGGTGAACTATCGTCTGCCAAATGGCGATCGCACCATTCCGATGGGTGATGTACAGAAGGGCATCCGCACGGTGCGCGATTCCGCCGCTGTCTGGGGCATCCATCCGCACGATGTGGGCATCATGGGATTCTCGGCTGGTGGTCATCTGGCCTCTGTCGTTTCCACCCTCTCGGATTTCGACGCGCGTCCTGATTTCAGCATCCTGTTCTATCCTGTCATCTCGATGGATGAGAAGGTATCGCACAAGTGGTCGTGCATCAACTTCCTCGGTGAAGAGGGGCACAAGGATCCTGAGCTCGTGAAACAGTACTCAACCCAGAATGCCGTCCGTGTGCATCTCACGCCGCCTGCAGTGATCATCTCTGCCAGCGACGATCGTCTGGTGCCTTTTGTCACCAATGGTCTGGAGTATTACAAGGCCATGCGCCTGGCAGGCAACGAGTGCTCAATGTTTGTGTATCCCACTGGTGATCACGGATTCGGTTTCGGTCCTTGGTTCAAGTACCACGACCAGCTGCTCACTGACTTAGGCAACTGGCTCAAGAATCGTCCGTCGCCACAGAAAGATGCCATCAAGGTGGCATGTATCGGCAACAGTATCACAGAAGGCTTCGGTATCGATGTACCTTCGGAGTTCGGCTATCCTGCCCAGCTGCAGAATATTCTCGGCAAAGAATATCTCGTGAAGAACTTCGGTCTTAGTGCCAGGACGATGCTGAACAAGGGCGACTGTCCTTATATGAACGAACTCGCTTGGCAGGATGCACAGGCTTTCAAGCCCGATGTGGTGATCATCAAATTAGGCACCAACGACTCGAAGCCTCACAACTGGCAGCATGGTGCAGAGTTCAGACAGAACCTCGAACAGATGATTACAACCCTGCGTCCTGATCTGGCTCAGACAACGAAGAAGTCGAAGAAGAAAGCAGCTGTCAAGCCGAACACTTCACCCAGAATCCTGCTCTGCACACCGATCCCAGCGTTTAAGTCTACTTGGGATATCAGTGACTCTGTGATCGAAAATGAGATCATCCCCATCCAGCAGGCTGTCGCCAAACAATACGGACTGGAGGTGGTGGATCTGCATACGCTCTATGCTAACGATGGAGACAAGATGCTGGAAGACGGCATCCATCCAGACGGAAAAGGAGCAAGGCGCTTGGCAGAGCTCATCGCTGACGCAGTCAAGAAATAAGCAACAAAAAAGAGAGGCCAAAACCTCTCTTTTTTATTTGATCTTGTCGTACCACTCTTTCAGGGCGCCTCGTGGGATGCCTCGTCGCACAGCAGCATCCAACACCTCTCGGGCTTCGCGCCATTTATAGATGCGAATCAGAATATCTGCTTTCGACACCACGAAATCGGCATTGTCAGGCCGACGACGGATGGCCTCATCCCAATCATAGAGGGCCACATCGTATTGTTTCTGTTCCGTCTCGTAGGCAGCTCGGGCTGCATAGGCATCCGCACTATCGGGGAACATCTGGACGATGCGGTTGAGCTCATCCACCGTTTCCGTCTTGCGCTCCATCTTCCGCAACACATGTGCCAACCCCAGACGGGCTTCCATGTGAACTGGTTCGATGGCGAGGAAGGATTCGTAGTCGACCTTGGCCAGATCATAATGGCGCAGTTGCGTATGACAGTAGGCACGGAAATATAGCGCTGCCAGATTCTTCTCATCCAAACGCAATACGTTACCATATTCCTCCACAGCATACTCCCACTGCTGGAGGTTGATATTCGCCTCAGCCTTCTTCAAGCGCAAGTCGATATCCTTAGGATTCTGACGAATAGCCTCGATGAGCACCGATACCGAATCTCGCCATTGCAGTGGTGTTGTTTGCGCGTTCGCGCAAACAACTACCATCAACAAGCTTATCAATAATAGTTTACGCATTCTTGATGAAGTTTACGATCCACAGGCCGACTTCTTTCGTGCCATATTTCGCGCCACCTTCCACCTGAATCTCTGGTGTGCGGACATTCGCGTCGAGCGAGGCATTGACAGCCTCACGAACAAGCGCACCCTCTTTCTCCAGATTGAAGTGTTCGAGCAACATAGCGGCAGAAAGGATCTGTGCCAAAGGATTGGCCAGATTCTGACCTGCTGCCTGAGGCCACGAACCATGCACAGGTTCGAAGAGCGGTGTATGCTCACCCAGAGAGGCTGAGGGCTGAAGTCCCATAGAACCCGTGATACAAGCCGTCTCGTCGGTGAGGATATCGCCAAATGTATTTTCAGTTACGATGACATCGAAATAGCGGGGTTCTGTAAGCACACGCATCGAGGCATTATCGATAAACATATAATCAGTTGTCACCTCAGGATACTGGGGTTCTATCTCCTTAGCGATCTGGCGCCACAGACGTGAAGAAGCCAGAATGTTGGCCTTATCCACCACCGTAAGGTGCTTGTTGCGCTTCATGGCCATCTCGAAGCCGAGTTTCACAATACGCTCAATCTCAGGACGGGTATAGATATCCGTATCGTAAGCCATATCATTGTCCTGATGGCGCTCACCAAAGTACATGCCACCCGTAAGCTCACGAAGTACCACAAAGTCGGCACCACGAATGAGTTCATCCTTCAATGGTGACTTATGCAGCAGACAGTCGAAAGTGGCCACAGGACGGACATTCGCATAAAGTCCTAATTTCTTACGCATCGCCAGCAAACCCACCTCAGGACGAATCTTGGCTGTCGGATCATGATCGTATTTCAGATCGCCCACAGCAGCAAAGAGCACCGCATCAGCCCGCATACACACCTCATGTGTGCTGTCGGGATAAGGATCGCCTACCTCGTCGATGGCATGAGCCCCACAGATAGCCTCCTCATATTCAAACTCGTGACCGAACTTGGCAGCAATAGCATCGAGCACAGCCACACCTTGTTTCATAATCTCGGGACCGATCCCGTCGCCCGCGAGAATCGCAATCTTCAGTTTCATAATTCGTTATTTTGTTCTTTTTCGTAAATATTCAGCATCTTAAAGGTAGCCTTGATGGCCGCTTCCGTCTGGTCGGCATCCAAGCCACGCGTACGGAGGATCTTACCGTTATCGTTCCAGGTGATGACTGTCTGTACCAAAGCATCGGTGCGACCACCAGGCGGAATGGTGACAGCGTAGTTCTGGAGAATGGGGAACGTACGATCGAGATACTTCTTATAGATGTAACGCAAGGACTTCACGAAGGCATCGTACTGACCATCGCCAGTGGCTGAAGCCTCATACTCCTGACCATTAATTTCTACCTTAATATTTGCTCCAGGCTTCAGACCGTAAGCTGTTGAGACTACATAACTTACCAGTTTTACTTTATCTTCTGGTGCATCGTGTTTCAGCACATCGCTCACGATGAAAGGCAGATCCTCCTGTGTCACGATTTCCTTCTTGTCACCGAGTTCGGTAATACGTTGTGTCACACGTCTGGTCTGCTCTGGTGTGAGTTCCAATCCTAACTCTTCTAAGTTCTTGGCAATGTTAGCCCTGCCACTGTTCTTACCCAGCGCATACTCCCGTTTACGTCCAAAGCGCTCAGGTACCAATTCGTTCTGGTAGAGTCCGCTTTTCTTATCCCCATCAGCATGCACACCAGCCACCTGGGTAAACACGTTATCGCCAATAATCGGCTGATTGGGTGCGACAGCAATACCGCTGTAGCTTTCCACAAGTCTGGAGATGTCATTGAGTTTATCCTCGTTGATATTCGTCTTGGCATGGAACTGATCCTTCAGAATCACCTGCACACTCGACAAAGGTGCATTACCACAGCGCTCACCCAGTCCATTCACAGTGACATGCAGACCCTTAGCGCCACTGAGTACAGCAGCCAGCGAGTTGGACACGGCGAGGTCGTAGTCGTTGTGGGCGTGGAAGTCGAAATGGGTATCGGGATAGCGCTTCATCATCTTGCGGAAATACTCGATGCACTGCAAGGGATTCATGATACCCAAGGTATCAGGCAACATGAATCGACGAATACCGATGTCGCAGAGGGCATCCATCACCTGATAGACATAATAGGGAGAATCCTTCATACCATTCGACCAGTCTTCGAGATAGATATTCACAGAGAGCCCTTTCTTTCTGGCATAGTGCACTGTCTCTGCAATATCGTCGATATGCTCCTCTGGTGTCTTGTGCAACTGCTCCTGACAATGGCGCAGAGAACCTTTAGCCAACAGGTTGATGGTCTTACAACCACAATCAGCCACCCAGTCGACACTCTTGCCACCATCCACGAAGCCCAGCACCTCTACCCTATCCAGCATATCTATCTGACTGGCATAGCGACAGATCATACTGACAGCCTCCTTCTCACCCTCAGAGACACGAGCCGATGCCACTTCGATACGATCGACATTCAGATCGCGCAACAGCATACGGGCAATAATCAGTTTCTCATGAGGCAGAAAACTCACACCGTTGGTTTGCTCGCCATCGCGCAGGGTCGAGTCCATAATCTCGACGAAAGGCTGCAATCGCTTATAATGATCTACTTGTTCTTCTGTTCCCATAATTCTGTCTTGTTTTGATTCTGTACCAGGAAGTCGATGTCGTCAAGACCATTCATCAGACAATGTTTCTTATAGCCGTTGATCTCGAAATGTTCACTGCTACCAGTCGCTTGATTCGTCACTGTCTGATTGGGCAGATCCACCTCAACTTCCGTCTTCGGATCAGACTTGATGCTGTCGAAGAGTTCTGCGAGAAAAGCCTCACTTACGACCACAGGCAGCACAAAGTTATTCAGTTCGTTGTTCTTGTGGATATCAGCAAAGAACGAGCTGATGACCACACGGAAACCATAACCTGCAATCGCCCAGGCGGCGTGCTCACGACTGCTGCCAGAGCCGAAGTTCTTACCTGCCACGAGGATGCAGCCTGAGTATCGAGGATCATTCAGCACAAAGTCCTCATTGGGTGTGCCATCAGCCTTATATCGCCAGTCGCGAAACAGGTTATCACCAAAGAATTTCTCCTCGCGCGTGGTAGCCTTGAGGAAACGGGCTGGGATAATCTGGTCGGTATCCACATTCTCAAGCGGAAGTGGAATGCACGTTGATGTTATAACGTTGAATTTCTGTTTCATAATAACTCTCTTGGATCAGTGATTACTCCAGTGACAGCTGCGGCTGCGGCTGTGAGGGGCGAGGCAAGGATGGTGCGGGCACCAGGACCCTGACGGCCTTCGAAATTACGATTAGAGGTAGATACTGACAGTTTACCTGCGGGAATCTTGTCATCATTCATGGCCAGACAAGCCGAGCAGCCAGGCTGACGAATCTCGAAACCAGCCTCGACGAGAATCTTATCCAGTCCTTCTTCGCGGATCTGCTTGTCTACTGCCCATGAGCCAGGCACCAGCCAAGCGACGACATCATCTGCCTTCTGACGACCTTTCACAATAGAGGCAAAGGCACGGAAGTCCTCAATACGACCATTGGTACAAGCCCCTAAGAACACATAATCCACCTTCACGCCCAACAGCTTCTGTCCAGGCTCAAACTTCATATAACGAAGAGAGTTGACAGTTGACAGTTGACAGTTGACAGTGGTCGGAATGGCCTCCGTAATCCCAATGCCCATGCCAGGATTGGTACCATACGTGATGCGAGGCTCGATATCGGCAGCATCGAAAGTCAGCTCCTTATCAAACACAGCATCGTCGCCACTCTTCAGCGTCTTCCAATAGGTCACAGCCTGATTCCATTCTTCACCCTTGGGGGCAAACTCTCTACCTTTTATATAATTAAAGGTGGTCTCGTCAGGCGCAATGAATCCACCACGCGCCCCCATCTCAATAGAGAGATTACAGAGTGTCAAGCGACCTTCCATCGACAAAGCAGAGACGACATCGCCTGCATATTCCACAAAATAGCCGGTGGCACCGGATGTCGTGAGTTTTGCCATCAGGTAGAGAGCCACATCCTTCGCAGTCACACCTTTGCCGAGTTGGCCGTTGATGGTAATGCGCATCGACTTGGGTTTCTGTTGCAGGATACACTGCGAGGCCAGCACCATTTCCACCTCAGAGGTGCCGATGCCGAAAGCAACTGCGCCCATGGCTCCATGGGTAGATGTGTGCGAATCGCCACAGACAATGGTCATACCAGGCAGACTCAAGCCCTTTTCCGGACCAACCACATGGATGATACCATTATCTTTCGACATCATGCCATAATGTGTCAGTCCAAACTCTTTGGCATTCCGCTCCAGCGCATCCACCTGCGCCTTTGAGATTGGATCGGCGATGGGCTTATCCTGGTCATGTGTTGGTGTGTTATGATCTGGCATGCAGTAAATCTGCTGCGGACGGAAGCATTTCAGTCCACGAGCCCTCATCCCGTCAAATGCCTGGGGCGATGTCACCTCATGACAGTACAAGCGGTCGATGTAGAGCTGCTGTGGTCCATCTTCCACCTGCTGCACCACATGCGCATCCCATATCTTATCAAAAAGCGTATTCATACTTAACTACTCCTCTTTCTTAAACTTGTTGATACAATCGATATATGCCTCAACAGAAGCCGTCACGATATCGGTATTAGCACCGAAGCCATAATAGAGACTGCCATCGTACTCCACCTGCATGTGTACCTTACCCACATCGTCTGAGCCCTTAGAGATAGCCTGGATGGTAAACTCCTTCAGCGTCATCTGCTTCATGATAATCTTCTTCAGCGCCTTGATGGCAGCATCCACAGGACCATTGCCACTGGCAGCTGCCTCGAACTTCTGTCCGCTGATATCGAGACCGATCGAAGCCACACTCTTTACACCTTTACCCGTAGTAACCTGCAGGAAATCAAGACGAACAGCATGTGTATCAGCTGTATCAGCACCAGCCAACATCAGGGCATCGGCATCAGAGACTTCCTTCTTCTGGTCGGCCAATGCCAGGAATTTCTCATAGACCTTATCGAGTTTCTCTTCCGAGAGATCGACACCATTGACGTGCAAACGATGTTTCAAGGCAGCACGACCACTGCGCGCTGTCAGTACAATACTGTTGTCATCAATGCCCACATCCTTCGGATTCATAATCTCATAGGTATGCACATTCTTCAGCACACCATCCTGATGGATGCCACTTGAGTGGGCGAAGGCATTGCGGCCCACCACAGCCTTATTCGGCTGAACAGGCATATTCATCAACGAAGACACCATGCGGCTGGTAGGATAAATCTTGGTGGTATTGATATTGGTATCGATACCCAGTTGCTTATGACATTTCAGAATCATCGCAATCTCTTCGAGCGAGGTATTACCAGCACGCTCACCGATACCATTGATGGTTACTTCCACCTGTCGGGCTCCTGCCATCACACCATTGAAGGTATTCGCTGTTGCCATGCCTAAATCATCATGGCAATGGGTGGAGATAATAGCGCGATCGATATTATCCACATGCTCCATCAGATATTTGATCTTCTCAAAGTACTCCTGCGGCAGACAATAGCCTGTGGTATCGGGGATATTGACAACAGTTGCACCTGCTTTGATCACGGCCTCTACCACCTGAGCCAGATATTCATTGTCCGTGCGACCAGCATCCTCGCAATAGAACTCCACATCGTCCACATAACGCTTGGCATACTTCGTGGCAGCCACAGCCTGTTCGAGGATATGCTCGCGGGTAGAGTTAAACTTATACATAATGTGCTCATCGCTGGTGCCGATACCTGTGTGAATACGCTTATGCTTGGCATACTTCAAGGCTTCGAAAGCCACATCGATATCATGCTCTACAGCACGCGTCAGCGCGCAAATCACAGGCCACGTCACAGCCTTTGAAATTTCAATCACACTATTAAAGTCGCCAGGACTTGATACTGGGAATCCTGCTTCGATCACATCCACGCCGAGTTGTTCCAGTGCCTTAGCCACCTGAATCTTCTCTACGGTGTTCAACTGGCAACCAGGCACCTGCTCCCCGTCGCGGAGTGTTGTGTCGAAAATGTACAATCTGTCGTTCATTTCTTTTATATTTTACGATTCTATATTTGATGTTTCTTCTTAAGCTGCTTCTACGAAAAAAGCCTTTCACACTCGGAAGTGAGAAAGGCTCTATCATAATTTTCAATTTTTAATCTTCAATCTTCAATTATCTACACGCCTCGTCACTTCCGCCTGCTCCCTGCAGTCGAATAATAATAAGGCCGTTAAGTAGATTCATACTCTGCATACGTTCTTGTTTCTTTAATTTCGGCTGCAAAAGTAAGCATATTTTCTGAAACAAACAAATAAATCGTAATATTTTTGCTCAATTATGTTGCGATTTGTTGCTTTTTGGCGCTTTCACCTTATATATTATTAGAAATTACTCGTTAGCCAATTTATAGATAGCCTTCATATCTTCGGGTGTCAGCACCTCCATCGCACCGATGTTCATCTTGCCACCACGACTGCATTTGTCCACGAGGGCGTCGATCTCATCATCGGTCAACTGACGATGCAGCAAATCATCAATACAGATAGGCATATTGATCGACATGAAGAAACTCTCCATGGCCTCAATGCCGCGCAAGGCCGTAGCCGCTGGATCAGTGAAGTCCTGTGTCACACCCATCACATTCACAGCAAACTTCACAAAGCGTGCCAGATGCTTATCCATCACATAACGGGCCCAAGAACTCCAGATGGCAGCAAGACCAGCACCATGTGTCACACCGAACATACCGCTCAGCTCGTGCTCCAGCTTATGACAAGCAAAGTCCTTCTCCGTACCGCACTCCATCAAATCATTGTGCGACAACGAGCTCGCCCACATAATAGCGGCACGATGCTTATAATCCGCAGGTGATATCAGTACTTCCTTTGCTGCAGCCATCACCGTGTGCAACAGCGCTTCGGCCAGAGCATCCGTCAGCATTGCATCCTCATACTTCGAGAAATAGCGTTCCATGGTGTGCATCATAATATCCGTTGCACCAGCAGCCGTCTGGTAATCAGGCAGTGTATAAGTACGCTCTGGATTCATAATGGCAAACTTACAACGGCAGAGGTCGCTGTTTACACCACGTTTCAGCATACCGTCATCGTTGGTGATCACACAACTCGACGACATCTCCGAACCAGCAGCAGGGATGGTGAGCATCACACCGATGGGCAGACAGGTCTGGGGTACGGCCTTTCCGTCCCAGAAATCCCACACGTCGCCAGGATAACCCACACCATAGCCGATGGCCTTTGCCGAATCAATCACCGATCCGCCACCAACAGCTAAGATAAAGTTCACATGTTCCTTCTTACAGAGTTCGATGCCCTCGCGTACCTTGCTGAGCAATGGATTGGGCACTACCCCACCCAACTCAACGAAAACGATGCCAGCATCAGTAAGCATCTTAAAAACCTTATCGAGCAAACCGGAGCGCTTGGCACTGCCACCACCATAGTGTACCAGTACCTTGCCACCACCATATTGTTGAATCAACTGCGGAAGCTGCTCTTCCGATTCCCTTCCAAATACTACGCGTGTTGGTGCGTAAAAATTAAAATCCTTCATCATATTATACTATAGTTTTTCGAGTTTCTCGAGACAATACCGTCGGAAGTCAGTCCAACGGTAATAGGGTCCACTGACAGGCTGGAGAGGTAATGTCGCCTCCTCCTCGTTGAGCAGCACCTTAAAGAGCACATCCTGATCCTTAGGACTACTGCGGTAGAAGATAAACTGCAGGTTACATCCCATGGGGAAGATCGAAGAGCACCACCAGCCCTTTTCTTCCAGTTCATCTAAGTTGTCGGTCGCCAGATCGTAGCCGTTGATACCAATCAGACAGACCAGCGGCAACAGCACCGTCTCGTGTCCGAAACGCAACTGCGCACCAGGACGATCCAGTCGGATGCAACTATCGGCATCGGCAATGAGCTGTCGCAACAGATAACGCTGGCTCGTTGGCTGACGACTGCCATTTAGCTTGCAAGCACCATGTTGGATATACCACAGGGCATTATCGATCTGCCACATGCGGTAAAGGTCGTCGATATTGAAGAGACTCATGATATGGGTATCGCGGTTGAAATTGGTGTTCAACTGGAACAAGCCCATCTTCATGAGGTAATAGTTGAAATACTCCTCGTCGACAATCTCCTTAACGATATCGGGGTTTTTGAATATCAGCTCCATCAGTCGGGAGTTTCCCATACGAGAGGCCGTATAGGCATCATAGGCTTTCTGAGCTTCAGGGGTCATATAGTTCCGACGTAACTTGCGATCCTGATGATTCATATACCACTGCGTGCGCTGTGAGGCCCGCATGGTAATCTTAAGTTGTGGACAAGCCTGTAACATCTCCATGGTGCAAGCGCCCATCGACTCGATACAACGAGGCACAATGGTGCTGATGGCAGTCACCTGGGCACCCGGGCACAGCACTTCGGGGAAATTTTCCACCATTCTGCGACCGATATTCTGCAACTGCTGCTTACCATAGCCCGTGAGCTCACCCCAACGACCTTCTGTATCGCGCATGATGTTACTCATAAACTCAAAGATCTGCTCACCGGCTGATGTCAACTCATCGAGACTATCGGCATGCTCCATCATCTGGAATGGAATATCATAACCGCTGCGGCTGTTGATGTATCGAGAGCCATGACGACCATAATGCGAGATGTAGAAAGGCTTCTTATCAGCAGGCGGCGGTGTCAGGACTGCGGTGATCGTATCGGGATAAATATGATAGTTACACGATGCATACGACGGATGCTGACGGATCAGATCCTTCACACTCTGCGCAGATGCAGAGCGCGTAAATAATGAACAGTGAATAGCGAACATTATCGCTATCAGATATAGTATTTTCGCCTTCATTGTTTCTTGTTTTTATCGTTTAGTCGCTTGTTCTCATAACGATAGAGCTTGCGCAGATAGTAGCGTTTTACTTCCAGCCAGTGGTAGTAAGGCGCACAATCGGTCTCGATAGGCAATTTGGCCTCATGACCATTGAAGAGCACCTTCACCAACACATCCGGATCATCCATAGAGCGACGGTAATGAATCATATCAATGCTACCTCCAAGGGGAGCAATTCGATAGTTGGCCCAACCGTATTCCTCTAACGAGTCGAGGTTGGCGGTGTGGATGCCCATGCCATCGAGATCCATGAGACAAGCCAGCGACATCACCACGTTTTCGTAAGTATAGCGCAGGTGTACCAGCGGGTCTTTACGATTCTGTATGCTGTCGCCCATGTGCATCATGTTGCGTAGTACGGCTCGGCGTGTATAGGACTGATAGCCACCGTTCAGCGAACACCCTCCGAAGTTGATATAGTGCCAGGCATTCTGTTTACGCCAGTGCTGGTGAATCTCCTCAGGCGTAAAAATGTCCCAGAGCGTCACATGACCGGCAATGTCGGTATGCTGGACATTTCCTGCCAGGATAAAGAGCTGTCGGGCAAGTTTGGCTTCATCGATATAGGTAGCCACGTAGTTCTGATCGTTGAAGAGTGCTCTCATCAGTCGACCATCGTTCGAGTTGAGCGCCACGAAACGGTTGTAGCGGGCCATCGTGAGCGAATCGTGAGCCTGAGCAGCCAGTTCTTCATCGCCAGGAGCCATATAACGGATGCTCTGATTGGATGCTCTACTACGTGCAATGATGGGCTGCTGCATGGACGAGAGCTGGAGCAATCCCTCCTGCATGGTGAGAATACAGCGGTTCTCTACCACACTGTGCACACTATAGTACGTTTCGGGTTTAAACATCTCGGGGATGCGCTCCATCAGCTGCTTCACAAGCGCCCTACTCTGCCAGGCACCTTTGGCTGTAAGTTCGCCACCACGGTCTTTGGCATCGCGATACAGCAGATCAATCCGGTGATACACATCCAGTCCAAGCGGGGTGAGCTTATGCAGACTGTCGGCCTTGACGAATACAGCGTACACTTCCTTGTAATATTCCGTCTTGTCAAGGTAGTAAGAACCTGGGCAGCCGTAGTTGTTAATGTAGAAAGGTTTATAGCCTTCGGGGGCAGGTGTATCTTTAGCCTTACCTACCTGACGGGCATAAAACATGCCTGCCGCTCGGTTCACATCAGCCTGCAGTTCGTGTTTGACAGACTGCGCCTCCGCCCTTGTCGTAGCCGTTATGACTACTACTATCATTATGATTATTCTAAACATATTCTAACTTTTCTCGATTGTCGATGGCAAAGGTACAAAAAATATTTTACACCACCAAATATTTTAATGACTTTTATATTATTTGACCGTCATTTACTTTACTACGATAACACTAAGATTTTAGACAAATTAAAAAATTACTTTACTCGGCCATTCGCATAAAGGTTCACTTATCGCATCACAGATCACAGTTATTAAAATGCGTCCCTCTCTTCCATTGTTATTAATAGTTTTTAAATGATATTATTAATAAACGTTAATTCTTAAATAAGTTAGTATAAACTGTTTTGAACATTTAAAGGGGGGGGACCCTCAATATTAAAACTGTGATCTGTGATTTGTGATAGAGACAAAAATAATATCAAATAATTTGGCCAATTAAAAATATTTTTGTACCTTTGCAACAGTCAAAGATAAACCACAGTAATGAAGCAGTTCAACCACCTTTTCACCGCAGCAATGATGCTGATCATGGCGATGTTACTTCTCAACATTTCGTCGTGCCACAAAGCGAATGTGTACAGTAACTACGCATCCGACAAAGACTCGCTATTATACATACACACTGACAGTTTGATTCGCGCCACCTGTCGTACAAGCTCATTCGACCGAGCCATGTATGTGATAGACAGTCTGCTCGACTTAAAGCAGATCACCCAGATGAGGGCCGACTTCGGTCGCGCTGGTGCTTACATGTTGAGCAGTCAGTTTGACAAGTGCGACTCTTGTCTGCGAAAAGTCATCAATGACTATAATAAAGAAGGTGGTGACATCCGTTTGTACAGCATGGCTGTTGTCAATCTGGCCAGCACGTTGGGAGAAGCGAAATCGCAATACGAGGCAGCCCTGCAACTGGCACTGCCTGCCATCTCAAAGATAGAAGTCAGTCCGCTGGTCGACAGGGTCGATGTGGGATGCATACTGGTAACGATCGGTTTCTGTCAGACAGGACTGGAACGTTTCGATGAGGCTCGGAAAAGTTTCGACAAGGCTTATCGTATCTTCAGGGAGTATGAGAAAAACAAGGATTGTAATCTCAGAGATTATCGGGAATGCCTGAAGGCCATGTGTAATGCTACCGCCTCGTATTCTGGTTTCGGCATGCCAGATGAGGAACTGAGATATGCGGCATTTAGCGACTCTTTGCTGACCTGGTATCGCCATCAACCCGGATATGACAAGGACTATGCCGACTGGATAAACGGCAAGATATATCTTGCGCGAGCCGAGGCTCTGGCAGATAAGCACCAGATGGAAGATGCTAATTCTGCTTATGAACAGTTCCTACATACACCCTTCGGAGAGAGTGAAGACGGTCAGTTTGCCTCATGTACCTATCTGGGCTATGCTGGTCGTTATGCCGAGGCAGCCGATATTCTCAAGGAATATGATCGTTATGCCTACGAATGGGAAAAGACCGACCCCGACCTGGAAGAAATCAACGACAACATCTTCCCCAAGTTCCGTTATAACTACCGTGCTGGTCGCAAGGATTCTGCCTTGGCGGTAGCAGTGAGAATCGACTCGCTGATCGGACCAGCCATCAGAGCACAGAAGCGCAGCGACGCTGCCGAGCTGGCCACCATCTACGAGACCCAGCAGAAAGAGGCGCAGATAGCCCAGCAACAAGCCCAGCTCTCTGAGCAACGGATGTGGGCTGCAGCCATCGTCTTCGCCTTGATCACCGTCTTCTTTATCATCTACACGCTGGTGCGCCGTCGTGCTGCCAAACGATTGGCTGAGATGAAGGCCGCCCAGGAGCGAATAGAGAGTGAACTGCGCATTGCCCGTGATATCCAAATGAGTATGGTGCCCAGTATATTCCCTGAGCGCGAAGGACTGGATATGTATGCCTCGATGACACCCGCCAAGGAGGTTGGTGGCGATCTGTATGGCTACGTACTTCTCGGCGACAAGCTCTACTTTGCCCTTGGAGATGTGTCAGGAAAGGGTGTACCTGCCTCGCTGTTCATGGCACAGGCCACACGACTGTTCCGAACCCTTGCCACCCAACAGATGATGCCTGCGGAGATCTGTACCCGCATGAACGATGCCCTTTCAGGAGAGGATAACGAGAGTGGTATGTTCGTCACGTTCTGGCTCGGACTGGTCAATTTGTCAACAGGTCATTTGAACTTCTGTAATGCAGGACATAATCCGCCTGTGATCGGTGGTGAAGCATCGCATGGAGATTTCCTCGATATGATTCCGAACGCACCGATTGGCTTGTTCCCTGGTTTGGAGTATGAGGGCGAAGAGATTGAGAGTATCAAGGGCCGTCCGCTGTTTATCTACACCGACGGATTGAACGAGGCTGAGAATCCTCAGCAGGAGCAGTTTGGCGATGATCATCTGTTGGAAATCCTTCGCGACACCCACTTCGACAATGCCCAGCAGGTCATCGAATCACTCAAGGCTGAGGTGGAGAGCCATCGTAACGGTGCCGAGCCAAACGACGACCTCACGATGATGTGCGTAAGGGTAAACTAAAGAAACAGAAATTTTGTATTAAGCCCTATCTTTGAGCGCTTTACGGACGGCTTTCTTCTTGCGGAGATAGTCTAATCGTTCCTGCATATGCTGACGGGATCCACGCAGCTGATGACCATATACCAGACAGGCTGTGCCGAAGTAGAAGGCCACATGGATCCAGAGACAACGTAACTCGGGCACTACATCGCTGAGTGTTCCGCCAAGAGTGTTCATCCGTACAAAAGCTCGCACACCAAAGGTGGATGGGAAGAGCCAAGACACCCCTTGCCAGACACCAGGAATAGATGACTGCGGCCACGATACACCAGTCATAAACAGCAACGGAACGGAGATAAACACCATCAACAGCATCACATTCTCACGATAGCGCACCAGACAGGAAACGGTCATGCCGAAGAACACACACGCCAACAGATAAGGAATCATCAGCCAAAGCAGATCCTGCCAATGAACCAGTGTGATAAACGAGAAGATGCGCGGCACAACCATCGTGAGATAAGCCCCCATAATGGCATAAACCATCAGATAACAGAGCGCTTTTCCACCCACAATGCGATAGATGCCACTGTAGGCAGGGTGAATAGGTATCAGATCGCCATAACGGCTGTTTTCACGCGCTGTACCAGCTGACAGACCGATACCCAGCACAAGCGTCTGTTGCAGGATCAGCATCAGAACGGCCGGCAGTATAAAATTGCCATAACCGCCTGCTGGGTTGAAGATGGGCACATCATCGAAGTCAAGCGGACGTGTGGTAATGGCGTCCTCACGATCAGTGTAATTACCTGATACTTTCTTCTGTATCTCCGTCCCCATCGACTGGGTGACAACCACTGCCGTCTGATAGATAGCCTTATAGGTCAGCATCAGCGACATATCGCAATACACACTGACCACGGCCTGCTCCATCCGGTTAATACGGGTAGCAAAGTCAGAAGGGATATAATAGATACCCTTGGCAAGCTGACGACTGACGAGCGAACGGGCCTCATCCATATCAGCGGCATGACAGAGTATCTTCACATCGGGCGAGGCATCACACTTATGAATGAGTTGTCGGGAAAGTGTACTGTGTGAGTCATCAACCACCACCACAGGCACCTCGTGAACCACCTCGTTATTATAGATCCATGAGTAGAGCAGCGGATAGATCAGAGGTACGATGATGAAGAAGATAAGCACTCCCTCATCGCGGAACACCTGCTTCATCTCCTGTCGCCAGATGAAAGCAGCATCGTTAACGGCCTGTATGATCTTATGGGATATAGACATAGTTGAGCATTGCGTTTTTAACCTTGTGAATGACGAACCACGGCAACAGGATGAAGCCTACAAGAGCCACAAAATGAAACCAAGCCTCAAGCAGCGGGAATCCGTTGAACACACAGATCTGATAAACCATGTAATAATGGCGCAAGGGGAAAAGCCACGAGAGCGCCTGAAGGGCACCATCCATGCCCATCACGGGGAAGGCTGAGCCAGCCATCGAGAAACTCAGGACAGCCCACAGCGAACAGACACTCATCGACATACGCAGCGAAGGCATCAGTCCAAAGGCAAAGATACCGAATCCCTGTGCAGCAAACACCTCAAGAACACCCAACAGAATCAGTCCCCATACCCCACGATGCGGGAAGCCTAAGATGCCGAAGACATAGAACTCGTAGCCGAAGATCAGCACCAGCCAGATAAGACTCTGTGGCAGATACTTGCCGATGATAGCCACAACAATCCTGTTGTCGGCCAGACGAAGCCACTCTTTCCCTCGTCCGAACTTCAACTCCATACCCAATGAATAGGCCGTAATGAGGAAGATAAACAGCATCATCACACCAGGCACGAGTACAGTAGAGAGGTAGGCATTATAGTTGGTCCATGGGTTGCCGACCTGATGGAGGTCAATGCGGATGGGTTGCAGGAATGCCTGTATCTGTTCCGGGGTATAGCCCTTGGCACGCATCGTGGCCTGACCAACGGCTGCTGAGCCCAGATTAGAGATCGTTTTCAGATCCCTCATCAGCAACGAGCCCGACATCACCGACCCCATGTTATAATAATAGGAAATCTTCGGCTGTCGACTCGACAAGAGCGCATCGGTGGTTCCCTTCGGAATATAGAGAAACGCATAGATCTCATTCTCTTGGATAGCCCTGCGAGCCTCGTTTACTGACGGGTAATGCGCAATAACCTTTGTGCTCTGGAAACCATCGAGACGACGAATCAGACTGCGGGAGGTTGTGGTGTTGTCGAGATCAACCACACCCACTGGCATATCCTGAGGCAGTCCCTCATCCATCAGCGAGGTAAAGAACACCATCGCCAACAGGGGGAACACCACCATACAGAAGCCGTAGATGTGATTCTTCCTGAGAATCCTCATCTCACGCTTCGTAATAAGCCAGATCTGATTCAGAGATTTCACTCTCAATACTTCATTCAAAACACATTACTTCACTATCAAGCTCATACCAGGGCGCAGTCCTTCGAGTTTCTCAACGGGACGAGCCTTCAGTTCAAAGGTCTTCAGATCATACTGACCATTGGCCTTAGTAGCCTTCCATACAGCATACGAGCCCTGATCCTTGAGATAATAGACTTTCATCTTGATATCTTTGTTGAAGGCAGGGACGAAAGCCGTAAACTCAGTGCCTACCTGCATGCCATTCAACTGATCCTCGCGGACATTGAATGTGCCCCACATATCACTCATCACGGCAATCGACATGATCGGTGAACCAGTACCGACGAGTTCACCCACCTTTGGATAGACATCAGACACCTCCCCTTCCATCTGAGCTATCTGAACAGTCTCATGGATATAGGAATTTACTTCGTTGACAGCCCCCTTGGCACGATCTACCTGTGCGGCAGCAGCCAGTTTGTCCTCGCGACGAGCACCATTGACAGCCATATCATACTGACTCTGAGCAGCCTTTACCTGGGCTTCCATCGCCTTATAGTTAGCATAGGCCTCATCGCGCTTCTGGGCACTCATCACACCCTCATCATAAAGGCGCTGCACACGCTGATAAGACTTCTCTGCGATCTCAAGACCAGCCTTAGCCTGCTGGAGAACGGAGTAAGCACCGCGGATCTGTTCCTCACGGGCACCATTACGGGCTTTCATCTCAAGGGCAGCAGCTGCACTCTCGGCACCCTGAGCCTGCTCCATCTTGGCACGCACCTCTGGCGCATCAAGGATGGCAAGCGTATCGCCTACCTTCACATAATCGCCCTCCTTCACTCGGAGTTCAAGAATGCGTCCTGGCACCTTGCTCGACACACGGTACTCTGTTACTTCTACTTGTCCCTGAATGATATCCGGATCACGCCCAAGGGCTAAGAATCCGATGAGGGCTACGACGATGATCACTGCCGCAAACCCAGCGATTGCGAGCAGAATGTTGTTATGTTGACTTTTTGCACTCATAATATATTTCAATTTTCAATTATCAATTACTCAAGTGTTCCTAACGCCTTTTGCAGATCGACCTGCGAGAGCTTGACATCAATCTCAGCATCAATCTTCTGCGACTGAGCCTGGAGCCAGGCTGTCTGTGCCTCCATCACCGTTGTCGGTGTGATGACGCCCTCACTGAATCCGAGGTTGGCTGTACGCAGATTCTCATCAGCCCGCTTAATATTGGCCTGTGCCATCGTGAGTTTCTTGTAGGCCTCATCCACTCGGAATGTGGTCTGGTTTACCTGCAACTCAATCATCTCACGAGCCTCAGCCAACTCCAGATTAGCAATCGAGGTGGCACCCTTGGCTGCGCGAACCTTATACATGACGTCGCCCCAGTTCCAGAGCGGCACACGAACCATCACACCCACATTCCAGAAACCACCGAACTTATTCTCGAAACCATTCAACACATTGGGATTGCTGACAGCATAGCCACCCATCAGGAGCACCTGTGGCAGATTACCGGCACGGAGCACATTGGTAGCCTGTTTCGTCAGGTCGACAGTGTTATGCAACAGCTTCAGCTCAGGACGATTCTCCACAGCCTTTTCCACATCCAACTGCGGTGTGAGTTCAACCACAGCGATATCCTCTGCCATCTCATCCTGAAGCACCACCTGCTCATCCAGCGGCAGACCGCAAAGCTGACAGAGCAGCATCCGAGAGAGTATCAGTCCGTCGTTGACCTTTACCAGTGCCATCTCGGCCTCATTCACTTTCACATCGACACTCAGACCATCGCTACGAGTAGCAAAACCCTCATCTATCATCTTATAGACATCAGAGTCAAATTTCTTAACCAGCTCAAGATAGCTCTCCGCCAACTGTTTCTTATGATGCAGCGACACCACCTGCCAATAGGCCTGGTCTATCTTGTAAAGTGTGGCCTGGCGACGTACTTCCATCGAGTGACCAGCCATCTCTTCATTGATGTCTGCCATCTTGTTCAGAGCGATGATGCTTCCGCCCATAAACACAGGCTGTGTCAACAGGATGGATCCTGCCCAGATATTTCGTGTGTCTGTCCGTAAGGCATCCACAATCTTCTGACCCTCAGTATTGAGTGCCTGTTGAAGACCTGTCATCAGTCCCCCCATGCCCGACTGCAAATCCCCCATCATCTGCTGGACATTGGCCACTGGGATACCCAACTGGGCAAAAGCGTTACCCATCTGGGCAAACGAATTCTCGATGGCGCCCATCTGAGGTTGCATGGCGCCAACCATCTCGGTGCCCAACAAAGGCAGACTCTGTTTCTGGGCATTGCTCAGCAGGGAGATTTCCTCACTGGTATGCTCATAGGTACCGATAGCACTGACATGAGGCAGATATTTGGTGCGGGCTGTTTTTCGGATATTCGCAGCCACCTCTTGCTTCACCTTTGAGACGCCTAACTGCTTATTGTTCGCCAGAGCCATCTGTCGGCAGCTGTCGAGCGTAAGCACTCTCTGCGCACCTGCGGTGAAAGGTAAAAAGGTAAAAAGGTAAAGAGGTAAAACCCATCTCACCCCACTTTTTACCATACCTATTCCTTTTGTGTTCATGATAATATCTGTTTTACTTACTTAAGACTAAACGTTCTTGATCCAATCATGTTACCATCGGCAAAGATACTGACGCGATAGTCACCAGCCTGGAGCATCTGGGTCACATTCCAGAAGGTAGCCACAGGTGTTTCCTCACCTGTATATTCGATGATCTTCTTCATCGAACATTCCAGGTTCTTGTTCTCGTATGGGAAAGTGCCGCCACCACCAAGCACATTGCCACCAGGATTCTGGATCCGCACATAGATGGTGCGGTTGCCATTCGAGGCTGTCACATTCTTCGAGATAGAGAAGTTGACATTCAACTGCTTGCAGTCCTTCAGTTTCTTAGCAACCTTACCATGTTTGTCGAGCATCTGCATCTGAATGTTTGTCGCGTCAAGCTGGGCGGCAATAGCCACTTTCTCCGAGAGCGAGGCTTTCTCACTGCTCAGTCCTGCCACCTGGGCATTACGCTGTTCCAGCTCCTGTGTCACACGACTGTTCTCCTCCTTCAGACTCTCATTCAGCCGGTTCAGTGAATCGATCTGCATCACATAGTCACGCAGCACGGCACGGACAGTTGCCAGTTCCTTCTTCAGTCGGGCAATCTCTCGGGCATCAGAAGCCTTTACCTGTCGGAGTTCCTCCAACAGTTTCTGGGTCTTCATCTGCTCCTCAGTCAGTTGGGCAATGATAGAGTCATTGTTGATCTGCGTCTTCATCTCACTGTATTGTAAGGCAAAACGCTCATACTCATTCTCCATCTCCTGCTTGTCAAGGGCTGCCAGCTCCTGCATATCACGGTTTACCTGCTTCTGTTCCTCCAGACTAAGGAACAGCCAAACAAGCCCACCCACAAGGGCGAGCATCACCACGATAATCGGTATGATTACTTTCTTACTCATATCATTTCTTTCTAAAAACGCTGCAAAGGTAGACCTTTTCAACGAAATAACAAAGAAAATCGCTTCTTCTGGTGTTTTTACCTTGTTTAATTTTATAATATTTACCAACTTTTCTACCATTTTTGCAGTTTTATACATTTTTATTTGGAGGATTGTAAGAAATGCCGTATATTTGCCACCGAATTTACTACGCCTATGCAAAAGGAACACTTTTTTTACAAGGTGTATCACCTTTATTATGATGGTTTTCGTTCGATGACACTCGGACGGACTCTCTGGGCGGTAATACTGATAAAACTCTTCATTATCTTTGTGGTATTGAAGTTGTTCTTCTTCCCCAACTTCCTGAAGCAGCATGCTGAGGGCGACGAGGCTGGCTTTGTAGCCAGTGAGTTGGTAGAGCGGGCTCAATAATTTAAAATCAATCATATTATGCTACAAAACCTATTTCTTAACATGGATGCCGGAATGATCGACTGGTCGAGAGCGCAATTCGCTCTGACGGCAATCTATCATTGGCTCTTCGTTCCCCTGACGCTTGGTTTGGCGGTGATCATGGGTATCGTAGAGACCAACTACTATCGTACTAAAGACGATTTTTGGAAAGAAGCTGCCAAGTTCTGGCAGAAGCTTTTCGGTGTTAACTTTGCCATGGGTGTGGCCACTGGTATCATCCTCGAGTTTGAGTTTGGTACCAACTGGAGTAACTACTCGTGGTTCGTTGGCGACATCTTCGGCGCGCCATTGGCTGTCGAGGGAATCGTGGCCTTCTTTATGGAGAGCACCTTCGTGGCTGTGATGTTCTTCGGCTGGAATAAGGTGTCGCGCGGCTTCCATCTGGCCTCTACCTGGCTCACTGGCTTAGGTGCCACCATCTCAGCTTGGTGGATTCTGGTGGCCAATGCCTGGATGCAGTGTCCTGTAGGCTGCGAGTTCAATCCCGACACCATGCGCAATGAGATGGTTTCGTTCGCAGAGGTAGCCCTCTCACCTTTCGCCATCTCGAAGTTCTGTCATACGGTGACCTCTGCCTGGATCATCGGTGCCATTTTCTGCGTAGGTGTGTGCTGCTGGTATCTGATGAAAAAACGCCACACTAAACTGGCTATCGAGAGCATGAAGATCGGTGCCTGGGTAGGACTGGTGGCCGCCTTGTTGGCTGGTGCTACTGGTCATAAGTCGGGTATGGATGTGGCTGAAGCTCAGCCCATGAAGCTCGCTGCCATGGAGGCACTCTACAATGGTGGAACGGATCAAGGTCTGACAGCCATTGCCTGGGTGAATCCCTTTGCCCAGCCCGACTATGCCAACGAGGAGTCGGCACCTATGAAGATAGATATGCCTTATGGTCTTTCGCTGATGGCTACCAACGATCCTCATGGTTTCGTACCTGGTATCAATGACATTCTGAATGGCTATACCACACCCGATGGAAAGGTAGAGCCATCCATTGAAGAAAAGATAGAACGAGGCAAGAAGGCCATCGAGTCTCTTGCCTGCTACAGAGCTGCTAAGTTCGGCAGTAGCGATGACGGTTCGGCAACAGCCTATCATCTGGGTGTCTTGAAGGAGAATATGCAGTACTTCGGCTATGGCTATATCAAGGATAAGAACGACATCGTACCTTTCATCCCAGTAAACTTCTGGGCCTTCCGTATCATGGTAGGACTCGGCTGCTTGTTCATCCTCTTCTTCGCTGTGATCATCTTCGCTTTGTGGAAGAAAGATGTGACTGCCCTGAAGAAGTGGCACTACTGGGTAGCTATTGCTTTGATACCATTGGGCTATATCGCTTCAGAAAGTGGTTGGCTGGTGGCAGAGTTCGGTCGTCAGCCTTGGACCATCCAGGATATGCTGCCCACCTGGGCTGCAGTCAGCGACCTCCCATCAAGCAGTGTCGCCATCACGTTCTTCCTCTTCCTCATCCTCTTTACCACGATGCTGGCAGTGGAAATCAATATCTTACTTAAACAAATAAAGAAAGGGCCTGCAGTATGACATACGAATTTTTACAACACTATTGGTGCTTCATAGTATCGTTACTTGGCGCCATACTTGTTTTCCTGCTCTTTGTACAGGGTGCCAACTCACTGGCCGGCAGCCTCGGCTACACGGAAGAGGGCAAGCGACTGGTTTACAACTCTACAGGTCGTAAGTGGGAGTTCACCTTCACCACCCTTGTTACTTTCGGTGGTGCTTTCTTCGCTTCGTTCCCCTTGTTCTATTCAACAAGCTTCGGCGGAGCATACTGGCTCTGGATGATTATCCTCTTTACTTTCGTGCTTCAGGCTGTGAGCTATGAGTTCCAGAACAAGATCGGCAATATCCTCGGTCCGAAGACCTTCCAGTTCTTCCTGACACTGAATGGTATCGTTGGTCCGCTGCTCCTTGGTGGTGCTGTGGCAACTTTCTTCGAAGGTTCGAACTTCATCATCGAGAAGAACAACCTCGTGGATGTCGGGGCCATCACACCGATTATCTCTCGCTGGGCGAATGCATCACATGGTCTCGATGCCTTGCTGAATCCTTGGGTATTGGTACTGGGCTTCGCTGTGGTGTTCCTGGCTCGTGTTCTGGGAATCCTCTATGTAATAAACAATGTCAACGATGAGGATATCCGCAGTCGAGGCAGTGTCCGTCTGATTGGCGCAGCCATCCCCTTCCTCCTGCTCTTCGTAGCCTATCTCGTTCACGTATTGCTGAAGGATGGTTTTGCGGTTGATGACTTCGGTCGTGTCTATATGGAACCTTATAAGTACTTGAACAACTTCATCGAGATGTGGTATCTGCTGGTAGTGCTGCTGATTGGTGTGGTGTTGGTGCTCTATGGCATCGGCAAGACCATTGTCTCGAAGAAGTATGTGGGTGGCATCTGGCCTGCTGGTATCGGCACTGTACTCACGGTGCTGGCCTTGTTGCTGAGCTGTGCCTGGAACAATACAGCTTACTATCCTTCAACAGCCGACTTACAGAGTTCACTGACACTCCAGAATTCTTGTTCGAGTGAGTTCACACTCACCACGATGTTCTATGTATCGCTGTTAGTGCCTTTTGTGCTGGCTTACATCATCTATGCCTGGCGAGCCATCGACAAGAAAAAACTCGATAAGGAAGAGATCCAAACAGATCACGCTTATTAAATACAGCACTCATCCCCGCCAGGTTTGGCGGGGATGAGTTGTCTTATGCAGTTGGTGTTCCTTCTATATAAGTCAAGGCCAACACCACCAGACTGATCAATACCAGGAATATCACAAGCGACATCAGAATGGTCAGGAAGATATAAGCCAGCAAGCGACGCTTGGAATAGCCCGACAATTGTTTCAGGGCCACAAAGATCATGATGACAGCAAGCGTCTTGATAATCGTCGAGTTCAGTACAGTTCCGATAACGGAGTAGATACTGTACATATTCGAAGTATAGACCAATGCCACGATAAACTCTGAGAAGCGGAAGTCTGGAATCATTGGCGAATGGCGGAAGAAAATATACAGAGGTGCAGCAAACAGCAGCAGACAGACCAGCGAGAACAAAGACGAATTCTGTTTTCTGAGGTTGTTGATAAACTTACCCAACTTAAGGGCAGCCTTCCCCACACGGATTTCGAATGACGAAGTATCAAAGCCATCTTTCTTCATCGCCTCCTCTACTTCTGCTATCTTTTCCTCTTCCTGAGGCTTCTCATTCTCCTGAGGGGAAAGCGAAATGCCATGTTCTACCACAAACGAGAGCGCTGCCAACAGGAAGAACATCTTGAATGGCGGGAAGTAGGCCGACTGCATCCCACGAAGGTAGTCGCGGATCATAAAACCAGGGCGCAACATCAGATCGCGGATGCTACGGAACATACCACGATTGCCGATGCCCCAGACATCGAGGAACAGTAGGATGGCTTTCTTGAATGAGAATCGGCCTATCTTGGATGACTGACCACAACGAGGACAGAAATTGCCTTGATACACTGTTCCACACGAGGCACACTCATAGGTCGCTTCAGAAAGAGGCGCCAACTCATAAGGTCTGCGCTGCCAGATGCGGATAGAACGAAGCCAGATCTTACGATCCCGTTTATTAGTAATAATACTTAATGCATTCATACGAAATGCAAAAGTACATATTATTCAGGTAATTCCTGCGGCTCGCCTATTAAATAATCTTAATCAGTAGTCAACCTTAATGCTCGCATGGCATTGAGGACAGCGAGGACAGTCACTCCGACATCAGCAAACACAGCCAACCACATCGTAGCTATACCAAGGGCAGCCAGAATCAGCACAGCCACTTTCACACCAATGGCAAAGGCTACATTCTGTCTGGCAATAGACAATGTACGACGGGCAATACGAATGGCCAAAGCAATCTTCGAGGGTTTATCATCCATCAGCACCACATCAGCAGCTTCGATGGCAGCATCACTGCCCAGTCCTCCCATGGCGATACCCACATCAGCACGCGCCAACACTGGTGCATCGTTGATGCCATCACCCACGAAGGCAAAGTTCTCATAATGCTCCACCTGAGCCACTTTATCGGCAGGCAGGAGCTCGGCATGGTATTCTGAGAGTCCCAAGGTCTGAGCGACGTTATCCGCTACTTCCTTGCGATCACCAGTCAGCATCACTGTCTTGGTAACACCCAGCGACTTCAGGCTCTTAATAGCTTCGGCACTGTCTTCCTTCACCTTGTCATTGATGACGATATGTCCTGCATACTCCCCATCAATGGCTACATGGATGATGGTACCAATATGATGGCAGTCGTGCCACTTCGCTCCCACAGCATCCATCATCTTCGTATTACCAACACAAACCATTTGTTTACCAACTTTCGCACGAATACCATGTCCAGCTATCTCCTCGACATCACTCACCTCACAACCATCTGTCGCCTCATCAGGAAAGGCATCACGTAAGGCAGCACCAATGGGATGGGTAGAGAAATGCTCCACATGAGCAGCCAGGTGCAGCAGTTGGTGCTCATTACAGGTGTCAGGATGCACTGCACTCACAGCAAACTGTCCATGCGTCAGTGTGCCAGTCTTATCAAACACCATCGTCTTGATCTTCGCCAACACATCGATATAGTTAGCACCCTTGATCAGGATACCCTTACGCGAAGCGCCACCAATGCCTCCGAAGAAAGTCAGTGGGACACTGATAACCAATGCACAAGGACAACTTACCACTAAGAACATCAAGGCACGATAGAGCCAGGTGGGGAATGTTTCGATAAATGAAAAATGATAAATGAAAAATGATAAACATGGTGGAATTATGGCTAAAGCCAGGGCCAGGAATACCACGATGGGAGTATAGATGCGGGCAAAGCGGGTGATAAAGGCCTCGCTCTGCGACTTATGGTCGCCAGCGTTCTCCACCAGACTGATAATCTTCGATACGGTACTCTCGCCAAAGACTTTCGTCGTTCTTACACGAAGCACACCAGAGAGATTCACACAACCAGAAATCACCTCGTCGCCCTCATTCACATCACGAGGCAACGACTCACCAGTCAGCGCCACCGTATTCAGAGCCGATGTGCCCTCAATCACCACACCATCCAAGGGTACCTTCTCCCCTGGACGAATCATTATAATCTCTCCCACCTCAACACTCTCTGGGCTAACGTCCTGACTCCTTGTCTCCCTGTCTCCTTGTCTCCTTTCCACATGAGCCACATCTGGTCTGATATCCATCAGATGCGAAATGCTATCACGACTTTTGCCTTCGGCATAGCCTTCGAAAAGCTCTCCCACCTGGAAGAACAGCATCACAAACACAGCTTCAGGGAACTCTGTCTCTGCCCCAGGCAGGAAGCCGATACAGAGCGCACCAATCGTAGCCACCGACATGAGGAAGTGCTCATTAAAGGCATCACCTTTAAGGATGCCCTCCCAAGCCTCATGCAATGTCTCGTGCCCTATCATTAAATAAGGTACAAGATAAATCAACAACAAATTGAAAATTGAAAATTGAAAATTGAAAATGATGCCGTGCTCGATAAGGACGGCGATGATTAGCAACACAACGGTGATGCCAATCAACCATAACTGTTTCTTTAAGCTATGTTCTTCGTGATGATGCTCGTGATGCTCTTCGTGAGCGCAGCTTTCACAATGATGGTGTTCATGAGAATGTGCCATATCTTTGCTTTTTTATTACCTTTTCGGGTGCAAAGATACGGCACATCGACTGCAACTCGGTTGCAAAGCGTATTATTGACCTAATAATTCGTCTAAGAAAGTGTAGAAAGCAGGATCCTCACCCACAATCACCTTCACCAACTTACCTTCTGGGTCAATTACAACCTTCGTTGGGAAACCCTCTACGCCATAGGCTGTCAGCAGCGCCTCCATCTGATCCTCAGGACAGCGCACCTGCAACCATGGCATCTGATGCTCTGCCACCGCAGCGCGCCAATCTTCCTCAGTATCGTTGCAGTCCACACCTAAGATTTCCATTTTGTCCTTATGCTTGGCATAGGCTTCTTTCATCGAGGGGATACCACGGATGCACCAGATGCACCAAGAGCCCCAGAAGTCTATCACGACATACTTCCCTCGCAGTGAGGAGAGTTTCAACGAACTGCCCTGCAAGTTGGGCAACTCAAAGTCTGGCGCCAGATCTGTGTCTGTTGCTTCAGCAACCACAGCCTTAGTAGAATCAGTTGGCGCACTCTCAGACTTAGTAGTCCGCTGTCCGCACGACACCACCATCAGTGCCATCGCCAACCATGCAAAAGTCAAAATGGATTTCTTCATATCTTCACTATTTATTTTTCACTTTTCACCTTTCACTTTTCACTTCTCATAGCACTCAAAGATGCTATCGATAGTCTGTTTGGGGAGCTTATTGGTCATCAGACTGACAATCCAGACTACTGGGAAGCCACCTACCATAGCAATGGCACCACAGTTAATCGGGTTGATAGGATTACCAGCCAGCATATTAATCACGGTGAGTCCAACACCCCAGATGAAACAAGCCCATACACTGGTCTTCGTCACACCACGCCAGTAAAGACCTAACATAAACGGAGCGAGGAAAGCACCAGCCAGAGCGCCCCATGAGATACCCATCAGCTGGGCAATGAAGGTTGGCGGGTTCAGGGCAATCAACAGCGAGATAGCGATGAAGAACATGATCAGCACACGCATCACCACTACCTTACGACGCTCGATCTTCTCAGCTACGATATCGTCGATAGTTCCATCCTCCACCTCACCAGGCAGTGACTTCTTATCACGATAGATCAGGTCGAGTGTCATCGTAGAGCTGGATGTGAGCACGAGTGAGGCCAGCGTCGACATAGAAGCCGAGAGCACCAACAGCACCACAAGGGCAATCAGCACATCTGGCAATGTGACCAGCATGGCAGGCACAATCGAGTCGAAGGCAATCTTACCTGTGGCCTCGTTGATCACTGGATCATACAGACGACCGAACCCACCGAGGAAGTAACAACCACCAGCTACAATGAAGGCAAAGATGGTCGAGATAACCGTGCCGCGCTTGATGGCACTCTCATCGGTGATACTATAGAACTTACCCACCATCTGGGGCAAGCCCATCGTACCCAAAGAGGTCAACACAACCACACCCAGCAGTCCCCAGGGATCAGGACCAAACCATGAAGCAAAACCACCATTCACATTGGGATCGGCATCAGAGGGAATCAAGGCGAGTTTATCGACAGCAGCACTCAGTCCACCCTGTGCATTCAGCACAGCCGCAATGACAGCCACAATACCAAACAGCATGATGATACCCTGAATGAAGTCGTTCATCGCCGTAGCCTTATAACCACCCAGAATCACATAGACAGCCGTGAGGATGGCCATGATAATCACACAGTACTCATAAGGAATACTGAAGCCCATCTCAAACAGTCGGGAGATACCACTATACACACCTGCAGTATAAGGAATCAAAAATACGAAGGCGATGACAGAAGCCACCACACGAAGTCCCTGATCAGCGAAACGGGTTCCAAAGAAATCAGGCATCGTACGACTCTCGATATGCTGCGTCATCAGTTTGGTGCGACGACCTAAGATGATCCACGCCAAGAGTGAGCCGATGACAGCATTGCCAATACCGATCCAGGCAGAGGAGAGACCATATTTCCATCCAAACTGTCCGGCATAGCCCACGAAGACCACTGCCGAGAAATAACTGGTTCCGAAGGCGAAGGCTGTGAGCCAGGGACCAACGGCACGACCACCTAATACAAAACCATCTACACTGCTGGCCTGCTTACGGGTGTATAGACCCACGCCAATCATCACGGCCAGGAAGATGATGGTCAGTGTTACTTTTATAATCATAGATTCTTTTTTACCTTTTTACTTTTTTACCTTTAAAACGCTACTTGTACTTGTGCCTGCAGCCAGTTGTAATCCTTACTGCTGATATTCTCACCACACAAACAACGTGTGTACTGCAACTGCATACGACACTTCTTATAGAACCAGTACTGCAAGCCAATGGTCAGATTCGTCTGATCCCAACCATCCACCTTGGTGTTACGATCGAAGGTCTCTCCACTGGCTACGACGTCGAGAGCATCGACCACTGGGATACACACAGTAGCATAGCCACCCTGACTGTTTACCTCACCATCCTTACCACCCAGCCACTCAGCACGGATGCTAGCAGGACGAGCCTCCTTGTATTTGCTGCCAGTATAGGGAGCTGTCTTATACTCCAAACCAGCACTGTAGCGATTGCGCTTATAGTTGTCGCCTACCTCGATATCAGGATTCCAAGCTGCCTTATTCACAGCACAACCAGTACCCAGATAACCTGAAGCCACGAAACGGAGTCCGTCTATCGGACGAACCTCGAGTTTGGCGATAAAGTCTTTCTGATTATTCAGATCCCTACGGTTGATGCCCTGACCACTCATCAGTGCCAGCTCATAATGCAACACACCCTTAGCCAGATCACCATACAGCTCCAGACCCATATCACGACCATAGTTCACACCATTCAGCGGATCTGGTCCTTCGCCAGCCAGATAGAGCACAGCCTGCGAATAGACATCAATCAGTTCGAGCTGAGTTGGCGATAGTGGATTCTCCATCGAATAGGAATGTTTGAACTGTCCCAAACGGACTGTCAACTCATTGCCTTTAGAAACACGATAGTCGGTATAAAACTCCTGAACCACACTCGAGAAGTCGTGCATAAACAAGAACGACCATCTGTCGGTGATGCGTGCCTTTGCCCATAGCAGCGTTCGTTTAAGGTTATAAGAATTGGTTCCTTTTCCATTGGGATCCTGGTAGCTCCAGCCTCCCTGTGCATAACCATTAAGAGTGATACGACTGGTCAAGTCTTTCATCCAGTCCGGCTCACCCTTCTTCTCCTGTTTTTGGCCCATAGCAGCAACACTACTAAACACTGCCAGTGCTACTGCCAGTGTTCTCCATTTGCAAGTTTTTTGTTTCATTTTGTCATCATTTAAAAAAGATTTTAATCCTTGCGTCGGCAAAAGTACAACAAATCCTGCAAATAGACAAAGAAAAACAAGAAAAAGTGAGAAAATAGGCAATATCATCTGATCAGACCACCCCTAACCCCATCTATTTAGCAGAGGAAATGATAGTTTTGCTTTCTATTCGCTTGGCCTTTGTCTCTGATGCTGGCGAGAGGGTTCCTTTCAGATAATCCTCTATAATCAAGCCAGCCATCGGCGCAGCCAGATCAGCCCCGAAGCCACCATGCTCTACATACACTGCCACAGCAATCTTCGGATCGTTCATCGGTGCAAAGGCAATGAAAGCCGAATGATCTTCGCCTGGGTTCTCAATAGTACCAGTCTTACCGCAGATAGGATAAGTAGTCTTGATACAAGTGGCAGTGCCTCGCTCCACAGCCAGTCGCATGCCCTCAATCACAGGACCATATGCCTCTTTCTTCACCTTCGTCTGTCTTTTGGTCAGATAGCGTTGGTTCTTCGTGTCCTTATGGATATGGGGCACAAAGTACCAGCCGCGATTTGCAATTGTTACTGCCAGGTTACACAACTGTAAGGGAGTACAGGTAACATCGCCCTGTCCCATACCAGCCCACCAGATAGTCTTTCCATCCCAACCATCCTTATAACGACGGTTCAAGTAATCGGCACCAGCCAACAGTCCTCCCTGCTCACCCTGAATATCAATATGCATCGGGCCACCCAGTCCCATCGATTGCATATAGCTGCGCCAGGTAGTAATAGCTTCGTCTTTCGATTCATAAACAAAGTCATCGTTAATCATCGAGGCAAAAGTCATCAGGAACCAGGTATTACAACTCTGGGCAATAGCATCCTTCAGGGCCAGCGGCGAACGATGCTTATGACAGCCCACCTTGATATTACCATCCGTAATACCATTATTACAGGCCACAGTAGTCTCTGTGGTAATAATGCCTTCCGACAACAACGTCAGTGCCTGCGCCGTCTTAAAGGTAGAACCTGGTGCCTGGGGCTTGCCGATAGCCTGACGCACATCGTAGCCCTTGGGAGTGTTTGTTGCGATACAGAGTATCTCACCATTTGCAGGGTTGATAGCAACAATACTGCCTGTTTTTCCTTTCAACAACCGCTCACCCAGTTGTTGTAACATCGGACGAATGGTCAATGGTCCGTCAGTTGGCAGACTCTGTCCGCAAACTGCCAAACTGCCCCAAATACCTATTAAGAGGAATATCTTTTTTAAGCTCATCTTTTTCATTTTGGATGCAAAAGTACGAAAAAAATCTCAATTCTTAATTCTAAATTCTAAATTTATTTGTACTTTTGCATCCATGAACAAGAAAATCATCCTCATTACAGGTGGACAGCGTTCAGGGAAGAGTGCCCAGGCAGAAGTACTGGCTCTTTCCCTTTCCCCTAATCCAGTCTATCTGGCAACAGCCCATATCTGGGACGACGAGTTCCGCGAAAGGGTGCGTCGTCATCAAGAGCGTCGTGGTCCACAGTGGACAAACATCGAAGAAGAGAAATTCCTAAGTCGCCACAATCTTACAGGCAAGGTGGTGGTGATCGACTGTGTCACCCTCTGGCTGACGAATTTCTTCTTCGAAACCTCCGATGTCGAACAGACTTTAGAGGCAGTAAAGTCCGAGTTTAATCGGTTTACCAACCAAGAGGCCACCTTTATCTTCGTCACCAACGAGATAGGCAGTGGTGGTGTCAGTGAGAATGCCATTCAACGGAAGTTCACGGATCTCGAAGGATGGATGAACCAATACATCGCCTCCAAAGCCGATGAGGTGATTCTGATGGTAAGCGGCATTGCAGTAAAGGTGAAATAATATGCGCGCATTTAAGATAGATATTCCTAACGAGACATTACGTCCATCGATTCAGGCAAAGATCGACAACCTGAACAAGCCCAAAGGTTCACTCGGACGTTTGGAGGAACTGGCGATGCAGATCTGTCTGATTCAGCAGACGCTCACACCAAGTCTCCACCATCCTTGTCATCTGCTTTTAGGGGGTGATCATGGTATTGAGCGCGAAGGAGTCAGTGTGTCGCCTCGTGAGGTTACCTGGCAACAGATGATCAACTTCACCAAAGGCGGTGGAGGGGTGAATATGTTCTGTCGCCAGCATGGTTTCAAGCTCCGCATCGTCGATGTGGGAGTGGACTATGATCTCAGTCAGGTGGATGGCATCATCGATCGTAAGATTGCGCGTGGCACCAGGAACTTCCTCTACGAGCCTGCTATGACGGAAGAAGAGTTCGACCAGGCTATCGAGATCGGAGCCGACTTGGTGGATGAGTGCATCGCAGAAGGTTGTCAGGTTCTCAGTATCGGAGAGATGGGCATCGGTAACACCTCACCCTCCAGCATCTGGATGCATCTCTTTGGCAACATCCCCCTCGAAGAATGCATTGGTGCAGGTGCTGGTCTCGACACCCCAGGCATCCGCCACAAATACGACATCCTCTCTAAAGCCGTAGCAAACCTTACCCCATCTTGCGTCCCTCCGGTAGCAAGCGAGCAAAGCTCGAGCGGCGCCCTGCCCCTTGTTCCTCTCAGGTACTTCGCCGGCTTCGAGATGGCTGCTGCCATCGGAGCGATGCTCCGTGCTGCCGAACGACACCTTATTATATTAATAGACGGCTTCATCATGACAGCCTGTGCCTTAGCTGCCACCCAGCTCTATCCTGAGAGTCAGTCATATATGATCTTCACTCACTGTGGCGACGAGAGTGGCCATCGCAAGATGCTCGACCTGATGAATGCCAAACCCCTACTCTCACTCGGACTGCGCCTGGGCGAAGGAACAGGTGCGCTCTGCGCCTATCCCATCGTTGATTCCGCTGTGAGGATGATCAACGAGATGAACAACTTCGACAAGGCCCAAATCACTAAATATTTCTGAACGATGGAAATCCAAATAGACCAAACCCGCTGGTACGACCGCATCTGGGCAGCTTTTATCTTCTTCACCAGTCTGCCCTTCTGGCGACTGCATCAACCTCCCAAGGAGTGCTATAAGACGGTGGTAGAACACTGGCCGCTCACTGGTTGGCTGACTGGTGGTGCCATGGCTGCCACTCTCTTCTTCGGCAGTATGGTGCTGCCTTACGCCATCGCCATCTTCCTCGCCATCGTGGTACGACTGCTCATCACTGGGGCACTCCACGAAGACGGACTGGCCGACTTCCTTGATGGCTTTGGTGGCGGAGGCTCTGATCGTCAGCGCATCCTCGACATCATGAAAGACTCGCACATCGGCACCTTTGGTGTGTTAGGCTTGATTATCTACGAGCTGCTGTTGGGTGCAACCCTCTTCTCTTTGCCGCCCACGATGGCAGCTCTGACCATTCTGGCAGCCGATCCCTATAGTAAGATGGTGACCAGTCAGCTGATTATCATGATGCCCTATGCCCGAAGAGAGAGTGAAGCCAAAAACAAGACCATCTATCGCAAGATCCAATGGGTGGCAGGTGTCAGTCTCGCTATACAAGGACTGCTCCCGTTGGCTGGCTATCTCTATCTTACCCGCCTGCCTTGGGAGATCATCGTCTTCCTGCCTTGTCTGGTGATGTACTTCCTCTACCTGCTTATTTGGCGCCGATTGCATGGCTATACGGGCGACTGCTGCGGAGCCGTCTGTCTGTTGGTAGAGTTGGCATTTTATCTGGTTGTCTGTGCGTTAGCAGCATATCCAGGCGCATAGTCCTGTCAACACCACCATCAACACCTCAGCCATCCTGTTCACACGGATGGCTGTTTTCATATCAGCCGTTGTCAACTCACGATCATTCTCGCCGATATAGGGTTTGTCAAACAGCTCGCCAAAGTAATAATGCGGTCCGCCAAACCTACAATCCAGAATACCCGCCAGGGCAGCCTCTGGGTAACCACTATTGGGCGAGGCATGCTTCCTGCCGTTTCGCCAGACGAAGCCAAACAGCTTCAGTTTGCCTGAGACAAGAATCATCAACAAGGCCGTCAGTCGCGCTGGGATCCAGTTGGCCACATCGTCGATATGGGCAGCCCAACAGCCGAAAGCCTTATAGCGCTCTGTCCTGTAGCCGATCATCGAGTCGAGCGTGTTCACCATCTTATAGGCCAGCATACCTGGTGTGCCCAGCAACATCAACCAGAACAGCGGCGCTATCACACCATCGCTCAGGTTCTCCGCCAATGTCTCAAGGGCAGCTGTTCTGACCTCCTGTGCAGAGAGCTCCGAGGTGTCGCGCCCCACAATCCTTGCCACCTGCGTCCTACCCTCTTCCAACGAGCTGTCGAGTGCCAGGAACACAGCACGTACCTCGCGGATCAGCGTCGTTCCAGCCAGACAATAGAAGATGATGATAGCATCGAAAACCAGCAACGGATAAGGCACAGCCAGCATCCACAGCAACCAGCGCAGACCAAAAACTAATCCAAACACAAAAAGGATGAAACCAACAGCCATCAGCGCGCCCTTCAACTGACGATGCGAGCCCTGATTAAGCCGATGTTCCCCCCACGAGATCATCCGCCCGAACCACACGATGGGATGTGGTAACTTAGCAGGATCGCCCCACACAAGATCGAGCAACCAACCCATCGCCAATGGCAGAAGACAGAGGATCCGTTCCATACCTTTTAATCTTCATCCATCGGATAACGCACGCCCCACTTCCTGCGCAGATCATCCATCAGCCGCATCACGTAGAGTGTCTCCTCATGGGGCATCTCGCGAGGCTCCATCAAACCGTCTATCAGGGCTTCACGACAAGAAATAAACTGGTATTCATAGCCTGTAATCTGATGAGGCACGCGGATGGTCTTAATATAGGTACGATCAGGACCATTCACCACAATCTGCTGGGGATTATTGATGTTGTCGATAATCAGATTACCTTCTGTACCAGCTATCACACCGATATTATCGCCCACACAGGCCGCACTCGACTGGAGGTTGCACAGCATCCCGTCCTCAAGCACCACACTGATGGCATTCGTCAGATCCATTCCCGTCGCCGACTTCACGCACTGGCTCTCGATATTCACGATATCGGCAGGGAAGAACATCCTGACAAAGTTCAGGGCATACACACCCAGGTCGAGCAAAGCCCCTCCACAGAGGTCGGCCCGCATAATACGCAGCTTGTCGCCCATCGAGTAGCCCAGCGTCGCCGTCAGTAGTCTGGGAGTACCTATCTGTCCGTTAGCAATCAGCTCGCGCACCATATTAACTACAGGCTGGTAGCGTGTCCAGATAGCTTCGGCAATAAACACCTTCCGCTCATGAGCCAAGTCGATAATCTCATTTGCCTGACGATGGTTCGCCATAAACGCCTTCTCTACCAGACAAGGCTTGTCAGCCATCAGTGCCTCCTTCGTCACATCAAAATGATGCGAATGAGGCGTAGCAACATACACCAGATCCACATCGGGATCTCTGATCAGTTCTGAATACGAGCCGTAAGCCTTTTCGATGTTCCAGGTCTTGGCAAACACCTCCGCCTTCTCTAACGAACGAGAAGCAATAGCATAACACACGCACTCTTTGAGTCCGTTTAAAGTAATGGCAGCCTTCTCAGCTATCCATCCAGCGCCGATGATACCGACGCGTAAAAATCCGTCTTGTTTCATATTTTTGTGATTTACGCAGCAAAATTACAAAAAAAAATTGATATTCGTGTAGTTTTTCGTAACTTTGTTGCGTCTAATGGGCAAAAGATTCAAAAAACAGAACGACAATGAATGCATTAGAGAAACAGTTTGCGCAAACCGTAGCGGAACACAAAAGCACCATCTACACCGTGTGCTACATGTTCTCGCAAGATGCCGACGAGGTGAACGATCTGTTCCAGGAGGTATTGGTCAATCTTTGGAAAGGCTTCGAGAACTTCGAGCATCGC
>JAEEGL014671160.1_pt1 | contig 43446 bp, 39 predicted proteins | sample 9134231 | NCBI WGS metagenome assembly JAEEGL01 (sample SAMN16246548, study PRJNA631951) | gut metagenome | biome: gut microbiome; feature: rumen; material: fiber-attached | host: Bos | place: Iran: Karaj | collected 2018-10
AGGGGAATATTATGCCAAAGAAACCTTTTCCGTTACAGTCCATAACGGAAAACAAATTTCAGGAATAGTCTCTTGGTTAAGAAACTGGTTCTACACCAAAGAAGAGATGGATACTGGTTGGCAACCATTTCCATACAAATATACAAGCAGGAGAGCAACCTTTTGCGATAAAAATGGAAATATTCAAACTGTTACATTTGGAAAAAGCAATAATAACGATAGCGATACCCTCTTGTTTGATTACCCTGACCAGCCCTTACGGATAAGAAGAATAGGCAATATAGTTCATATTGAGGGAGCTATGAGTAGTGATTTGAATTTTACAGATGTTAGTGGCGCTTCAGCAGGATTCCCTTTGATAGGTCTATGCTGTGGAGAGCATAACGCAACAACCTTTAATGGAGATTATCTCTTTACAGTCGGAACTTTAAGTGAGGAATTCAGACCATCAAAATCAATTATAACAATTCAACAGGGAAGTGGGCAAAACAAATATTTGGTCAGAATAGACCCAAGTGGAACTGTCAGAATCGGAAGATATGGTACAACTTCCTATACAAATCCAGCAACAAATTGTTGGTTAAACATTAATGTAAGTTATACAGTAGGTGATTGAATGCAAAGCACAATAAGCAGTACAGAATTCTATGAGGGCAAGGAAATCACATTGACTGCCACACCTGATTCAGATGCTAATAGCAATTTATTTTATTGGGTTATAAATTTCACAACCGATGACTTGCAATATAGCCTTCGAGAACTAAAAACTCAAAGAAGAGTATTTAAAGAAATAAGCAGTACAGGCACAAATATGGCAACAGGCACAGCAACAGTAAACCAAGAAACCAACTCAATCAATACATTGACTCCATTGCTTTTGCAAGTGCCGACAACATCATATATAGGTACTGCGACAAATACTGCTCTCGATGGCAATGCTTTTTTTGCAGATACTGGCACAACCTATAACATCACTTGGGTAAATCCTCCTGCATCAACTCAAAAGACGATTAGTGGAATAGTAACTTGGTTAAAGCAATGGTTCTACACTAAAGATGAGATAGACACTCAATTGTCTGATTCAGGCTGGCAAAGCCTTACATTCAGTAGTGGATATGCAAACTATAACACTACAGAACCCTTGCAAATTCGCAAAATTGGCAAGTTTGTGGAAATCCGTGGCATCATAAAACCGACTGCACAGAAAACTGCAAGTACAACTGCAGTTCAATTCGCTACTGTGCCATCAGGATATAGACCATCATATCAATTTCGTAGTGCAATCCAACAAGGAAGTGGGATAAACAGATGGCATTTAACTGTGGAAACAGATGGTAAACTATGTTGGTCAAGATATGGTAAAACATCAAGTGATAATGTTCCGAGTGGTGCTTGGATGTGTGTACATATAACTTATATGTTAGATTAAAAATAATGGATGATAAAATGGCACAAAAGATTTTAGAACTGGTCGAATGATTAAATAATTAGGAGTAATTTTAAAATGGATCCAAAAATTATAAAAATAGTTGAATGGTTAGAAGAATATTTTTTCAATAAAGAAAACATAGTAACATCTTTTTCTAATCAATTAAGCAATACAAAGGTACCAACAGAAAAATTAGTAAAAAATTCACTAGATAATAAAGTTGATAAAATAAATGGAAAAGGATTATCAACCAACGATTACGATAATGTATCCAAAGCAAAAGTGGATACTCTTAAAGATATAGCTTTTAGTGGATCATATAATGATTTAATAAACAAACCAACTATTAGTGCAGAGATTGATGTTGATAACTCCTTAAATATTAATTCAAATAACCCAGTAACAAATAGCGCCATCACTACCGCAATCAATAGTAAAGCAAACACTAATCACTCACATACTAAAAATCAGATTACTGATTTTCCAACATTATCCAATGTAGCAACAACTGGCTCATATAATGATTTACTTGATAAACCAACCATTAGTGATGAAATTGACATTGATAATTCCTTAAATATTAATTCAGATAACCCAGTAACAAATAATGCTATCACTACCGCAATTAACAATAAAGCAAACACTAATCATACACATACTAAAAACCAGATTACTGATTTCCCAAATTTCTCTAACGTGGCATTTAGTGGTTCTTATGATGATTTGATTAATAAGCCTGAGATTTCAAGTAATGGTGAGATTGTAAATATTGGTTTTGGGTTCGATAGAACAAATAAGGAAATATATTTGGAATTTAATAATGAATAAACCATATTAATTAACACTTATATATAAAACAACCTGATATATCTTTAATATATAGGAGATTATATATGATATTCGATAAAGATCAAGAGATTAAAGCTAAATTAGAAACAGATAAGGAAATTCATTTAGTTAATGATCTCCCTTTAAAACGTGATATATATATGACAAACATGGTAAAAACCACAATATCAACAACGCTTATCGCTCTTGCATTTAACTTTATTTTTACAGGATTTCATAGTCGACCAATTGATCATAATCAAATATTATTAGGAATCGTTGCATTTTTAATCGCCGTCATGACGATTTTTATTATAGATTATTTCCATGAACAGTTTGAAAAAATGCAGATGGCGTCAATCAGTCATAATTATAATATATCAAGAGACCAATTAAATAAAGAAATAAGAGAAGAATTATTAAACATATTACAAGAAGAAGAGGAATCAAAATGAGTCCATACATTTTTTTAGCAATTGTATTAGCGATTGGATTAAGAGTTTACACAATGAAAGGATACTTCACTATGCCTCAATATTATATTGAGAAAGATGAAAAACGTTTCAATCTTGGATCAATAGCTACAATTCTTATTGGAATTGCTGCAGCATTAAGTATGGCATACGCAATGCCTGAATCATTCTCTAATCCACTCATTGCCGGTATTACAGCATATACCGCACCGCAACTTGTTGATGTTTTGATTAGTAAAGAAACTACCAACAGTCAAGATTTTATAGAAAATGAAGATGAAGAAGAAGGTGTCTAAATGGGAAAACAGAATAAAAATCCAGGTAAAAGATGGCAAGAATTAGTAGGATTAAGTGCTGTTCCATATTTTGGACAAGACACTATCCCTTATGAAGATGAAGATAAAGAAGAATTTGCTTTTAATCCTGAAACAATGTCCTTAATTAATCCTATTGATATTGAAAGTGGATTGTATAATAAAAACGCATTTGAAGAAGGATTATACACGCCAATATATGATGAAGAAGGAGTATTCCTTGGTTACGCTTATAACAATAATGATTTTGCATACTTAGATGCATTTTTAATTGATCAAAATTATAGTATCATTGAAGGTAACGTCAGTATCAATAAAGAAAAACAACAAGTAACCGCACGTGCAGTTAGTGCATTTATCAGTACTGAATTTACTGAACTAGAAAATTATGAATTAACATTTACTTATGAAGTAAATGCTGGTGGTGCATACAGAAATATGATCTTGTTCGGATTTGATGAAGAACATTTAGATGGATACCAATTCGGAATAGATATTCCAAGAAAAACTGGTTTATGTATTGAAACCTTTAAAGATGGTGAAATGGATACCAGAGAAAAATACGCTGACGAAGGATTCGGTGACGGTATCTATAATATTAAGATCGTTCGTGACGGTACTGAAGCAACCATTTATATTGATGATGAAGAATTAGATACAATTGATAATATTGAACATAATACTCTTGGTCTTTGGAAATGGCAAAACGGATCTTCAAGCATTAGAGATATTTTCATAAAAGATACCACAGAACCAATCGTTGAACCAGAAAAAGTAGATATTTCTGTAACTGTTACTGATGGTAAAGACCCAATAGAATCCGTTTCAGTAACCTTAACCGCTAATGAAAGTACCGTTTCAACCGGTAATACTGGTAGTGCTGGTGGTTGTACCTTATCAAATGTACCATTAGGTAGTTATACCGTAACCGCATCAAAGACAGGTTATACTGAATATACTGACACATTAACTATCACAAAAGAAACCACTACCTTAGCAATTACAATGAGTGTCGCAGAAGCAGCACCTGAAGTCTCAACCCCCTAAGGAGATTTTTAAATGGCAATAGAAGTCACAGTTCTTGACGAATACGAAATACTTGCTGATTTAGAACGCATTGCTCAAGAATTCGGTTTAATAAATGAGGTTTTTGAAACATCACGTATCCATTTATACTATGCTGTATTTGCTCGTGTTTTTGGAAATCTCATGCGTACTATTGCCCAATACGTAGCTAATATTCAAATTGACACATGTACAGATGAAGCATTATTAAATGTTCTCATAGAACCATTCATCGAAAAAAGAAATGCAAAAGTATCAAAAGTAATATTAACATTTAAAAGAAGAGCTGATGCATACGACGAAGTACGTTCAGACATTTATATTCCAAGAGGACTTGAAGTAGAAACCGAAGAAGTAAACCCTATTGTATTTAGGGTCGCTGAATCAAAAATCTTATGGAAAGACGTCAATAAGATTAAAGTTCCAGCTTACTGTACCGATTTCGGTCCTCAAGGAAACGTCGCGGCTAACACATTAGTCTTTTTTAAAGGAGACGAATTCCATAATGTCTCCGTCACTAATGAATATCCAGCGTATGGCGGAATGCCAGAGGAAACAGCTTTTGATACAAGAAACAGATTATCAAATTATAGATACGTACGTGATGGTAGCATATCACAAATAGAAGATGTTATCAGTCAATTAGGATATTTTGAAGGCGGATACCATATTAAAGAATACTGGAACGGATTAGGGAGCGTATTAATAGCGCTTGATACTGATTCTGATGATGAATTCCAAGATGCAATAGTACAATTAGAATTAGCAAAAGCGGCTGGTGTAAAATATAATTACATTAGAGTTGCTCATGTACCAATAGACTTAACGATTAACATTAAAATTGCTGGAAAAAGAACCTTTGACGAATACACGCTTGAAGATCTTGAAGATAATATTCAAACAGCAATTAATTTATATTTTGCACAAAATATTTTCACAGGACAAAGCATTAACATAAAGAGAATGGAAGCATTTATACTAAATTATGTCATATCTGGTTATGATATTTACCAAATAGACACATTTTTAGATAATGCTGATCAAGTTGAAATAGATCCGGACACAGGTTTCATCATTGTTGAACCTTATCAAAGACTAACAACAAATAACATTCTCATAGATGTAGATTATGATTTCTTAGAGGAAGGTTACTATGGCGTCAGGTGAAATACAGGATTTATTAACCACCAAAAATGATAATTTTTGGCCGGGTGCGATAGATTTTGATGAGAATACTGTAATAGAAAACGATGATATTATTATCCTTGAAGATGTTGAAGCTTTATGGCAAGGCATTGTAGGCGTATTACATACGCCTAAAGGAGCTATAGATGGTGTAGGTTTAGAAAATTATGGAAGTCAAGTTCTATCTCTTCGAGGTATGAGCTTAACCCCTGAGATTAAAGAATTAGCAAAGATGTACATACAGGAAACTGTACCCCAGTATCAAGGTAAAGTTAAAGAATTTTCAAAGATTATAATTAGAGAACCATCACCACAGCAATCATATGATAAATTTGGTAGATTTTCAATACGTATTGATTTAGAAGTAGATTCAATATACGGAAGATTTAATAGAACGACATATATATAGAGGTATAAAATGGGAGCTTTTGACCAAGAGAATTATGAAATTCGTTCACGGCTACCAGAGTGGTGGAAAGACGACTTATTTTTAGAAGTAATAAATAATTACTCAGCACAAATTATAACAGATATACTCAAAGAATTCTTTCCATATTTAGGTGTAATGCAACCTTGGCAAGTATGGAAGACATTACCGGAAGAAGAAGATTGGATACACACTTATGGTCACCCAACGGACGGAACAACACAAGATAAATGGTTAGAAGGACGATTGAAACTAGACTATGGTGAGTCCTTTACTGCATACGTTCCAAATACAAAAAGGAATTGTGATGCAATAATTAATATCGATCTTCATTCTGTTGATTCTGTTAATAGTTTTCATAAGCAAAAAATTGAAAGACTTGTTTTAACTAATGCTAATCAAACAATTACCATTAGAGATTTGGATATAAACTCTACTGTCCAGATTAATACAGAAGATGGTGTTGTCTTGATTGATGGAGCAGAGGATAATTCTAGGGTTTTGAGTAATGGTATTTATTATAATAAGGTACAAGGTTCTTTTGCCAACATTAAATCTGAACCATTAGATCCAGATAATATGGATCAACTTCAACCACATAATGAGAATAAGGTTACAAAAATCCAGGTTCAAGCTTTCACTAATACTGAAATGGAAGTTGAACAAGATAATGAAATTGTTACTAAATGTAAACAAAGTTCTTGTAAAGTCAATTTTTCCATAAAATTGCTACGTCCTGTATATGTAGTTGAACAAAACATTCGTGCTTGGTCAGTAAGTGCATTTCCTTTAAAGAGCATTAAATTATATGGATACTTTTGTCATGAACATAATTTTAATGAAGGCTGGATGTATTTATATGAAAGAGGATATGCCCTTGAGGACAGAGTTGTATATGATAGAATCACAAGAGAATATGATTGTGAAATATTTTATGCAACATTCGAATACTATGGAATACCAGTTCCAATCAGAATAGGATTCCCACAAAGCGAATACCACGAAAACCCAATCTTTGAAACCAACAAGGCATTAGATTATTGGGGAAAAATCTTCAATCTCAAACGAAGACAATATGATGATAACATATCTGAAAAAGACGAAAGAAAAACATTCCCTAAATACTATATCTACCCAATAGAGCAAGATTACTGGTATGAGCAAAGAATGATCAATGAATACAAAAACAATGATGCTTCAATAAATGGAGGATTCCTCCGAGATACTGATGGAAATAATCTTGCTCACATAGACATCATTGATCCATATGCAAAAGACATTTACGTATATTCAGAAACAATACCATCTATGCAATCAAGTAACGCATATCTAAATGGAGATTTAATATATAAAACCGTAATGCACCACGAAAATGAACAGAGAGCGTGGTTAAACTACACTAATATCGGACCGGACGATAGTTATTCTGAAATAAAATTAAATGCTTATACAACATCAGCAATATCAAATGAATCATATATGTCAGATATACTTAGTTTATATTTCCAAATTCCAGAGGACATTCCAAAAAACATTAAAATAACTGGTTTGGAAGTAGATATAGAAGGATATAATAATGTATATCTTGATAATGTAAGTTTAACTCATAATTCAATCATTTATATTCCTCAAAAATACCAATCTAATATTAATGCTTTAACTGGAGATACAGTAAATGGATATTTCTCTGATGGATGTTTTTATAGAAATGAAATAATTGATGAAGTGGAAAGACCAACGACTTATGAAGATTTAATCCCCCCAAATGATAATTATATGTATGTAAATCTTGATGAGGATGAAGATAATAGGTATGTATGGAATTCTATTAAACAAAGATATGTTAAATTAATCCTCAACATTGATGGGAATGATTGGATTTGGAGTATTAATAGAAAAGAGCATGTGCCATTAAGATTTAAGCATCAAACAACAGAAAAAACTTATATTTATAATCAAATAATTGATAAATATGTTGAAGATTCTCCTGAAAAAGAACTTGAAGAGAATAGAATTTATTTTATAGCATATGATAAAATTATATATGGATATGCTCAAAAAGAAGATATACATAAACCTGATGATCAATATACTGATACAGATATTGTATATGATGAATTTTATCGTATCAAAAATGATACAATAATTGATACAATTATCACTTATGAAGATGTATATGTACCGGATTTAAGTACTTTATATATAAATATTCTTGATGGAAAACAATATATTTATGATAATGATACAAAACAATATGTTGAATTATATCAAATGCAAAACAATACACAATATGCTCATATTAATTTATCAAAAAATGCTATTTGGCCAGAGAATAATAGACTTCTTAAGATTGGTGGACAAAATGATTTACTAAGTTATACTGGGGATATTACAAAACTTCAGTTAGATCAAGGATATATTTTACCGTCTAATAATGAAAATCAATTTCATCCTAGAACTATTAGAGTAGATTTACAATTTGAAAATAATAGTGGACAATATAATGCTGATTTGAAAATCAAAAATGTTCAATTAAAAATTTGGTATCAAATTGTATTTGAAGAGTACGAAGTTGAAATGACTGTAACACCAACAAAAATAACAAAATTTGGTAAATGCACAAAAGTTACTGATGCGGATACAATTTGGGTTGAAGGAATTGATAACAGTATTAGACTTGGTGGAATCAATGCATATGAAACAAGCAATAACTTAGGTATGGAAGCTAAACAATTTGTAAAAAATCTATGTCATAACCAAATAGTTAAAGTTGATTTAGAATTATCAAATCCGGGTGGATATGGTAGATATACCGGAGTAGTTTATGTTAAAGATTCAAATAATAATTTCGTATGTGTTAATGAAATGTTATTGGATTTAGGTTACGCTGTTCCATCAGAAGAACAATGGCCGGATAGAAATTATCCTACTCTTGAATCATTAATTAATGATAAAAGATGGAGAATAGATATTCATGTTTCAAATAATGGTATTATCCCAATTTATTATAAAGATCTTTTCTTAATATTACCACCAGAAATATTGTATCAAAAAATAGATAGTGAAACAAATGAAATTACTTGGAAATCAACAGCTCCATGTATTAATGAAGAAACAACAGATATTACTCAATTTGCTCCATTAAGATTAGAATTAAGTAAATTTTATGATGAAGATGGAGTTTTAGTTACAGAAGAATCTAATGAGTTTTATGCCTCATATTATATTATTCTTAAAGATGGAAATCAAGGCTTATATGATATTGTATTGTTTTATGATGGAAAGGAAATTTGTAAAGAAATAGTGTTTAAATTTGATTTAGATGAATCACAAAGCTGTGAAGGTGTAAATAATGATCCGTGATATTCAAAGTGATGATGTTGATTTTTATGTTACAGATGAATTAGAAAAAAGACTTCTTATTAGAGATTATCATCCTATTTTTAAGCTTGAAGTTTCTCAATTTGAAGAGCTTAGTGAAGATGAAGAGTCATCCGAAGAAGAGTCTGAAATATCAAATAAAGTAACGGTTTTAACAGAACCTCTTATTTCAATCGATGGAGACATCATTACTACCTATGCGAATATTGAACAAACGATCACAATAAATGTTGAGGATTTTGGTGGAATAAAATATCGAAAGAAAAATGATACATATATAAGATTGAATCCTATTAAAGGATATTATAATGATGGTGATTTTTTTTCAGATTATAAATATGTTGTTAGTATATTAGATAATCATAGAGAGGATAATTCTTTATTTATTGATAATGAAACATATAAACAATATATTTTAATTAATAATCAACTTGAAGAAGTTACTAACATCATTCCTGGTAATTTTGTTGACAATGAATTTACACCATTTTTTACCAGATATGATAATGAACAATATCCAAAAGATTTAGGTATAACTCTTGAACCATCAACAACAGATCAAACAGATATATCTGATTTTACAGAAGCATATTATGATTCAGAATCTGATATTAAAAATACAGATATTCTTGTTGTTTATGAAAACGAAATAAGATTGATTATTAGAGATCTTAATAATCAAACGACTCTTCATACAGCACAATTTCCTCATTTAGTTTTAGGATCTATTGAATATAAGTGTCTCTTTACAACACCGGGTTACTATGAGTTAGAAGTTATATTGATAAGTGAAGGGGTTCCTCTTGACGATAAATCATATATATATAGATTAAATATCATAGAAGAGGATGAGATAATTGAAACGATAAACATTAATCATCTTGAAGAGGAAGACGAGGAAAAACCTTTATATATTAAGAATAAAATTGGAACTCGTATTATTAATCCTCAAATTAATCAACCAACAAATCTTAAATGTTCATTGAATTCTTTAAAATTAAATAATGATTATATATTAGAATTATTAAATTCTAATAGATCAAACCTTTTATTTACATCTCCTACAAATAAAGAATATCAAATTTATAAATTTGAATCACATATTGTTTACAATAACCCTGATGACTTAAATGATACAGATACATGGTTTTTTATTAATGCTGATTTTATTGATGAATATATTGAACTTCATATCTTACCAACATATGTAAATGCAATGGATAATGTTATTCTTTTATCTGATAATGATATTATAGATTATTATTTAAATGAAACATCAACTACTAATAATGAAGAAGGACTTATTCAGAAATATATTTTTGAAGATGATCCAACAAATGAAGAAGATGTTGTAAAAGAGTATAGAACTGAAACCATTGATAAAAATAAATTTGTTATAGCGAATGTTCCAATTTGTTCAGAGCCAAAATGGTTTGATATGACAAATTATATTATTGATGATTCAAATTATAAAATATCTTTTGATTGTTATAGTAGTTATTATTATAAATCTATATTTTATATAAATGGTCTTCAGATCTATGCAAATGATAATTGTGTTTATCTTGAATATAATGATTTAATTGATGTTATACCATATGATTTACTTTGTAAAGGGGAACATAATATTGAATTTAGTATTGAAGATGATAGGCTTGCCTTAGGTATTGATGAGTATATCATATCAACAAACATTTTTGATTCAATATCAGCTCCAACCGAATTGCAAATTGGGTTCCAACAAACCAAACCAAATAATATAATAACAGAAGCATTGGCAATTGATGATATTGATAGTTACACATATATTACTAATTTAACTTATGAAAAGATTTTAGATGAAGATAATACTGATGTAACAATACAAAAAATACAATCAAGTATATTAGAAGAACCAAACCAACCTATTAAATTCCCTTTAACTTCTGTTAGAAATCTTCATAGTTTAGAAATCGATATTATTAGACAAGGAATTAATTCAACTGTTATAGGTGTGGTTGATAGAACAAATCCAGAACCATATAATAGATTGACATTATTAGATTATAGTAAACATAATGAAAACGTTAATTATCATACTCCAATACAATATAAAAATGATAATGACAAAATAATATTCACAGGATCAAGTGATAAATTAGCATTAAATATTGAAGGAATTAATTTTGAAGAAATAAAAATCATTCCTGACAAAATTCCAAGAGACGCTAACAATAAATATGATTATCCAATCAATGATAATCAAAAAAATATTATTCAAACATTAAAATATTTTAATGATGACTTATATAGTGAAACATATACACAAATAGGAGAACAATCAAACCTATCAGACCCATTACGTTTATTTACTAATAAACAATTCTACGAACAACATTGGTTAACAGAAGAAGAAGCTAATACTGAATATTATGAGGTGAATTTGAATGGTTAAGCTTAATGGTTTAGCTTTTAAAAAGGTTGAAGATTTTGATAGAAACAAATTAACTGGACATACATATAATTGCCCATGGAATAATGACCCACAATACACACATTTATGGAATGATTTAGAACATTTAAAAAGTGGAAAAATTGCCAGATGTGGACAACCAGAAACGCGTCATTGCGTACATAGAGTTGAATATAGCATCGCAGGATTCCGTAATACATGCCCAATTGCAGGTCGTTGCGGAACTTACGCAACCCCAGCACCATTACGTTTTAGTCAATTTGATTTCAAAGGCCGTGATGTGAAAGGAAAGATTGAATTAAATACGATTAAATTTACTTTCAAACATAAAAACAATGGTGTCAATGTCGCTAATGGTAAAGAAGCAAAGACTTGGGGAGGTAAATTCTCAAAAGTTAAAGTTGTATTAAAACGATATGACAATAATAAAGTAGCAACACTTGACTCACAAATCATAGAAAAAGGTCCAAGTATTAATCAATATAGAACAGTTTCAGTCAATTTTAACCTTGACACCATAGCAAAAAATATCGCCTCTCAAAGTCAAAGAAAAACCTTTGATAACCGCAGAACTCTTGATTTAAAACAAAAAGATAATTTTGCAATTGAATTACATTATTATAGAGTTGAAAACACAAACCCTTCTGTTATAAGGTTAAAAGATGTTGATGTAGATGTAACATTTACATATTTAGATAAACCATCTATTAAAATTACCAAAGATAAAAGCGTTATTAATTGTTCTTCAAATCAAGTAACCCATACAGTAAAAACAAATAGCGAAGACGCACTTAAAAATTTAACATATAAAACTATCCCTGCTGGATTTTCCAAACCAAGCATTTCAACGGATAAAAGTAATTATACAAAAACATTTACATGGAAATATACCAAAACATTAATTGATACAAAAGCAACAATTACTTATCATACCCAAGCAAATAATTTTAAAGCGGACCAAGCTATTACTATTCAAATATATAAGAATAAAATTGAACAAGTAATTAATGATCTTACGGATCCAACAATAATTAATAAACCAATTTCCACCATTAGAAATTTTATTAAGGGAACAGAATATAATGATAAAACACAATATGTTAATTTTAATAAATTAACAAAATCTAATTCCTTATGTTATGATAAAATCATACTTCATATTAAAAATCCAAATCAAAATGAATTTATATTTCCTTACTATGGTGATGAAAAAGTTTACCAATGTAAAGATTCTGATAATAAAAACGTGACTGGATTAAACCGTTGTTTTTATGAACAAATAATTAATAAATTAAAATGTGGAGAAGCAAAAGTTACCGCTGATTTTTACGTAAATAATAAGATCATTAAAACAGTATCTTTACCAAGTATTATAGTTGGATCACCAACTTATTCCTTTGAACCGACCATTACAAAAATAGAAAGAGGCTCAAGTGAAGAATTGACAGTTGATGACCCAAAACACATTGGACAAACTCCTACTGATCCAGGCGATACAATCTATAACTATTATGTTACTTTTAGAAGATCTGATAGTTATATAGGATCTGTTGCTCCAAGTGTTGAATCATTTTATAATGAAACAGACCCTCAAGATAATATATCAGCTCAACTTGATCATAATTTATTCTATAATAAAGATAAAATTACATTCAAAATAAATACTGATGAAATTGGTACATTTAAGGTAGGATTCTATTATCGTGATGTATGTAATAATCAACATGAAGTAAGTTATGAATTTACAATAGTACCAAGACATAGACAATATTATGATTGTCTATATATTGATGAGAACGGAACAGACTATTCATATGATAGTATTATAATTAGAGAGGGCGATAATAATCGTACCCCAATCGCTATTACAGATATTACTGAAATTAATAGTTATGATAATATTAAAATATGTTTTAATGGAGGAAAAACAAGTATTTCAGATATAGGTTTTGGTAACCTAACTATAACAAATAACAATGATTTTACTATTAAAAATTTTGCTATTGAATTAAATCCACTTATTCAAAATGAAGAAACAGGAGAATATGATTGGATTAATCTCTGGGAAACCATCTTCACGGATTTCGAAAATAACTTATTCTTATATAATATAGGATTAAAAGGCCGTGTTGAAGTTGGCTCTACCAATAAAGAAGATATTTATTTAATATTTCCTGAAATAAAATCAAAAGAAACAATCTCTGTTGATATTCCTTTCAGATCTAAAAATGAAGGTACATATTATATATCATTATTCGTTAATGGAATACAATTAAAACGTAATACAACTAATAAATTCTTACCACGTTTAGATAAATTATGTAGTGAATCAGATTATGCAAAATTTATTGTAACAGACACAATGTTAGTTGAATTAAAAATTAATAATTATGATGAATATATTAATATTGATGATTATCATTACACAGAGGCAGATTATGATGAGGACTGTAATTTAGATTGTCCAAATAATGAATGTAGTCAATGTGGTCCTTTTACTGTCTTATATTCAATTAAGAATATTGATTCAATATTACCTATTGATGGAGAAGATTATTTTATCCGTATAGGATATTCTCCTGAATTAGAACCTACTATTAATTTTGATTCATATGAGTTTGATACAGAAGGAGAACCATTACCTTATCCATTAGCTTATGCATATGTAAAAGTTCTTATTGCACCAAAATCAGCTTATGAAGACGAAGAACCAATAGTCTATACATTAAAAACAGATGAAAATGGAGAAGGTATATTTTACTACACCATTCCTTCAACAGAATTACAATCATATAATACAGAAACATTAAGAATAAATAATAAATTCGGTATCATTTATGATGGAAATACTCAAAATAATCCATGTGCGGAAGGATATTATAACGAAGAGTTAACCCTTGATGAAAATAAATTCAATACATACATTCTTATTGATGACGATTTCTCACAATATCAAGCAGGAGAAACAGTCCCAATTCATTTCCAATTAATTTATGAAAAATTACCATATGATAATGGAATATATGTAAATCTTAATGAAGAGCCGTTCGTAAATGATTTCAAAGCTGGACGAACAATTTTATTACCGGTTACATATCAAGGAGTTAAAAATGATCCTAACCAAATTTTGGAAACATCAATTGAAACGATAAGCGATACATTAACAGATAATTATATTAGCAAACAAATTTATTGTAATATTGATACCAAAGTTAAAATAGATGCCTCTATAACAAAAGCACTCGTTCAACAAAATGATACTAATACATTAAACATTGTTGTGAAAAATGGGTTAAAACCAAATAAAGAAGTTAGAATTAGAGTATGTGCAGATGGTTATAGCATTAAAAACATTAATAATATAACGAACGGAACCTATACAATTGGTAACATAACCGATGGAGAAAACAATAATGATTTACTTTATTGGAATATTGGTAATATGAGCGCATATAAAAAGGATACAATATCAATTGATTTACAAGCACAAGATGGTGCGTCTGGACAAAAAAATATATGCATAAAAGCATTTGATTATTTACATAAAGGAGCTGACTCTAATGAATAATTGTGATAGTACCGTGTCACTTCGATCCCAAATCGTAAATGAAAAAAGAGAACTATATCTTGATGTAACACAAACCGTAGATTTTGTTTTAATCAATCAATATTATGAATATACTATTTACGTAAAAAACATATCTCATAAAACAATTGAAGATATTAAAGTTTTTGTTTTAAACCAAAAAGCTATATCTATCAATCGTGATTATCCGGATGACGATGATATTTATGTCAATATTGGTGATCTAGCTCCAGGCGAATCACGTATTTTTAAATTAAAAGCACGTTGTACTGAATCAGGATATTATAACACTACATTCGTAGCCTATGGGCATAAATCAGAAATAGAAAGTAAAAACACTTTTATTACCTGTGGTTTAATAAGATATGTACCGGAAACGTATCATAAAATCAGTATTTTTAATTTTGATCCCTACGAAGAGGGATACTGGTTATCTTCTAGTGATTATAATGATCAGGTTACTCAATTAACAAAGATACAAAATAGACCTTGGAAAGAGAAAGAAGGTTATTATAATCAATTTATTGATTATGAATTGGATTTATATGATCAAGATATTGAATTAAAAAACAAAGATAATCTACCAAGTACCCATTTAGGTCGTGAAGCTTACATATATAATGAAAAAGAAAGAACTCCTGGTGATGGATTAAGAAATCTTGTAGACCATATTAATAAAGATTCTCAACTTATAAACTTAACGTTATTAAGAATAGGGAATAATGAGCTTGAAAATGATCTTATAGAAATTAGAAATAAAAGTATGATGGACAAATTTGGTCTATTACGTTCAGAAATATATCATGCATTAGGAGTTATTCCAACATTTTCATATGCGGTAGATGGATTATTTAGATGGGCTCGTGGCAATGATTATGTAGCAAATCACGTTTATCCACCACTTAATGATTTTTATTGGAATACAAAAAAATGGGCCGGTCATGGCTATACGATTGATGAAATTTATGTCGATAAAGAAAGAGATATATTTGATAAAGATTTTGATATAGCTTTCTTTAGCAAATTAGATGATGCAGAAGATTATGTATATGACCAAATGCAATTAAATAAAGTTAAAAACGTTAATACTTATGATAATAACAATACATTAATTAAAGGATATTATTATAAAATACGTGAGGTATTAGATTCAGAAGGAATTTTTTTCATCAATATTCCATATGATGATATTCCAACAAACTTCTTCCGTTTGACAAATGAAGAATTACAACCTATAATTGATAGAGCAAAACCATTTGGTTTAAAACCTATTGTAAGATACATCTTTAGACATAAGTTTAAAAATTATATGCGTATCCATGGATATCCAATTAGAGAACCTCATATAGAAATAAAATTACCTAATACAAAAAAAATACTTCCAAAAATATATGCTAAAAATTATCAAACCAAAGTTAAATGGATTTATACTCAAATGGAAGATCTCATTCATGAATTATTTGTTAATATGAAAGAAGTTATTCAAAATAACTCTATCTCTCTTGATATTGATCCAGCAATCATACCAACTCCATTCCTAACATCATCATCTATTAAATTAAACAAAAAAAATGTTGCTTTTCCATTAATAAGCGTTACTAATTCAGAAAATGTATCTTTTTATAGAAAAGCTTCCCCTGTATTAATAACATTATCAGATAAAACATTAACATTCTCACCCGAAGACACTATCTCCAGTTATTATGATATGTTACAAGATGAGAATGCACATGTTCAATTTGATAATATTCAATTAGATTATGAATGGGATACAACACATGATATTGATGATGATAGTTTAATAAAAACATTTTTTGAAGTTAAAGATGTACATATTAATGGAAATGTAACAGCAAGATTAATGGATTCAATACAATTAACTCCTAAAGGTTACAAAGAAATTACATATTCAGTCAATAATGGTTCTCCTAAAACAGCAACTACTGACGAAGATGGTTTTATTACTATTAATATATTAGAAGATATTAATAATACAAAAATAACCGATAATACTACGGTAACATTAACTGTTCCTCATGATATATCTTATTGTGAAACAAACACATCTATACATATTACCACATCTCCTAATAGATGTACATATTATTATACTTTTAATGATCTTTACGATAATATAGAAAAATCATTCATTTTTAAAGATAATATTAATAACCAATATCATATCTTTTCATCAGAATATTTACGTAATGAATCTAAATATATATTTTCATATAAGATTTGGAAAAACGCATCAGTAAAAACTATAAAAACATTTAGTAATTCAAGAGATCAAACAACAGGTATGGCATGTGAAGTATATCCTTTAGAACAAGATAACATCATGATAATATTCTATCTTTATAAAGGAGATCAATTACATTACTTTACTCATATTACCGTAAATAATCTAGGAGAGTTTTATACTTTATTTAGAAATACTGGAAAACTTGATAAAGACGAACCAATTACATTTAATCTAAAAAAAGATTTATGTTACGCAAGTGGAACTAATAATAATAGTGATATTATTTATAATGTACCTCAATATCAAACAATGCTTTCTACTGATGAATATGAATATACAGAACAATTTTCAGATAAAAGTTTAGCTTGGAATAAATTATATCGTATTAATGAAGAAGTGGAATCATATGCTTACATCAAGAGTCAAGAGAATAATCAATCAATCAACGACATTCAATTATATATTCCAAATTGTGAAATCCCAGATATGAGTACTGTAAAAGGAATATACATCAAAAGCCTAATGTCTGGACCAAATACTGTTAATGCATCCTTCGCAACAAATATAAATCATTCTTGTGATTATAATTCTCATGGAAAAATATTAAATGCTACTGAAATTAATTTTTATCATAGTATGAGCTTAAATTATATTGATTATCTTATGAGGGTAGATAATCTTAATGATGATATGGCTTCATTAAAATTCCATAAAAATATGTTTAATGAAATGGAAAAATTTAACAATCAATTAAAAAAGAATATTAATGACGATAAGATCATTATTAATGGGCGATATTGGACAGAATTAACATTTAATAATGAGTTTGATATATCTTTAAGTGATGTAAGTAGCATTAATTTAGTTATCGAAGGATATAATAATAATAGCGAAATTACATTAGATAGTGAATTATGCACTCTATTAAATGGATATGGATTATCTCAAACTAAAATATATAGTGGTTATTTTTATGAGAAGATCCCTTTAAATATTGATTCCAAAGGTCTTTTAAGTGAATTCTTTGTAAGACTTAGATTTAATACTTTAAAAGATGTTCAATTATTTAATTATAAACTTGAAGTAAACTTCATCACTAACCAACATCAACAAAACATTCAAGTTACTGATGAAATAAATAAAGAATATAAAATAAAACCTAATGATTATCAAAGAATAAAATTAAATCAAAAAGATTTATTAGGAATTCTTCTCAACAATGGATTAATCGTTAATCTTAAATTCACAAATCTTAATAAAGGCGAAATGATTAAAATTTACGCGCTTAATATAGAGATAGAATATCAAGATAATGATTCAAGTCTAATCACCCAAAGAATCCTAACAGGCCCACTTGTTGTAGGTGGAAAATCAAAAGGATATATAGGTGGAATGTTTTATGATGAGAAACCGTCCACATCTCAAAGATTATATGCTGATTCTTATGATAATCGTTACTATCCAGGATTTAAGATAAAGGATAAGGTTTACCAAAGTTTTGTTGCCAACAATCCTGATATTACATCCATTAATGTAATGCCAAATGGATACGTCGGACAGCCAGACCAAAATCTTAAAATTAGTCTTTATGATGATGCGAATGGTGTTCCAAATAATTGTTTAAAAACCATTTATGTTGATGGTTGGAGAGATAAATTTGAGGATAGCAAAACAATTAATTATGCTTTTAATATTAATAACTTAGAGGTCGATCATCGCTATTGGTTCTGTTTTGAACAAAAAGATAAAACATTCAATGGTTATTATTATCTTAAAAGTTCTCCTAGAGATTTTGATTACTTTAAAATATTATATGAAAAAAATGATAATTTGGTAGATGCAAATACATCATTATGGTTTGAGGTTTTAAGTAGCGATCATGTAGAATCTTTTAATTCTTTTTCTGCTTGTCAAATGGATCCGAATATTGATAAACCTTATATAATATTAAAAATAAATAATACCATAGGAGAAATTTCTGATTTAAATATAAGGAGTTAGTAACAATGGGTTTTAAAAATAAAGTTCAAATAAATCCTAAAATATCTTTAAAAAAAATTGTAGTTAAGAAAAAAGAAAAGAAAGAGGAGAAAAAATAATGGCTCAAGCAATATTTACAAAAGGGAAACAAAAAGCATTAATGGCAATCTTTACTGAATATAACTATTTAGCATTGGGTTATGCACAAGATGTTAGTGGTTCTTTTGATCCAAATGATCCACATTCAGATGAAGGACAAGCTTTTAATGAACTTTCAGATTCAGTAGGATACTTTAGAGTTCCATTTGGAAGCGTAGATGATGCGACTTTCACTAATAATGATGATAATACTGTTACCATGACATTAAAGGCTGATGTTGATACTACTAACATTAGTCAACAACAGAACATTAATCAGTTCGCTATCTGTAAAAGCTCAGACACAAATAATCAAGAACTCGATGATATTTATTGTGCTGGTAACTTTACTGAATTTACAAAAGATAATACCACAGGATTAACCTTTGTAATAGAAATAGTTTTATAATAACAATAGGAGGCATACACATTGAATTTTTACAGACGTGTTGAAGGAGATCTTTTCCCAGGTCATATCGCAAGAGCCGAAGATATTCAACAAATTCAGACCAATATTGAGGAAATGTCTCAATCAATGTGGAACGCAATGCATGACCACCAAGCGTTCATGTTAGGCGATAGAGAACATGATTTCGTCTTAACTGCGGCTCCAAAACGTGGCGGTAGATACATAGACACTATGAATATCACATCTAACGTTGCAAACACGATATGGTTATCTCCAAATAAGCACGGATACAAACAACCAATCAATAAAAGTAAATCATCTACATATGCAATTATAGTATCCCTTAGAAACCTTTATAATAGAGATATTAAATTCGCATTTGAATTACAAGATGAGTTTGGTGAAAAACTACCTGGAACCAAAGAAGTAACCGTTAATGTTCCAAAAGAAACCGATGATCAAGAATTTAGCGTTGTATTTGACGCGGAACATATTCCAGTTATGTTTGGAAGAGACCCAAGCGAACTCGAAGGTTATGACATTGAACATACTCAACCAATGGACGGTCGTCCTCATTTCTATGATGAGGAAGATCAAGTAATATTAGATCAAGACCCAAAATTCAATTCTATGGGTTCACCAAAAATTTTCTTTGTCATAAAACCATTAGGTTTATCTGGAACCAATGTTACAGATGATTTATTCGGAATAAAAGTAGACACTACGGCCGCGTATGGACAATTCCTTCAACAAGTTGGAATTGGCTCATTAGATTATGCGGATACTGATTACTCATTATTATTTAAAGATGTATATGCATCAGCACCAACATATATTTGTACTGGTGGAGATGCAATTATTAATGGAGAACTTGTTCATTGTTTAGATACTCACGTATCAATCGACGGGGCTTCCTCCTATGGAAATGTTAAAAGTTATGTTGTTATGACCGAAGAAGGTTATTTACAAGCAATTAACACACCAGCATACATTGGTGACGTCGATGTAAGTACGACCAGAGAAATCACTCCAAATATGTATCTAATTGCAATTATTACTACTTATGTAAATGATGTTAAGAACCCTCGTGTTGACCAAGATGACACGAATGGAATAACTCGTATCAGATCCCATCACGAACGTCTTAGACGTCTCGAAAAAGAAATGGCTTATCAAAGAGACATTACTATACCACCTCGTCTTAAATTTATTTTAAGTGGAAATGATATAAGAAATAATAACCCTCAGGCTGTTACCGTTAGAAAATACAGCGGTAATGATTCAACATTAGATGATGTTTTTGTATGGAGTAAACAAAATGATTTAATTGAACCAGATACTTCATTTTTAACTACTGATGCCAGAGGAAATTGGGTTCTTAAATCAACCAAAGCAGAAACTATACATATATCAGCTACACTTAAAGGAGATCAATCCACTACAAATATAAGTGGAGAAGATCTTGGTAAAGTAATTGTTAAAAGCACCAACATTAAATTAGATACTGCAAACGGAGTAGCAACCCTTGATCAAACAACAATCAAAGGAAAAGATACCACTAAGGCTATTTCTGGAATAACAAAGGCCGAAGCAAAAGAAACTAAATGGAATCCTTGGGATGATTATAAAGCAAATCGTCCAAGCGGAAAACTATCTGATTCAGAATTAAAGAAACGTAGATTTACAGTACATAAAGATGGTGGACTTCGCTCTTCCACATACCCAGCAATGACCTTTTATGCGTCTAATTCAATGTACCTTAAAAAATTAGCAATTCCTATACATTCATTTATTGATTGTAAAGCGGTTAAATTTGCAATTTGGAAAAGACAAGATCCGAACAATAAAACAAATGTTGTATGGCTCGAAAAGAAGATTTGGGAAAGTAATTCTATCTCAATCAATAAGCATGTTACAGTAGATGGAAAAACACAAAAAGTTACTAGTCCATTTGTAATTGATTTTACTGAAACCAAAGGAAAGAAAGGTTTAAAATTAGATAAAGCACAATACATTATCTTATGTTTACCAATTCCAAAGAAAAAAGAAGGAACTATTGTCATTCAAACTTATAAACCATCTGATTCAACAAAAAGTAGAGATTTCCTTATTAAATATCATGGAAATTCAAACGCTTCTAATTTCCGTATTGTAGATAGGTGGTTTGAGGTATGGTATTCAAAGCTTGCAGTTGAAGGTACTGTTATAGCTGATAAAACAGAATATGATCGAACTGGGGTTATAGAATCAGGACAAGTCGTTTGGGATAATTCACCAAATATTGATACAGTATCATATACCGCAAATGAGGCAACGCCTGATGGAACATCCTTTACCGTATTCGCAGACTGTGGTGGTGGATGGATTCAATTAAAAGAAGGAGAATCCACACAAGTTACAGGAGGAACGAATAGTTTTAAATGGAAGGCTGAATTTAAATCCACAACTGGTAAGGAGACTCCAAAATTAAGTTACAGTAGTAAGAACAAATACGCAATTAGCTTCACTATTACCAAAAAACCACCAAGCGTCGGCGGAACTGTATTTAATGAAAGCAAAATCAATAACTGTATTACAAGTAATACTATATACCCTGGAGAAGTATTGGCGACTTATATTGGTGATTTAGGGGTCTCTGATGATGGAATACGTAATTTTAATGCTAGTTCAAGATTCTCCAATTATGAGTTCCTAAGATTATGGGCAAGCAATAGTACAGTAGATAATCTTATCATTGATATTGCAGCATCTGATTTACGTGCATCAACCGTAACAGATATTACTAAAAGTCCATACATTATAGTTGAAGGTAGAGACCCATTCTATGAAAATAGACCGGTTAAGGCAAACGTTCGTACTACAAATTCAGCAATGAACACTATTGCGTACCCACCAGGAAAGAATGAATTAGACATTTTCACATGGTATTATGCTGATTTAACACTTGATGATTTCGACGCTCAAAGCGTAGATTACTCAAATTATGATCCAGATATAGAATTTGACGAACACAACCTTCGTATGAAAATTGATACTGATCAAGCATATAATGATGATAACGTTGTATTATATACTAATCTTGATTTAGCACCAATTGTTGATGAAGAAGATGAAACTTCTACCGGAGATCAAATTACTTATAATATAAAAGAACTGGATAATGACGATTATACAAATAGTGTTGTTGCAACAAAAATTAGTAGTAATTATGAAAGTGAAGGAAACCAATACATTTGGGTTATTGATCATGAATCACCAATTGATTTAACAAAATTTAGTGCCCTTAAAATGGATTATACTTTAAATGGAGCAAATTCAGATGCAACAATTTCTGGATTAGGGTTCTATGTAAGTATGGCAGAAGAATATGAATGCCCAACAATTTATGATGACATTGAAACAATCCCTATCACTATGCCAACAACTTTAACACCTGGAGCTAGTCAACAAGAGCTTATTGATTTATGGGCAGGTAGAATCTTTAAAGAAGAAGTTATTGTAAATGGAACATCCTATTATTGTAGTTATCAATATGTACAAAACGCCGATGGTTCATATACTAAACAACAATATCATAACTTAAATTCCTATACAATATTTAAACTTGAAGATTTAAAAGTTACAACAGATGATAATCATAATCAAATCTTTATCCCTATTGACAAAGATAATGAAAGATTCTCATATGTAAAAGAGATGGGTCTTATTACACTTAATGGTGATGGATACAAAGTTAATATTAATAATAAAGATCCAGTAAGCGAAGAAGTAGAAGATTTTGAACTTATTGTTCATGAAATTACAGGCGCCGCCAGAGGTTTCACTACAATATTTAGTGGTCAAGAGTATGAGAAATTTATTCCTTATAATGAATCTGATCATAGACCTGATGGTAAATATTGGATGAGTACTGTCAAAACCAATACTGAGGATCAAAATGGTATGTTAAGATTAAACATATACCCTGCAAACCTCAATGATAGCGGTGAAATCCTTTGTTATTATCCTAATACATCAATAACTAGTGACTTTAATCATTTCGCTATGCAAATGGTAGCGGATGAGCGTATTCCAAAAGGAGCATTAAAAATTAATCTTTGTAGTGATGATAAAGGAGAAGTTCCGGTTTACTCATTAGATGTTCCAACCCTTGATTTTAAATTCTTCCGTGAAAATAAAGATTATAGAGGAGTTGGCGTTGCTCAATTAGTTTATAACGAAGATACTGGAAAAACTAATGTTGATGGAAATTACGCAAATACTAAAAAGGAAACAACATCAAGTTTATTTAAAGGTATTATGAATAATAATACTGGGGAAAATAGTCATGATTCTATTAGTAATGCAAATGATATTATTAATACATATTTCAACCATAATGTTGATGTTTCTGATTCAATAACATATAATAATAATGATGATAATCTAACCATAGATTATACTAACCTTCCTAATACTTTGGCTACATTAAAAGATGGAGATATTAGTTCATTAAAATATCCTGTTGCTGTTATTGATAATTTACAAACTAGAATTATTACTCCATATACTAAGGAGTCCGCTGGATATCCAAATACTTACATTGGAATGGGTCTTGGAGCTAATATCACATATGGAAATGCGGATAAAAATGCTAGTTTGACGGATAACAATACTCCTAAATTAGGGGCTAATGATGGTAATGAAAAATTAAATTTAACTGTTGGATCAAAAGCATTGATGAATTCTGTGGACAGATTCCTTTCAGAAATGTTTAAAGCGGATTCATCAAAAGTTAGAAATTTCTTTGATTTAAAAATGGCTTTTGATTTATATAAAACGTATGGATTAACATTAACGGGGAAAAGTTATGACGTTACCAATACGGACTTATTGGTAGATAATGATGGATATTTATATCCTCGTAAATATGTTGTTGCAAGAAGTACTCAGCCAACTACGATTAAAATTACAAAAAATATTTCTACTAAAACAGATGTAAAAGCTGCTGAAACTGATGTTGTTGAAGTTCCAAGTAAAGGTACTGCAAAAGAAACAGTTAGTGGTCCATTTTATTCTACTGTTAAAACTAAAAATGGTTGGAAAATTACAAAGACTACTACTAAGACAACTGTTGCTTATGAGAAAAAAGAACGTGTATTATCAACTACTACTGTTGTAGCATCATCTAAATCCAGTAGTAGTGGTTCTGGAAGCTCTAGTGGATCAAGTGGATCAAGTGGTTCAAGTGGTTCAAGCGGTTCTGGAAGTGGTAGCTCAAGCAGCAAAGAACATAGTTGGACATATTATGCAAAATGGTGGGAAAACTGGCATAAGACAACAGAACCAAGTGCTGAAAAACATAAATGGATTGAAGAAGCATATGCTAAGCAACACGATTATGGAGATCCATGGAGTTTTAAATAGGTGATAAAATGGTTAAATATGAAGATAGTTTATATTATAAATTATTTGGAAAAAAAGCTAAACAAGACTGGAATAATCTAGTAGCTAATCAAAAATTAAGGGCGTCAGGTTTATCACAATCAACAATTAACAATATTGCTAAAAGACATAAAGAAGACGCTCAAGTAAGAAGTTCAAGTAATTCAAGTAGTTCAAGTGGTTCAAGTAGTTCAAGTGGTTCTAAATCTTATAAGACTTCATCAGGTTCTTCAAGTGGTGGTGGAGGAACCTCCACTAAAACCACTAAAAAAACAGAAACCTATTATGAAAGAACAACAACTACACAGGACACAGTAGAAACAACCACGATAACTTATAAGATTACAAAAGATGGAAAAACTACATTAGATGATGGTTCTACAATAACAGATATTCGTTTATTTGATAATAGTCCAGATAATAAATTCACACCAACAACAAAAGGCATTGGTTTAGATGATCTTTTTTCAGAATGTAAATGGGATACTAAAAATCCGGCAGAAACCAAAGGAGCCGCATTAACTAAAAATTATACCGAAGAAGCATTTAAAACAGCTATAGATACCTCAACTACACCTACTAATGGTTCTGATACAACCGAAAATGATATAGGAAACGATGGTCGTGACATAGGTCGTATTGTTTTAAATAATAATCAATTTTCATATATATTTGGTTCATATAATGACGAATACATATATGATCCAGGCACAGATTCTTATATAAAAAATAATGATCCTCATAATCCAAGTATTTCATACGTTAATAATGATGATTCTTGTGAAGTAACCTTAACTTATTATGAAGATATTATTCGTCCTGAAACTAATCCTGAATGGATAGCTCGTACTAAGAATAGTGAGAGACCTAGTTTTGCACAAATTTATAAGAAACTGAATGATGATGAGGTCATTAATAGTATATCTATATCTACCACTAGTAAGTTCCGTGATTATATGTCACAGGTATGGGCTACTGAGAATGAAGATGGAAGCTTCACTCCATTGGATTTAGATGCTGAAGCAAGAAATGGTGATGCTAAACATGTATTAACATTATTTATTGATAATATTACTTTACATGAAGCTAAACACATACCTTTATTCTATCCGAATGTTCGTATGAAATTCTATCATAGTAATAACAGACCTGATGATGTTGATACTTATAATTTACGTAAGATTGGAGCTGTTATTGAATATAGGTGATTATTATGGGATATCGTATTGAAGCACAAAGTCCAAATGAGGTTGAAAATATAAGACAACGTGTTAGCCTACAACAGCAAGTAGGTCAACTCAATAAAGATGTCAAAAAGAATGCTGAAATAACTCCTCATATTAGAGCAATTCATTCTCTTCTTCAAAAGAATTTGGAAGGGCAAATGAATCTTGATGAGATTTATCATCTTAATCAAAATAATCAACAATATATCGAATCAAGATTAAATGATTTATCTTTTGTGATTCAAGATAATATTGTTGATCAAACCGATCTTGATGAGATTTATAAATATGTTAAGAACACTCGTTCTAATGTAAATAAGAAGTTAAATTCCTTAAAGAAACAGATTGAAGAACAAAATGAGAAAATGGATAAGATATTGGAATTATTGGAGAAAGATAAATGATTTCTAATTATATTTCTGACCATCTTATTTATGCAAGTGAACAACAATTAGGTAGTAGTGATCTTGAAGATACTCCTATTAATATTTTCCTTGAAGATGGTTCTTCTTATCTCTTATCTTTTATTGTTCATGAAAGTGATGACTTTCTAAATATTGTTTATACCGATAAAAATGGTTATGAAAAAATAGCTATTTTAAATAAAAATTTTATTAGTGCAATACAGTTATGTTATCTTGATGAGTTTACTCATGAAGAGAAAACTGATGACTTAATGTGTATGTAAAAAAAAGAGCCACAAATAACTTAAATTATTTGTGGCTATCCCTCCTATTTTTTTATACAGCTTTTTCTGTAATATAATGTCTATGCCTATCCTCAAATTCTTGTTTTTTCCCGTTATTAAAGGTGTCGATGCATAAATAGTATCCCGTCACTCTGTCGAATAATCTAAGGTCTTTAGAACCGCAAATAGGACAGGTTTCAAGCTTATCGTTGATTGTGAAGCCGCATTCGGAGCAATACGTAAATACCTTTGAGAACGCCCAGAATATTGGGTTTCCGTATTCTAAAATGCGTTGGTTGAGTTTCCAGATTGCTTCAGCATCGCTCCAGACTTCTCCGCTCCAAATGTGTAATATAGCTCCTCCTAAGGAGAGATGAGCGAATTTTCCAGCGTTTTCGATATGTTTTATCCAGCTTACACCGGAGTCAACAGGGATATGATGACTATTTGTTAAGTAATATGAGCCTTCTTTCCCTTGGATTGGGCAATCTGGATATTTAGATCTATTTATTTCTCCGAATCTAAATGCTGTGCTTTCTGATGGGCTTGCTATTACACTCCAACGAAGGCCGTCTCTTTCAAAGAATTCTTGTTTCTTTTTGTTAAGGAATTCTATAATTTCTACGCCTTCATCTTCGTATTCAATAATTCCTCCTTCACCGTATAATACTTCAAGACATTCGTTAAGGCCGCAATATCCAATTGTGATTGTTGTACGATCGATATCCCATAAAGGAAGACCGGTTTCGACATCTTTTTGCAATAGGAAGTCGGACATATGTTTATTGTAGACGACATCGATGACAACATTTCTTCTATGAATTAATGAAGTGTAACAAATTTCACAAATCTCATCAAGTTTATCATAAAATTTATTAACGTCACCATCTGCCTCCAATGCTAATAATGGGAGGTTTATGGTGTTATACATAAAGTTGCCCGTATTTACGCAGTCCTCTGCGTATGTACCTCTATAATTCATTGGCAATGAGCTTCTACATCCCATTGTGCTGCGCTCTAAGTCAATGCAGTTATTATAGTAGATTGTTGGGTTATTTGCGCCTGTTTCGTGAAGCATTTTGCATGTTCCTTTGTATTCATCGAGATCTCCTTTTCTAATATTGAATAAAAGATTTGGGAAGCGATGATAAGCGCCCTGACCATCTTTCTCGTTTGACACTTCACAGACAGCTTGGAAAATTAAATCTGCTTCTGCTTGATAATCTTTATATGTTCCTACTGCTACCCCTTCAAATGAAATTGCTGGTTCGTCCTTTAAAACGTCTGGGCAGCTCAGATCAAGGGCTATTGAGGAAAATAAGACCTGTCCGCCCCTGCATATTAATGATTCGTTACAATTGAATATGAATCCCTGAATAGCTTGCTTAATGTCCTTATATGACCTTCCGCGACAGAATGGGATAAGCAAAGTGTTGAAATTGACATATCCTTGCCCCCCTGAGAAAACGGTGGCTCCTGCCATCCACGCTTGAAGCATATGGTTCAATAAAACCTCTAATGATTTAGCTGGCTTAGATACACTACCCATTGCACCTTTACCATCTATTTTGAGCCCATTTTTAGCAAAAAACCTTAAATCGTAGTTCATACAATTAGGTCTTGTCATATAGTACTCCATATCATGAATGTGAATTAATCCTTCCTTGTATGCTTCTGCGCATTCCTCTGGCATCTTTAATAATGCATATTCTTTTGCTATGGAGTCGTATGCGTATTTTGCTATCATTTCAGGACTGTATCCGATATTAGCGTTGTCTTTACAGCCGTTTTCTAATAGATCTTCAAATTCACCAACGGACATTCCGAGCTTTCGTGTTTGTTCCTCTGCTTCAAATTCACGTTCTTTAAGCAATTGAGAAGATACTTCAGCTCTAATTTGAGAAGTTGATACCTCATGTAATCCATCTTCTTTAAGGTTATAAAATTTTTTTGCAATTCTTTTTTGAATTCTTAATGGTAATTTTCCTGTAATTCCTGTTTCTTCTTCTATTGCTTGTTTGATTTTTCGTGGTTTGAAATCCTCTCTTCTTCCGTCACTATGTACAACAATAATTTTATCTTGCATATAATCACCTAAAAAAAGTTACTTTTTGATATAAAATATTTTGTTTTTTCGAATATATAAATATTATGTATCAAAAAATGAATAAAATAAATTTATTCATTATAATCCCCATCATATAAAACATCATCTTTGTCAGTTTTATAAAATACTGCTTGAACAACTCTTTCATTTTTAGAAATTACCATATCAGTATGACAAATAAAACCAACGATTATATGTCCATGAAAACCTTTATCTCCAACGGAAGAAATAATCTGCCCCCCACCACGCATTAAAGTGGATCTAATGTAAAATAAAGTGATACAGTCATCTAATAATTCATGGTAACCTAAATCCCATAAATAATATTCCCCAGCTTTGAAGTGATAAACTTCATCAGATTGTTCCTGTGCAAGAATAGAATTAAGGTCTTTTGTTAAAGGCAATTTTTTACCCCAACCCCTTGTAATACCAGTTAAATCTGTTCTATTATCAATCAATTTAACATCATGTAAACGATAATCTATACCGTTTGAAGTAAACATTTCATCATCATATGTGTCTTTATATCTATTTTTCAGTTCTTTATTTCCAAGGATCATCTTTTACACCTCAATATTCTTTGTGATATATATTATATTACTTGTCTTGTTATATAAACTAACATAAAACATGTCGTCTATATATATGCTATCAACAATCAATCCGATTCTTACAAATTTATTTTTATCAAAATTTGCAACATCACCATCAACTGTTAAAAAATAATGTTCAGTAGGCTCAAGAGCATACAAATTATCATATTTATGACCATCAAGTACCTTCTCGCTCATACTGACCTTTAACAATTTAGGATAATACGTATTATCCTCACTTAATAAAAAGTAATCATCAAAATCTTGTGATAATCTATAAATATCCATTATCTTCATATAAACTCTCCCATTCAGATTCATTGATCATTGTCCAATTTAGATATAGGTCTTTTAAAAATTGTTTGATAACAACTCTCTTTGCTAAGTTGATTAAATGATCTTCGTTTTTATAGTTTCCTTTTATTTTATAGTTTTCATACGCTGTTTCGTAAATAAAAGAATACATTAGATTATTTTGAGATAATTTATATGATAATTTTAATAATAATTTATGTAAACGTTTATTGTATTGTGTCCTTTTTGGAGTAAATCCAGCATAACTTAAAAGATTGGAAAATCTTTTGAATCTATTAATGTCTTTTATGATACAAATCAATTCTGCACTATCAAACATTGAAAGTCCTTCAACATTTCTTAAAAATTTATAATAAATAGGAATGATATTTAACACACTAGCTATTTGTGTTGCGAGAGAATCAAGAGATTGATCAAGAGGATAGATTACTGATTGTTGTAAAAATTTTTCAACGCCTCTATCAAAAAATTGTTGGTCTTCAATTCTTGAGACATTTGATTTTCTTGTATAAAAAATACTTGAAGAGATATTCGTTAAGATTTTTAATAGTTCAATACTTTCATCTTGCATATAGTTCGCCCTCTATTTGTTTGTAAAATTCATCAATGAAACTTTTTCTTTGTGTGCCAAGTTTTTCTTTTCTTTGTTTGACTTTATGGTCACGGCCTTTTATATCATTTTTAATATCAATACCTAACATTTTTAAGTATTCAGATATATATGAAACAGCGACACCATATTTATTAGCAATTTCAGATAATGTTAATCCTTCTTCAAGATATTGGATCAACTCATCTTTTGGAAGAGCTTTTCTGGGTCTGAATTTTCTTTGTGTGGCCATTATTTCACTCCGTTTTCAAAAGCATCTTTTAACTGTTGTATATCTGCGACCATTGCATCTCCTACGCCTTTGATTGCTAGTAATTCGCTACGACTTGCTTCGAGTACATTTTTAGGAGATCCAAATTCATTAAGTAACAATTGTGCTTTTTTTGCACCTATATTATTTCCACTTGTAAGGATAGAAATGTCAGGTCGTGATTGGATTTTGGCATGTGTGCGAATGACATCTAAGCTTCTATCTTTATTCTTTGATATAGATGAGACTATTGTTAAACATAATTTAAAATAGCTGACTTCATTATCTACAAAGAAGACTGGTATTTTATACAACATCATAATGTTAGTGGTCATTTTATTGACCGAATTTTGATTTATATGCCTTAGTGTAGGTATGTTTCTACATTGATGAATATTTCCATACACTATAATGCATGCAAAATCTTTTTCGTTTAAACGAATACATTGCTCTTGTAAATGTCCTGAATTATATGATTGACAAAAATCACATATAGTTTTTCTTTCAATAAAAACAGGAGTACTATCTTTAAGTATAAAAACTAAATCTCCATCTTTATTAGCATTTTCTTCAGCAGGGATACCTTGCTGTTTAAAGAAGATTAAAGATTTATTTAAAAGCTGTTGTTCACGAGTATCGACCAACACTTTAATAATATCTTTATTTGCCATTATTAGCCTCCATTTTTCTTTTTTGTTCAAATACATTATTTAAATAATTTATCAAAAATGACAATAAATATGAACAGTCAACACCAAAATTCAACATTAATCCAAAGTCTGGATCTCCATAAGGAGCAGTCTTGCAAATCTCCCATGGTAAATCATCGTGTGTGGTGCACAATTTAGTATCGGGATCCCAATGTGGACAATTCATTTGTTTACAACATAACCCACATTGTATACACCCATCAAAATTCATAACATCATTCTTTGTGAAAACATCGGCGTTATGGGTAACTATATAATCAATCATCTCATCTTTAAAACTTGGATCAATATCGGTGTATTCAAAAATATAATAATCTTTTAACCACTCCACTAATTGTCTCCATTTATATTCAGTCATCATCTTCACCTAATATTTTTCTAATCTCATCATATGTTTCAACTGATAAATTATATTCTTTTTCACCATCATGAAGAATAAGTTCTAATGTACTATCATTATCAGGTGAAAAAGTTTTTATTTGTAATAAAATATCATCATTGATAGATAATAAAATTTGTCGTGTGTCAGAAGATGGTTTCCCATATACACCAATATCTGTTATTGATTGTCCTTTAAAAACATCTACTAATCTACGTGTTAATAAATTATTTTCAAGAATTGGACAATTAGGATATACAAATTCTGTACAATAAGATATTCTTGATTCTATTGCTTTTTTACCGGTACATAAGAACGCTCCATCCTCATCTTTAATTGAGAATGGACAGCGATCTTTATTAAACTCATAAAATTCACAATCATTAGCTTCGGCCTTAAGTTTAAACCATCTATGACAACGATTGAAACTTAGACAAGTATCACATCGTGTATGACGTACCTTTTTCAAAATATCACCTAAGCACAAGTATGAATGTTTACAAACGGTTGATTTACATCTTCAATCCAGAAGAATATGTAAGCCCCTTCTTCAAAGTTTTCAGGCCAGTTCATGCATATCATACGTTTTTCTAAAATGTCATTTTCATTTAAGATAATATTATATGATGCACATCTGTTTCCCTTTTTGGATGTGAAGAATGATATGTTATCAATAATTCCTACATTGATATGTTTATTTTTTTCTTTTAATGCTTGAAGTGTTTTCATTGCAGATCCATCGATTAATGATAATTCTCTTTTATAATCATTGATATTTTTAAGATCAATAAGATTTAAGAGTTTTGCTTTTCCATTATACACTCCTACCTTAATCAATATAGGGGTTCCGGTTCTTTTAAATACATCAATATATTTTTCTATATGATGTTTTGAACAGTTGACACTTATTGAATCAAAATTGTCTGTTACACTAAGGAAACCAAATTCATCACGGTTTTTGAATTGAGAGACTATTACTTTCATATAGCAAACACATTCATTCTGTATCTGTGACACTTCCGCCACACTTTTGATGTCCACATCATAATTAGATGTATCGTATAAATCCAATAAGTTTCCTGATGGATTGATTTTTAAACGACTATATTCTTTGAATAAACGTTCTTCTTCGGACCATTCAGTAGCGGTGCTTTTTGGGTCTAATATTGACATTAATTGTGCCCTATTAGATGTGAAGCAGTCAAATGCTCCAGCTTCAATAAGTGCTGTGACAACTCTTTTATTTACTTTTCTAGAATCTTTTCTTTCCATAAAGTCAGTAAATGAAGTATATGGTTGTTTCTCAACTATATCTTCAACAGCTTTATCGCCAACGCCCTTTACTAATGAGAATGATAGATATACATCGTTACCTTGATTAATCATTGTTGATTTACTTATGTTAATGTCAGGGTTTTTAATGATCTTATTTATTGATTTCATCTCATTGTAAATCTTTGTACGTTTATCCTCATCATCAATATTGTTAAGCATAGCAAGATAAAATTCAATCGGATAATATGTTTTCAAGTATGCTGTTTTATATGTAACTAAAGCATAACCGACACTATGGGATTTATTAAATGAGTATGAAGCACTTTTTTCAATTTTATCCCAAACCGTATTTGCAATATCTTCATCGATATTGTTTTTTATACACCCTTCAATAAATTTTGGTTTATATTCAGTAAAAATGTATTCAAGTTTTTTACCAATTCCTTTCCTTAAAATGTCAGCCTCGGAGTCAGTAAATCCAGCTAATGTTTTTGCAATTTGCATTGCTTGTTCTTGATATACGATTGCTCCCATTGTACTTTTAAGGATTGGTTCGAGTAATGGATGATCGAATTGAAGTTCTTTACGACCTTCTTTAACATCTAAATAAGTGTCCGCATCCCCACTATCCTGAGCTCCAGGTCTAACAAGTGCTAAGTCTGCCGCGACTTCATCGAAATTTGATGGTTTCATTTTATAAGTATATTCACTTGCTCCTGCTCCCTCAAGTTGGAAAATTCCTAATGTACTTTCGTTAATTGTCTTATAAACCATAGGGTCATCTAAATCATAATCAAATTCTTCAAAATCATTAACTCCTATCAATGATAATGTGTCTTGTATGATTGATAATGTGTTCAATCCTAATAGGTCTTGTTTTAAAAATAAGTTATCTTCAAGAATTCTTTTATCATATGAGATAACATCAAGACCATTAACTTTTGTTAATGATGTGTATCTTTCCACAGCATCAGGAGTTAAGATAACACCACCTGCATGAACTCCGTATCCTCTTACTAATCCAATTAATTTAGGATACAATCTTTTAATAGTTGGATACTTATCAAGAAAAGAACATACTTCGGGATCATTTTGAGAATCCATCTTTGCTGTAATACGGTTCACCACATCAAAAGGAACATTAAATATTCTAGCTAAATCTTTAAGTGCAGTCTTTTCTGTAAATCTAATAATATTAACGAATTGATAAGTGGACTCTTCTCCAAATTCTTCTTTCATTAATTGTATAACTTCTTGACGTTGTTTTTTACTTACATCAATGTCAATATCTGGTAATCCACTTATACGGCCTTTATTTAGGAAACGAGCAAAACTTAAATCATATTTAAGAGGATCAATATTTGTGATTCCCATTACATAAGCAACTAATGAACCACCAACACTTCCACGACCATCACCTAATAATATTCCTTTTGATTTACATAAAAGGGAGAGATATGATACATCAAGTATGAAATCTTCAAAGTCGAAGTCATTTATAACAGCTAATTCTTCCTCTAATCTATTTATATATGCTTGATCTTCTTCTCTGAAGAACATATGATGTCCTCTTGCATCGCCGATAGGTTGTACACAACCACGTTTTATTAATCCTTCAAAGGCTTTTTCTCTAAGATATTCCTTGTTATCCATTTTACATCACTTCCTCAAATAACATATCTAACTTATCATGTTTATTAAATAATGGAACCTTTGGATAAGGATCTTCAAGTTTTGCATTACACATTTTACTAATTTTTTTAGTTTGTTCAATTGCTTTTTTAACAATATCATTATCAGTAAAGTCAGATTCCATAGCAAATTTATGAACCAATTCATCATTACCGACACAATTGCTGTCTAAACTATCATTGATTTCTTCAAATTGTTTATGCCAAGCGATTGCTTGTACGGCCTTTCTAACTTCTTGGTCTTCCTCATCAATAAAATGTGCATCAGTTGAAACAGTCATAGGAATACCAAAGTTCTCACTTATGACTGGTATATAATCATTAATTATTTTTTGCTCATGATAATCAGGATGGAATTGTAATTCTAATGAAAAGTTTCCATCAAAATAAGTATTCAATAATTCTGCATAACATTCAGCATTTATATAATCTTGTTCAAGGATACTTTTTGATATAATTCCAAGACTACATGCGCTAGTACAATAAAGACCATCGCTATGATCTTTAATAATATCATATGTTAACAATGGTTTGTAGTAAAAGTTTTGTACAGCTATTTTTTGTAATAATCTAAGATTATATAACCCTTCCTCATTCATAGCTAATAACACTAAATGGTCTCTATTTTTACTTTTCTCTTCATAGCTTTTAGTACAGTACACTTCATTCCCAAAGATAGGTTTAATTCCTTCTGCAAGACAGGCCTTATTAAAATCATACCATCCAGCTATTGATCCATGATCAGTAATTGCGCAACTATCTTGGCCATATTTTTTTACTGCTTGAACCAAACGTTCTGGATTTATAATACCGTCTTGTAAAGAATACATTGAATGAAGATGTAAATTAACAAAACTCATATTATACACACTCTTATTCTTTTTCTATATCTATATCAATAATATTATCGTCTTCGTCTTCTTCTAAATCCATACCAGAAATCATTCCGGCAAGGTTATTACTAAATTCAATTTGATATTTTTGTCCTTCTTCAATATTGTTTATTATCTTTGTAATATTAACAAGCGAATTCATTGATGCTTGTGTATCTTGATTTAACCCTAATCCCAATTCCTTTTCGTAAGCAATCCCTTCTCTTAATCTTGTTGCTTCAATTGCGGCTAAATCTCTTAAAACTTTAACTGGATCAAATGTTACTTTTGCCAATTCAAGAGCCGCACGATAAGAATCTTCAGATAATTCTCCAAGTGCAATATCGATTAAAGAAACAGGACCATCTTTTGTCACTAAAAAATCAGAGTTCTGCATAAGTGAAACTCCTTCTTTTTCCGCTTCTTCTTTAAAATCTTCTATATCTTCTAATGCTCGGAACGATGGAATGACGTGTTTTTCATTACGATCAAAGAGTTCAGATATACGTTTATAAGGATATTGGGAGCTGAGAAGTTGTTTTTCATGACGAGTTAATTCATCATATCTCACAATCTCACCCCATTATTGTGTGAATAATTTATAACATAATTCAGAGAAGTCTTTTTGATTAATCTCTTTTACTAATTCCCTAGCGAACGCTATAAAAAAGATAGCGGCAGATTTTGCATCTATATTCTCTTCTTCTAAAGATTTCTGCAAAGCTGGGGCAATCGTAGTGTTTATTTTATTAATATCAGAACGAATATCTTCTATATCGATACCCTCTTCAGTATCATTAAATTTAAAATTAGTTGTCATCTTTTTACACCTTTTTTATTTTTTTTAATTATAAGTAAAATATTAATATTTTATTAATAAACAAAGTTTATAAGAGGTGTTTAAATATTTCACTTATGATTTAATTTTTACACCTCATAATTATAAAAATTTTAATTATTATATATCACTTGCTTTGCTCAAATCAAAACTTGACATTACAACTTGTGAATACAATTGTTGTCCACTTAAAGACATATTAACGTTTAACACCTTGAATTTTGTAGTTAAACAATATCTAATATATTTTTTGAGAAATGGAGCACCAATGTTCACTACATTTTGAAAATCAACTATGACCAATCCGTATTCTGCGTCATCAGAATCAAGGATTTTATAGATGTTTTCAAATAAATAATCCGCGACATTTGCACAACTAATACCGTCAAGATTTCTTTTACTAATAGTGATTAGTAATGGAGCAAGATTATCGTCTGGGGAGTCAAATCTGAATGCGTCATGTAATAATACATTTCTTTTTGATTTATATAGGCTCATTTGAAGAACCTCCGCTTATTCTTGATCCTTTCTCGATATATACTCTAAATTCTTTTGAAAATGATTCATATTGTTCTGTACCAGGATAATCAACTTTTATATAATATAAGTATCTAGGGATTCCGTCATTATAAAAATAAGAATTCTCATTATAAAAATGATCTTGTTTATCTATTTCAGCTGGTAATGCGGTTGGATAATATAAGGCATATCCCTTATCGTTGGTTATAAGAACAATTTTATTTTGATTTTGAAAAACATTTTGCCTTTGATGGTTCATTAATGTAATCATTAAAATTTGTTGACCTAATGTTTCATTATATTCTGTCTTAAGATATAATGGAATACACATATCATCACTTTGATTAAAAGCAAAAATATCAGTTTCATCAGTTGTAATGAAAGTTTTTTGTTTTGATACTGAATTTGGTAATCCATCAACAATATTTGCATTTAAAACAGAACGATATATTTTCTTATCATTATCATATTCAAGTCCACTTCTTAATACTAATTTACGGTCATTTACTGTTGCATAATTACTATTTTCAGATAAGAATTGATCAGCAACAGTTTTTGCTTCTTGATTAAAATTATACCAATCTTGCTCTGTATTTATTGATAATTCTTCATCATATTGTGAACGTATTTCTTTATAAAATTCTTTAAATAAATCATATATTGAAGGATTATATTGTTTCAACCCAACCGTTATTGTTTCATGATCACACTCTTCACCAGTATCAAGAGAAGAAATTACAATAGTATACGTTGGATCTTTATAGTCACTAACTAACATTTGTTTTAAATATTCATCTATCATTTAAAATAACCTCTCTTTAATCTTTTGCAATAAAAGTTTTAAAAGATCATAATTATTTATATCTTCTTCATCATTATTTAAAGTTTTCTTAAATGTTAATCCTTTATCAAAATTAAAGACAAAAGGATTCTTTACTGTATTGTTATGGATAAGAATAAAATATTGAAATTGAGTGGTATCTAATCCGAATGCTTGAAGACAAGTGCCCCGAATTTCAAACCAATAATTACTCTCGCCGAGAATCCCAAGTAATTTCTTTCGAAATGTGTCGGATTCTTGATATAATAGATCTTCATTGATTGTAAGAAGAGCAAATTTAAGCCCTCCAGTTTCAAGAAATCCTTTGACAATAGAAATCCTATCTCGTCCTCGACCGTCTGTATGTTCGCTTGGTTGTAATTCTCCAGTAATGTCTCCAAATATACAATCGACTCTTTGCTCGCCATCTATTTCTACCTCTTGCATAAATTCAGATGTGAATACTTCATTAATTACATCTCTCCATATTAAATCATCATCTAAGATTATATAATTCATAATAAACAATCCAAAAAAAAACCCAGCAAAATGCTGGGTTTAGTTATGTATTTAATCTACAAATTCTTGAATAACTTCTTTGGTGAAAGTTTGGTTTCCAAAAGAAGGATACTCGGTTTTAAGTAAACATTTTGGGTTACTATTCAAAAAGTTGAAGAATGCACGATAGCTGGTTATTGCAGGGAGTTTTTCATCTGGGTCAACTTTTTGATTATGTGCTTTGACAAAAGTTTGTGCTTTGTCAAGGAGTAATGCAAATCCACTTGGGTTATTGGAATGTGCATCTCCAGACCACCATCTGTCGAGTTCAGGTTGCCCATTTTTGTAAATTGGGTTTCCGTATCCATCTAATTTAGGGTAGTATCTGAGACCACTATAGTTGTCTCTGCTTTCTACAATGTCTCCGGTTACTGGGTGAGTGAATTGTGTAGTCACACTTACTCTGACTTTGTAGTACTTTTTAGATGGGTTTCCTTGTACGGCCATGAGTTCATCAGTTAATTGCAAGTCACAGTTGGAGATAACCGCTTCGGTTGGTTGTTCCAAAATGACTTTTTCTTGTTTTTCTCCACCGCCGATTGCTTGATTTAATCCACCATCGTTGTCAATTGCGTTTAAGTCTAATGCAATTGTGTTGTTTCTTCCGTTATTGTTTTGTATTAATTGTTCTACCATGTTATCACTTTTCCTATATATTTTTTATATTTTACATATTTTCAGTCATAATTTTCCCAAAATGTTTTGGGGAAATACAGCACAAGTTTTTCTTGTGTAATTATAGTATATACTTTATAGTATATAAAGGTTTGCATTTTTCATACTTTGATTAAGTCTATTCTTTAGATATCCATTATTTTTCTGTACTCATCCAAACTAATTATTAAAAATGGTTTAGATGCATCAATAAGTTCTACATAACACCTTTCAAAAGGTTCGTATGTTTGAACAAAGTCATAAATCAATCTGCCAGTTTTCTCAAAGAAAGGTCTATCCCATGTTGAGAAATCAATCTTTAAAGAAATCTCGGTATCCTGTTCAACAGGAGTCAATTCACCCCAAGAACGATTTTGTCTCTTCTCTTCCATTTGCTTCTTAAAACTATTGAAGAAAGTATCGACAATATCTTGTGCTTGAGTCACATCATCCTTTGACCCATGACCCAATGTATCTAAAAGATCTATTGATAAGTCCGCTACGGTCTTATCATATTTCTCCTCAACATGAGACCTTAACAATGTACGAGCGTCCATGATTCTATTATCAAAATCTACCTCATATCTTTCATCATATAAATCATTAGCATTAAAGTTAACTTTTATATAAAGATAATCATCGGTAACGGTTTCGATTTTATCATAAATTTTATTTACTAAACTAATATCTCCAGCCCCATTAACAAACAACAATGGTTTATTTTCAGGTTCAATATGTTGAATCTTTTCAATATCTTCTTCTGTATTGATTGTTATTTCAATAAATTCACGAGGCATTGAAAGATTATGATTAGTTATATTAATACCATCGTCTTGAATATCCATAATCATATATCCCTTTCCATTTTTCTTCTCATCTCTAGCTTCTGCAATAGAGCATCGAGTGACAGATCCGGGATATAGAATCAAACAGTCGCCTGCTTTACGAGATATACGATTATGAATGTGTCCTACGATGATAACATCAAATAAATTATAATCAATTTCGTTTTCTGCAAGTTCAAAAGCTAATGGAAAATCAGCTTCTAAGGCTTGATGTAAAACCAAAATTCTTGTCTTATAATCTTGTATTTGTTCTCCAAGTTTTTTTATTTGATTGGCAAGTTGGGTGTGGTCAGCGCTTATTTTATAATTACATCCAACAATTGCAATATCATTTTCTTTATCAAGATAAGGATTATCTTGTAAGAAAACAATATTATCAAATAAATAATCAGGTGCTAAAAAGTTTTTCCTTTTAGTTATTGTATGATTTCCTATAACAGACAAAACTGGTTTATCTAATTTTTTCATACAATTTTTAAATACATAAATTGCTTTTGCACTAGGGGTGGGTTTGTCAAATATATCTCCACCGTTTATTATAAGATCAACATCTTGGTCTATAATTTCGTCAATCATTTTTTTAAAGGTCTCATAGAAATCTTCTTCTCTATGAAAATTTCCATATTGACGGAGTCCAAGATGAGGATCTGTAAATACAGCTATCCTCATAATGGAATCCCCTTAAATGTACAGTAGACTCTTAATGTGTTTTCGGTACAATTAAGAGCTTTGGCTGTTTCTTTAACACCTTTAAATTCGATTGCTTTTTTGAATTGATCAAGAGTGTAATTATTATCCCAGGTTTCATAGAGTGGCCAGTTAGCTGCTCCATCAGGCACTTCTACAACAATATCGTTTTTACGGATAGTTTTCATATTGTGTCCTCTTTTGTAAAGATATGTATAGATTGCTTTTTGACGAATACCAAGTTCTTTTGCAACTTTTGCAACTGATTTGTTTTTTAATTCGCCTTTGAGGAAAATGATTCCTCCTGCATTATTTATAATAGTGGCTTCACCACTAAAGTTACCTGGTTTAGTTTTATATCCTCTGTATCTCATATAATTTGAGAGCCAGTTATCGTCAGGGGCTTGGCCAAGTTCAACTGAAATTTGAGAATAAGTTTTCCCTAATGATCTTTGTTCGAGAACGTAATCGTAGCCACCTAATTCTTCTAAAACTTTAATCCTATTTTTTTTAGTTGTTTCAATAGGTTTCGCTTTGGATTTTGGAGCTTTATTTAAATCTCTCCATTTGCAACCTTCGTTAATGCAGTATGTTGAAAGTGCAGGTTGTTTGATGTTAAGATTTTTTGCCACTTCTTTTTGTGATAATCCTTTCTTTTTTTGTGCACTACAATATTCTAGTCCACCAAGTTCATCGAGAAGGGCTTTTGCCTCGTCATAATCCATTAATGGTTTTATATAATTTATGTCATCTGTGCTATTTCTTGTAAAGAAATTTTTTACTTTTTCTAATAAACTCATGGTTTTTACCTCATTTTTTCTTGTGTAATTATAGTATATACTTTATAGTATATAAAGGTTTCTATATATCAGACTAATTTCATATTATTTTTTGGAAACTTCTCATACGAAATTCTAAAACGTTTAACTCGACCAAACCTTTTCTTTTCCAAACCAATACCTCTTCCAAGATAAATATAATCATCATCAAAATCTAATCCATTAAATTTTACTTGACAAATCATATCTTCATCATCAATTACCTTAAAAAGTGAAAGGAAAATATCAAAATTATCTGATTCAAAAGAAACATAATCTTCACCGAATGTTATTTCAGAAAAGAAAACTTCATCATATATAATATCATTTAATTTATCTATAATTTTTATCGTTTTTTCTTCAAGATCAATTGTAAATATAAAAAAACGTGAATTAAAAATAGAATTAAATATTAATTCCATAGCTTCACCAAGGCACTCATAAAATATGTCCAAGTTAGATAATTTTTTAATTATCTTATAAGGGATATTTGATGCTACAATAAATATAAAGTTTTCACATTCTAATTTATCATTAAAAGACCTATGTGAACATTCTTTATCACGTAAATTATATAAACAAAAATTACAAACTTTATCTTTGATCTTCTTCACTTCCCTTGAGAATTATAATATATTCTTCATCTTCGTAATAATTATTGCCGTCCCATTTACTGAAACTATAACGACGTAAATCTTGAGGGATACCTAATTTTCTCTCTAAAAATTGAATATATTGTATATGAAAGATTCTTTCTCTAAAATATATTCTTTTCCGAAGGAAGAAGCCAGGCACTACACCTATACAAATTCCCAACAACATACATACAACGTTTTGAATAAACGGATCTGCTAATAAGGATTGCATATTAATCACCACCTATTTCTTCGATAAAAATATTCTCTTCAAGGGGGATGTCTCTATTAAAAACTATATATGGTCTATGTGCAAATATTATTAATCCAGTATCTTCAAATAAATCATTGATTTTACTAAATTGTTCAAGATCTATTTCTTGAACATCAAGGTAACATTTAATTTGATAATTATCAATGTAAATTTCATTACCTGTGCAAGCACATATAATATCTGCCATATCACCAACGACCTTTCCTAAAAAACGAACTTTTTCATCAAGGATTTCGCTATTGTAGGATTCTTGATATAATGATACAACAAAATGGTCTTCATAGAAGCCACAATAATCAGCTTTAATTAAGTCTCCGGCCTCTTTTAATTTCATATATGAAATTGATGGGTTAGGAGTGTCCAATATCAATGATAATTGTCCAGCTGTTAATCGAATTGCTTCCAAAGGAACATCTTTTTTTATTGCATCAAAAGTATCAAAGATTTTTTGAGCTCTTTTTTGCATTTTTCGTCTCCTTTTCATATTTGTTATTACTTTTAGTCATACAACTTTTCTGATTACGACAATCAAACATCTCACAATTTTTTAATTTTATTACTTCCTTTTTTTTATAACAGTAACATTTATTTTTTTTTAATAATTTTATTATACTGTACATAATATAACCTAACTAGATTAGGTCAATAGGGTCTAACTCTTCATGAGAATATTCTTGTATAACACGATTAGTCATAGCTGTAATTACTATATCACGAAATGTTGCTCCGGTATTAATTTTGTATTG
>JAEEGL012514965.1_pt1 | contig 43443 bp, 38 predicted proteins | sample 9134231 | NCBI WGS metagenome assembly JAEEGL01 (sample SAMN16246548, study PRJNA631951) | gut metagenome | biome: gut microbiome; feature: rumen; material: fiber-attached | host: Bos | place: Iran: Karaj | collected 2018-10
CGAGAAGTTTTACGTTATACCCGTGTCTTTCTCCCCATCTCGTATACATACGGTAAAGCATCTGCGCCCAGTCCTGCGCTTCCGTACCGCCGGCTCCGGGGTGAAAACTGATTATAGCGTTGTTTCTGTCGTATTCTCCGGAGAGAAGGATCTCGATTCGTTGCTTTTCTTCTTCCTTTTCGATACTTTCCACGTCGGAAAGGACCTCATCGATGAAGGATTCGTCGTTTTCTTCAATGGCAAGTTCGGCGAGCGCAATGGTGTCTTCTAATTTTTCGGAGAGTTTTTCAAACGACTCGATCTTGTCTTTTTTCTGCTTGATCTGACGAAGTATTTTTCCCGATTCCTGCTGATCGTTCCAAAAATCGGCGGAGAGGGTTAGCTTTTCAAGTTCTTCGACTTCTTTTTTGAGCTCTTCGATCCTCAATGCAGACCCCAGTTCTTTGATGTTCTCCCGGAATCCCGTTAGTTTATATTTTGCTTCTTCGAGTTGAATGATCAATTTCCTGTCCTCCGTTCTGTTATCCCGTTACATCAATCGTCAAGGGAAACGAATTCGAGTTCTTCGATTTGTTTTCTGATTTTCGGTTCTCTTTTAAATGGGTCGTAAATGAATTTTCTGCATTTATAATCGGGGGATACTATCCCTTTTTTAGAACACATCATGTCTCCGCTTAAAGCGACCTCGGTTGAGTTTTCACAGTATTTGCAAAGCTTTTCCGCATTTTTGCTTTTCAGCTTCATTTTTTCCTCCGGCTCTTTTCGAAATAGATTGTTTTTGTACTTATATTATAATGTATTTGGGATAATAAATCAAGTACGTCTTTAAAATGAAATCATGATTTGAACGTTCTCCCTCGCTTTTTGACAGCGCAGAGTATAGAGTAGAAAATACAGATCGACGTTATTGAAGCCGTAAAGATCGATAGCGCTGAAAACAGACTATTTGAATCCGTAATGAAGATCGCTGCTTTTTTTATATCTGGTTCGGGCAGTAATCCGGGGAAAATGGCGGAAAAAGCAAAGCAGATCATTCCAGAAGTTACACCTTGAGCTAATTTGAAGAAAACCGTCCTTGATACGGAAAGATCAAGGTCCGATAAGATTCCTTGTGTCTGGAACAGCACTGAAACGCTTCCCGAACAGACTGAAAAAGCAGCGAGCGCAACCCCGGCAGGACTGTTTAGTAATAAAGATTCTTTTACGCCTCCTGAGAATTCAAGGATCACGTTCAAAATCATGTAAATGCGTCTGTTCGTGATCCTGAAAACTATAGTTATAGCTTTCAAAAAAAGAGAGAAAAACACAACGTTTCCCGCGACTGTGCCGCATGACGAAACTGCTTCGGTGACGGAAGTTGCCAGAGACTTTCCGAAATAGACTTTACTCGGTCGCTCCTTTGTTTGAATGGCGCTTTTTTCTTTTGTGCGTTTTCTTAAAAACAGGGTTCCTATCATTACTGAAGAGATAATCTGAGAGATATAGATCAAGATCCCTGTTTTCAGGTTACGAGCTATGGAAATGCCGGCCAGAAAGATAATAAAACCCGGCCCCGTATTGTCCGACAGCGCGACGGTTTTCTCGGCTTCTTCTTTTGTCAGCAGGTTATTTTTATAAGATTCCGCCGTGGCGGCCGCGCCGACAGGGAAGCTGCACGTTAGCCCAAGCAGAAACGGTGTGACTGAAGCAGCAGGAAGGTTGAATAGTTTAGAAAATGGTTTCTCAAGTATTTTCTCTGCCGGCCGGATGATATTCATTTTGACTATAACGTTCGATATAACCATGAACGGAAAAAGCGTGGGTAAAACGTTCCCGGCGCAGCCGATGAACGTTTCTTTTATATTATGGGTCATTTCGCTTGGAAAAATAAACATGGCAGATATTACGACGGTTAATCCGCAAAGAACGAAAGAATAGCTGAAGAGGCTTTTGAAATCGGGCCGTTTTAAAGTCATTCGATCCCTCCTTTTTTCATAAAATCATTTGTAAAAAATATGAAAGGAGCCGATCAAATTGAACACGTCCTCAGCAAAAATAAAAAAAATAATAAGGAGGTTCGTCCGGACAACTGATTTTCCCGTGGAATGTCTGAGTTTTACACCGTTGATCGAGATCAGAGGAATGGAAGAGGCAACGATTTCCGGCGTAGTACGCGTTAACGAATACAGCATTGAAAACGTGGTTATCGACGTATGTGAATTTACTGTCAGGATCAGCGGATCGAAGCTGACGTTATATTCTCTTGATCGGGAGAGAATAACCGTCACCGGGGTGATCAACACTGTATGTTTGGCAGAGGAGAGGAAAAATGAAATTCCTGTTTGATTATCTTTCGGGTTATCGGTACTTTTATTTTCCCCCAGAAGAGATGCAGACCACATCTTCCTTGTTGATCGATAATGTCGTTCCTCATTTCTCCAGGATCCGGAAAGATGGGAAACAAAGGATCAAAGTTCGTCGGCGTTACTGTAAAAAAACGACGGAATTATTCCAAAAGAACGGTGTGATTTTTGAATCGTCGGTTGAAAAAGGGTTACCGGCTATAGCCAAAAAACTGTTGAGAAGACCCGGCTTGATCGCCGGTTTGTTTAGTTTTATTATAATCTCGTGGTTCCTCTCCAGATTAGTATGGGACGTAAGGATCACAGACGATTGTTCGTTTGATAATGAGGACGTGGAGGAGATGCTTCTGTCCGAAGGATTCTCATACGGGACGTTTTACCCGAAAACGGATTTCGACAGTTTAAATTCCCGGATCATGGCGAGTTATCCGGACGTTGCATGGATATCCGTAAATATGAAAGGAAACGTTGCTGAAGTCGAGATCAGACGCGCCGAGCATGGAGAACTTCCCGCTCATTCGGAAGGGGTATTTGCTAACGTTGTCGCAAGCGAAGACGCCCGGATATATCTCGCTCATACCGATGAAGGTACGTCAGAGATCAAAGACGGCGACGTCGTGAAGAAAGGAGATCTTCTTATTTCCGGAATAGTCCCGATGCGAAACGGCGGAGTGAGATTTGTCTATGCATCCGGTGAGGTCATGGCTGACGTTAACAGATCTGTCTCGGTTAAAATCGAAAAGTACGTCAAAAATAATTATTTTACCGGAAGGAGCGTAACTGACACAGGCGTAATTTTTTTTAAAAAAAGAGTAAATCTTTTCCCAAACCGTAGAATTAAGTATACAACTTATGATAAAATAGAGAAAAAGGAGAGACTTGTCCTTTTCGGAAAAATTGAGCTGCCGGTCTGGATCAATAAAACAGAGTACAGGGAGTATAAGGAATATGATTCCGAACTTACTCCGGAGGAATCGCTTGTCGGGGCAAAAATTAAATTGAGAAAGCTTATGGACGATGTGCTCCGTGATGCAGAGCTTATCTCTAAAAAAGTCATACTGATCCCAGAAGACGACGGGATTGTACTCAGATGTGACATGGTTTGCCGCGTCGATATCGGCCAAACGGTTGAGTTTGACGTTTTCGGAACGGATGAAATTATAAAAGACGCTGAAAAAAAGTGAGGATCGTTTTATGGCGCAAAGACTGATTAAAATTTCCGATTCGACTATGACAGGCAAATTGTTCGGGTCATTTGACAGCAATATTTCAAAACTCGAAAAAGAGTTCGGCGTCAGGATTTACAACAGACAGTCACCTGACGGAGTGGACGGGATCCTTATCGAGGGCGATGAAGAAGGGGTCGCGCGTGCCGCAGATACATTGTCGTATCTCAGGAACATCGCGAAATTCGGCGACGAGATCACAGAACAGAATGTAGACTACGTCATTAACATGGTCAGCGACGGGAAGAACAAAGAACTTGATGCTTTCAGCGACGGCTGCGTGTTCATTACTCCTAAAGGCAAGCCGATTAAACCGAAGACCGTCGGTCAGAAAAAGTATATTGATCTTATCGAAAAAAACACAGTCGTCCTCGGCGTCGGTCCTGCCGGAACGGGCAAGACGTATCTTGCCGTCATGATGGCGGTTCGCGCGCTGAAAAGAAGGGAAGTGAGCAGGATAATCCTTACTCGTCCTGCTGTTGAAGCCGGCGAACGTCTCGGTTTTTTGCCAGGTGATCTTCAGAGCAAGATAGATCCTTATCTGAGACCTCTTTACGACGCTCTTTATGAGATGCTCGGAGCGGAGAACTGCATGAAGATGATTGAGAAGATGACGATCGAGATCGCGCCTCTCGCATACATGAGAGGACGAACGCTTGACGAATCGTTCATAATTCTTGATGAGGCGCAGAACACGACTCCCGAACAGATGAAGATGTTCTTGACACGACTCGGTAATTCTTCAAAGATCGTTGTTACGGGAGATCTTACACAAACTGATCTTCCGTTCGGTCAGAAGAGCGGTCTTGCTGCCGCTGTTCATATCCTTAAAGACATTGATGACATAGGAATTTTCGAGTTTTCAGAAAGGGACGTCGTGCGGCATAGACTCGTGCAGAAGATCATTATGGCGTATGACAGGTACGACAGAGAAAAAAGGATCAAAAAGGCGGAGAAAAAAGAGGGTTCGAGGACGTATAAAACGTCCAGGAAAGTATAGGTGGTCTTAGATGAAGATAAATGTGCTTTTCCGTGATGATCAAACCTTTTTTAAAACAGACGGGAAACTGCGAAAAGCAATAAGAAAAGCAGTGAAAAATACGCTTGTTTGCGAGAACTTCGACCGTGATTCGGAGATCTCCGTCACGTTTACGGATAATGAGGGTATCCGATCCCTCAACCGCGAGTACAGAGGTAAAGACGTTCCGACAGATGTTTTATCTTTTCCGATGTACGATTTCGGCACCGGGGATATCCCCGAAAAAGACGAGTATGCAGTTCTCGGCGACGTTGTGCTTTCTTTGGAACGTGTTTCGGAACAAGCGAGAGAACTCGGCCATTCATTTTTAAGAGAAGCTTCTTTTTTGACCGTTCATTCGGTCCTTCATCTTCTGGGTTATGATCATGAAACGTCTCCTGATGATGAAAAAAAGATGATTGCCCGTCAGAAGGAAATCATGAAAACTATAAGATGCAAATAAACGGCCTGACGCCGTCTGAAAGGACTTTGTATGAAAAAGACAGCATTTATCGCGATCATAGGAAGACCAAACGTGGGGAAATCCACGTTGATGAATAATATGCTCGGAGAAAAGGTCTCTATTGTTTCCAGCAAACCTCAGACGACGAGAAACCGCATCGCGGGTATATTGACAAAGGGCGAAGATCAATTCGTTTTTCTCGACACACCTGGCGTTCACAAAGCGAGAAATAAGCTTGGAGACTATATGATGCGTTCTGTCAGAAGTTCCGTCCGTTCTGCCGACGGCGTGATCCTCATAGCGGACGCCGGACATGACCCCGGGGAGATCGAGCAGAAACTGATAAAGCAGATCGGCGACGCTGAACTGCCTGCCATACTTGTTCTCAACAAAATCGATTTGATCAATAAAGAACGTCTTGCCCTGACCATCAGTAAATACGCCGAACTTTTTGAATTCGACGCGGTGGTCCCAACTTGCGCCGAGACGGGAAAGAACGTGTCCGAAGTACTCGATGAAGCGACTGAATTTCTTTACGAGAGCGACTGGATGTTTGATGAATCTGCGTTGACAGATCAGCCCGAAAGACAGATTGCAGCGGAAATCATTAGAGAAAAACTGCTTCGCGTACTGAATGATGAGATCCCTCACGGTACTGCCGTGTCTATCGAGTCTTTTGATGATAATGAAAATATGATTCGCATTAGGGCGACTGTTTATTGCGAAAAAAAGTCACACAAAGGTATCATAGTCGGTAAGGGCGGCGAGACGCTCAAGAAGATTGGTACCTGGGCGAGGGAAGATCTTGAATCATTTTTCGGGATAAAGGTTTTTATTGATCTGTGGGTCAAAGTCAAAGAAAACTGGCGTGACAGTGATTTTATGCTTGGTAATCTCGGATATGACAAAAAAGAGATTAACTGAAAAATGAGGTAGAACTTTAATGGAAGAGCTTGAAACGAAAGGCCTGGTTATCAGCGAAGTGCGCACCGGCGAAGCGGATAAGGTTTTGACTTTGCTCACCGCTGAGCACGGAAAAATTACTGTTTCCGGAAAAGGTGTCGCCAGTCTCAGAAGCCGTCATATGCCTGCGACTCAGCTTTTTTCATACAGCTCATTCAACCTGAAAAAGACCAAAAAGTATTTCTACATAGCTGACAGCGATCTTATAGAACCGTTTTTTAACATCAGATACGACGTTAATAAACTGTCGCTTGCCAACTATATCTGCGAGGTCGTTGATTATCTCGCGGTAGAAGAGATGGGTGAGAAAGAACTTCTGAGACTTGCGCTTAATTCGCTCTACGCTCTTGCAAACCGTGAGGAAATGCCCGAAGAACAGATCAAAGCTGCGTTTGAAATGCGTGCCGCAGCGGTGTCCGGATTTGAACCTAACCTTGAAAAGTGCGGAGTTTGCGGGAATGCTGATACAGACGGACTGTTCTATCTGGACGTTATGAACGGACGTTTGATATGCGGGAACTGTCTCAGATCAGTCAGCACATTTGATAAAGAGGACAGAACGTCAAAGATCTATCTCGCATTATCTCCCTCTGTTCTTGAAGCTGTCAGATTCACCGTACACTCGCCGATTGAAAGATTTCTTTCTTTTCAGATCAATGATGAAGAACTAAGACCTTTCTCCCTAGTGTGCGAAAAGTATCTTCTCAGTCATATAGAACACGGATTCAAATCACTTGACTATTATAACTCACTTATAAGGAACGGATATATCGATGAATGAAAAGACACTGAAAATCCTTGAATTCGATAAAATACGTGAAATGCTTGCGGATTGCGCCATGACCGACGGAGCAAGAGAACGTGCCAAAACTCTTTTTCCTGCTTCAGATATACGTGACGCGGTAAAATCACTGAGCAGGACTGACGACGCAAAAAGACTGATCAACTATAAAGGGGCGCCGTCGTTTTTTTCTGTGAAGGACATACGGGACACCACGGAAAGAGCCCGTAAAGACGCGCTTTTATCCATAAGAGAAATTCTCAACTGTGCCGCGGTATTCAGATGTGCAAGAGCACTTCTGGATTATTCAGGTAACGGCGAAGAAGAATCTCCACTCGGAGAAATTTTCTCGCGTCTTACCTCCAACCGTCATTTTGAGGATACAGTGGGCAGGTGTATCGTTTCCGAGGAGATGATAGCCGATGAAGCGACGCCCGAACTGTCCGATATAAGACGTCACATCAGGCAGACAAACGCCAAAATACGCGATATTCTGCAAAAGTATATTACCGGAGGAAATAAATTTCTTCAGGAGAATATCGTTACAACAAGGAGCGGACGATACGTCATCCCGGTTAAGAGCGAATACAAAAATGAGGTACGCGGTTTGATCCACGACACTTCCTCATCGGGTTCTACGCTTTTTATCGAACCTATGGGCGTAGTTGACGCAAATAATGAACTCCGGGCACTCGAGGGGAAAGAAGCGCGTGAAATAGAACGAATTCTTTATATGCTCTCCTCCGAGGTCAAAACTTTCTCATATGATATCGACCTCAACTACCGCAACGTCATTGAATTGTCTTATTATTTTGCATGCGCCGAGCTGTCGTTCCGTATGAACGGTTCAAGACCAGTTATAACCGAGGAGAGGATAATCGATCTTCATCGCGCTCGTCATCCTCTCCTTGAAAAAGACAAGGTCGTCCCGGTTACTGTTTCTCTCGGCGGGAATCGCCAGATGCTGGTCATCACCGGCCCAAACACCGGTGGAAAGACTGTCACTCTCAAAACTCTCGGCCTATTCGCCGTCATGGCTCAATCAGGACTCCATATTCCGGCCGAAGAAGGTTCGTCCGTTTGTATTTTTGACAAGATTTTTGCCGACATCGGCGACGAGCAGAGTATTGAGCAGTCCCTCTCGACTTTTTCTTCTCATATGAAAAATATTGTCGGAGTTATTCGTTCTGTCACGGACCGATCACTCGTTCTGTTCGATGAGCTCGGAGCCGGTACCGATCCCGTTGAAGGCGCTGCTCTGGCTGTCGCTATTCTGGAAGAGATCAAGTCGTCCGGCGCGCTTTGCGCCGCGACGACGCATTATGCCGAACTCAAATCATACGCTATTGAGACAGAGGGCGTTGAAAACGCCTCTTGCGAATTTGACGTCGAGACTCTTAAGCCCACTTACAGACTGATCATCGGCGCTCCCGGAAAATCAAACGCTTTTGCTATTTCGAAAAAACTCGGACTTCCCGGGCGCATAGTTGACAGAGCCGGAAAATATGTCGACGAGGGATCGAAGGGCTTTGAAAACGTCATCGAAAAGTTGGAGAATTCGCGATCAGAACTCGAAAAAGAAAGGAAGACTGTTTCCTCGCTTCGTCGCGAACTCGAGGAAGAAAAGAAACGTCTGGAAAATGATATAAAGGAACGTACCGAAGATGCAGAAAATCAGATTAAACTGAATCTTGCTAAATCAGAGAAGCTTCTCAGAGAGGCGAGAGCTACCAGTTCATTTGTTTTTGAAGAACTTGACAGGATTCGAAAAGAAAGGGACGCGGCGGATCTTGCGGGAAAATTATCGGCAGCAAAAAAGAATGTCCGCTCCAGAATGAGAGAATTTGAAGACGGAATGGAGCCATCTGAAAGGTATGAGGACGACGGGGAAGAGTCTTCCCGTCCTATCGTTAAAGGAGATACTGTTATCCACAGAAATCTCGGGACCAGAGGTACGGTTTTGACAGAGCCAGATAAGAACGGCAATACTCAGGTTCTTATGGGATCTGTCAAAACGAGAGCCAATATCAAAGATCTGAAGCTTCTTGAAACGGAATCTGATAAGGATAAAAAGAAAGATCCTGTTTCAACGTACCGGACTGCAGTCAGCCGTTCGTTTACACCGCAGTGTGACGTTCGTGGCCTCACAGGTGAGGAGGCGTTGTTCGTCGTAGATAAATTTTTCGATGAAGCACAGGTGGCAAGCGTAAAGAGCGTTACTGTGATCCACGGAAAAGGAACGGGCGCGCTCAGGAATATCCTCTGGAAGAATTTAAAAACTGACAAGCGTGTTTCCTCGTTCAGAGCCGGTCAGTACGGAGAAGGGGACTACGGAGTTACCGTAGTCGACCTGAAATAACGAGGGGAAAAGCTTTGATACAATAATTTCGGGTTGAAATATTGGTGAAATTTTGGTATAATACATAAGATTGATACGCTAAATCGCCGTTTTTCGACGGCTTTCGAAAGGAACGGTTCAAATTATGGCAGAAAGAAAAATGCTGGCTATGGACCTCGGCGCGTCAAGCGGACGCGGTATTGTCGGCTCTTTTGACGGTTCAAAGATCTCGCTGGATGAAATTCACAGGTTTTCTAACGATCCCGTTATGACTGCGGGCGGTTTTTCATGGGACACTTTGCGTCTTCTTCATGAAATAAAAGCCGCCGTTCTCGCCTGTTCCCATAACGGAGGCGTCGATACTCTTTCCATTGATACATGGGGCGTGGACTACGGTTATATTGACGCGTCAGGCGCGCTCCTTTCAAACCCTTATCACTATCGCGACTCCCGCACCGATACCATTCCGTCTTACGTTTTTGAAAATCTCATCAGCTGGAAAGAACTGTACGGCATTACCGGGATCCAGTCGATGAATTTCAACACGTTTTATCAGCTTATCGCGGACAAGCTCAACAGACCGTGGCTTATCGATCAGGCCTCAAAACTTCTCAATATGCCCGATCTGCTGGGTTATCTTTTGACCGGAGAGATGAAGAGCGAGTACACGATCGCGTCAACCGGAGCTCTTCTCGACGCACGTAAGAGAACATGGGCTTACGAGCTTTTTGACAGGATCGGAATCAAGAGATCTTTGTTCTGTGAGCTTGTGGAGCCGGGAACTGTTCTCGGACCGCTTCTCCCGTTCATCGAAGAAGAAACCGGCAACACCGGTGTTAAAGTCGTCAAAGTCGGTTCTCACGATACGGCGAGCGCTGTTCTTTCCGTTCCTGCTACAGACAGCGATTTTCTCTATATCTCAAGCGGAACGTGGTCTCTCATGGGTATCGAGAGCCCGAAGCCGGTTATCGACGAAAATTCGCTCAAATACGACTTTACGAATGAGGGCGGTGTGTTTGGAACCATCAGACTTTTGAAAAATATCATGGGTCTCTGGCTTGAGCAGGAGTGCCGCAGACAGTGGACAAGAGAAGGAAATAAGTATTCTTTTGATGAACTGACGGGAATGGCTTGTGCTGCAAAGCCTCTTCAGTCGATCATCAATCCGGACGATCCGCTTTTCTCGCCCGCGGGAAACATGCCGAAACGTATCAGGGACTATTGTATGGCGACCGGACAACACGTCCCGGAATCTGTCGGAGAGATAGTCAGATGTATTTTTGAAAGTCTCGCCCTGAGGTACAGATGGACCGGTGAAAAACTTGAAGAGATGACCGGGAGAAAATATCCCGCCATTAATATCGTAGGTGGTGGAACAAAAGAGGAGACTCTGTCTCAGTTTGCCGCGGACGCGTCTGGAAGATACGTTGTCGCCGGTCCCGTTGAAGCAACGGCGATAGGAAATATCACCATGCAGGCGATCGCAGCGGGAGAGATCGGAGACGTCTGGCAGGCGAGATCGATAATCAAAAACTCATTTGACGTAAAAGAATACACACCGAATAATGAAAACCGTGCCGCATGGGACGATGCGTACGGAAAATTCCTCTCTCTTCCGGAGAGAGTCACGGTCTGACGCCGAAAGGAGAAAGAAATGGCTGTCAAACACTCATACGAAAGAGCAAAAGAAATATACGCTTCGGTTGGAGTCGACACGGACGCCGCGATTGAAAAAGTGTCTGAGATCCCCGTTTCGATCCAGTGCTGGCAGGGCGACGACGTCATAGGTTTCGAGAACAATTCCGGGTCGCTTTCAGGCGGTATACAGACCACGGGAAACTACCCCGGTAAGGCTCGGACTATTTCTGAACTTAGAAAAGATTTTGAGTTTGCGTCTTCTATGATTCCCGGGACAAAAAATCTCAGTCTGCACGCTATTTATCTTGACAGCGACAAAAAGGTGGAGAGAAACGAGATCGAGCCCCGACATTTCGCGTCGTGGGTCGAATGGGCGAGGGAAAAGGGATTCGGCCTTGATTTCAATCCCACGTTTTTCTCTCATCCCCTTTCATCCGAAGGATTTACGCTTAGTCATAACGATCCCGCTGTCAGGAAATTCTGGGTGGAGCACGGAAAAGCGTCAAGGAATATCTCCGAGTATTTCGGACGGGAGCTTGGAAAAGTATCCTGCAATAATTTCTGGGTTCCGGACGGATTTAAAGATACGCCTGTTTACAGGAAGAAATACAGAGACAACCTTGCCATGTCTTACGACGAGATCTTCAGTGAAAAGAAAGATAAATCGCTTACTTTGGATTCCGTCGAGAGTAAAGTTTTCGGCATAGGCCTTGAGAGCTGCACTATCGGTTCCCATGAGTTTTACATGGGCTGCGCAATCAAGCACGGGACACTTCTCACTCTGGACACGGGACACTTTCATCCCACAGAGGTCGTTTCAGACAAAATCAGTTCGGTGCTTGAGTACGTAAGCGGCATCATGCTTCACGTTTCCCGTCCAGTAAGATGGGACTCTGATCACGTTGTTATTTTCGATGATGAGACGAAAGCCATTGCCTGCGAGATCATGAGAGGCGGATTTGAGGATAGAGTGCACATCGGTCTCGATTATTTCGACGCCTCCATCAACAGGATCGCATGCTGGGTCATCGGTTCGAGAAATATGCAGAAATCTCTTCTTTGGGCGGCGCTTGAACCCGCTGAGAAAATGAGAGAGATGGAACTTTCCGGCGACTACACGTCTCGGCTTGCATATCTCGAGGAGATTAAAACCTTTCCTTTCGCCGACGTTTGGGAAAGATATTGCGAAACTCAGTGTGTCCCTGTGAGAGACGAGTGGCTTGCTGATGTTAAAAAGTATGAAAAGGACGTCCTTTCTCTGAGATAAGGCGTATTATTCCCCTGTCGAGCTAAAAAAAAGGAGATCCTGTCATCTGAGTGAAATGCGTTAAGACGGGAAAATGTTTTATTATGAAAAAAACCGTACACATTTTCAGTTTTTTGTTTTTTATCGCGCTGTTGTTCGTTCTTGTCAGCATGACTTCCTGCCATCCAGACGGTGATTCATCGGGTGATAAAAACAAGGCGGGGAAGGCCGTGAGTATTACCTTGAGACAACCGTCGAAAAAAAATGAAAACGAGAATAAAGACAATAATGATGTCAAGTCGAAAGGTAAGACGGTGATCGTCGATCCGGGGCACGGATTCAGGGACCCCGGGGCAGGCGCTGAGAATTACGAGCTCGGTAAAGGTATAGACGAAAGTGTTGTCACGCTACAAGTGTCTCTTCTTTTGAAGCAGGATCTGATCGATCTCGGATATAACGTAATTATGTCTCATGAAGGAGAGGCGACACCGGAAATTCAGGCATATCTTGAACCCGAAAACTGGTTTGACCCCGAGGAAAGAGCCCAATATTTCAATACTTTGACTGCTGACTGTCTTGTTTCTCTTCATTGCAATATGTTTCCGCAAGACAACAGCGCCCGAGGAACACGTGTTTATGTGCAACAGGTTTGGGACGAGAGCGTGTATAAAATCGTTCCGGACCCGATCTCTCTTGTCCTTGCCGACAAGATTGTCGAGTCGTATAATGCATCCGTTACGGGTACTAAAGATGCGATTTCCGATATGTCGGATCTCGCCGTCCTCAGAGGGAGGGCATACCCGGCAACTTTGATCGAAATGGGTTTCGTAAGCAATCCGGATGATGCGAAAATGCTCGTCGATCCCGAATGGCAGGCGGCGTTTTCCAAAGCGGTCGCTGAAGGGATCGATCAATATTTAAGTGAAAATTCGCAATCGTGAAGACATGAAAGGAAAAATAAAAATGATAAATCTTGAAAAAGAAATCCGGGAACAGCCGGACGTACTGAAAAGAGTTATACAAACAAATAAAAAAAGGATCGCTGATCTGATCGAGGACGTTAAAGAACGCGGTATCAAAAGCGTTTACTTCTGTGCGAGAGGGACTTCCGATCACGCATGCGTAATGGCGCAGTACGTGTTTGCGATAGTTGCCGGTATACCCTGTGCGCTTGGCACCCCTTCCGTTTTCACAAAATACGGCGCGCACGTCGACCTCTCCGATATGCTTGTCATAGGCGTTTCACAGTCCGGAAAGGCTGAGGACGTTCTTGCGGTACTGAAAAGTGCAAACGAAGACGGCGCGCTGACAGTTGCCGTTACCAACGACGAGAACTCTCCCATGGCGAAAGAAGCTTTGCACAGTCTCTACTGCGACGCTGGTCCCGAGGTCTCTATTGCAGCCACAAAGACCTTTACGTCACAGATGCTGATTCTGTCTATGATCGCCGCCGAGTGGGCAGGCGACGTTAAGTTCTATGAAGCGCTCTGCAAGGTACCGGCTCAGGTTGCAGAAACGCTTGATAAAATTCTTCCGTCTGTCGAGAATATGGCGGAGTACCTTAAGGATATCGACGGAGCTGTCATTCTCGGGAGGGGTATGGCGTATCCGATAGCGCTCGAAGGGACGCTAAAAATGCTTGAAACAAATAAGATCAAGATGAAGGGATACGCCACGTCAGATTTCCATCACGGACCTATCGCTCAGCTGAAAAAGGGTGACAAGGTATTCGTGATAGAACCCGCCGGAGCAACAGAAGATGATTCCGCCGCTATAATCGACAAACTTCGCGGCGTAGAGGCCGATATAATCATAGTAACGGATGACGAGAAACTCATTCCGCCGGATTGTAAGGGAATCGTTACGGTCAAAACCGGATGCGAGCTCACCTCTCCGTTCGTTACGGTTCCGGTATTCCAACTTCTTGCGAGTAAAATGACTGAAGTCAGAGGGATCGATCCTGAGGTGGCAGGTGTGATCAATAAGATTACGATCACAAAATAATTATTCGTTTATGATAAAAGACGCGCTCCGCGTCTTTTATTTTTTTATATAATTGATATACCATATTATTCTACTGAATATTGACAAAAAACGAATATTCATGTATAATTATTTCAGATCGACTATACGGATTTGAATGAGGGCAACGACATGTCAAAAAGCAAACTTTCGAGGCGTGAGGAAAGAGAAACAGTGTTCAGTCTTCTTTTCTCCGCTTCTTTTCGTACCGACGAGGACCCGTCTGTTTTTCTCGGAGAATACGAAGAAGACAACGAAAAGCCATGTACGGAATATATCAGAAACACCTTTTTCGGTGCGCTTTCATTTATCGGTGAAGCGGATGCTTTGATCGAAGCAGATTCAAAAAACTGGAAAGCCTCCCGTATGTCTCTTGTCACCTCATCTCTTCTTCATCTCTCTGTTTATGAAATGTTGAAGACCGACGTTCCTCCGAAAGTCGTCATCAATGAAGCGGTCGAACTCTCAAAGAAATACGATGATCCGCCCGCCGCATCTTTCATCAACGGCATACTGAACAGAATAGGGCGAGAATCCGGATTGCTGTCGATAATGCCGGTAGAAAAACCCAAGGAGAGATAAATTGGATCGGTTATTTCTCGGTATTGATACGAGTAATTATACAACGTCAGTTTCTATTTACTCAACGAGGGAAGGAATTATCTCCAACATTAAGATCCCTTTGCCGGTCGAAAAAGGAGAACGCGGACTGAGACAAAGCGATGCCGTTTTTTCACATATAAAAAACGCACCAGCCGCAGCAGAGCAGCTTGGTCTTCACCTATCATCTTTACCTGACAAGATTGCGGCAGTTGGTTATTCGGCTACGCCCAGACCCCAAAAAAACTCCTATATGCCGTGTTTTCTTGTGGGCGAAGCGATCGCCTGTTTTATTGCTGCGTCCCATAACGTAGTCGCATATCCATTCTCGCATCAAGAGGGACATATCGCAGCTGCGGCATATTCCGTATGCAGATCCTACGGTTTCGATCTTGACCGTCTGTTAAACGGTCGATTCCTGTCTTTTCACGTTTCGGGCGGGACTTTCGATCTGCTGTTGGTCGACTCTGATCCGGATAGATTGATTTCAGTTCGTCGCGTCGGCGGGACAAAAGATGCGTCTGCCGGTCAGATAATCGACAGAACGGGTGTAAAGATGGGGCTGAGATTCCCGTGCGGTGCCGAGATAGACAGACTTGCTTCAGAGTACGATGGCGATATCAGAATTGATCGCGTATGTGTAAACGGACTTGATTGCAATATTTCCGGCCTTGAAAATAAAACTGAAGAACTGATCAAACGCGGAGCTTCCGACGCAGAGATTTCCGCATATCTGCTGGAACAAATTGCTCAGACCCTCATAAGGATGACTGAAAATGCGAAATCTGAATTCGGAGACGTCCCTGTCCTTTATGCGGGCGGGGTAATGAGTTCAAAGTATTTGAAGTCCCGGTTGAAGAACTTGGGGTTATTCCCCGAACCGGCTTATTCTTCCGATAATGCGGCCGGGATCGCCGTACTCACAGGTCTGCTTTACGATCATTTAAACGTCTGATCAAAAGGAGGAAAATCTCCGTGACTGCCGAACCTATCAGTATCACACAACTCAACGAGTACGTAAAATCTCTGATTGAAAACGACTCAAAACTGACAGATGTTTACGTCAAAGGGGAGATTTCTAACTTCAAGTTCCATACTACGGGCCACTTCTACTTTACCCTTAAGGATGAAAATAGTATTATCCGGTGTGTGATGTTCCGTTCCAGCGCTTCCAGAATACCTTTCGTACCGGAAAACGGAATGGTCGTTATTTGTCACGGGAGAGTTTCGGTTTTTACCCGTGACGGCCAGTATCAGTTATATGCCGACTCAATGGAGCCCGACGGCGTCGGATCTCTGTACGTTGCTTTCGAACAGCTTAAAAAGAAACTTGAAAACGAAGGGCTTTTCAGCGAATCAAGAAAGAAACCTTTGCCTAAGACTCCCACTCGAGTCGGGTTGATCACGTCACCTACCGGAGCCGCAGTGAGGGACATGATCAATGTTACGGGAAGACGGTTCCCGTTTGCAAGGATAATCCTTTATCCTGTTTTGGTCCAAGGGCCGGATGCTCCCCCTCAACTGATCGAGGCGTTGAATTATTTTAACAAAGAAAAAAGTGTCGACGTGATAATAATCGGAAGAGGCGGCGGCTCGATCGAAGATCTTTGGGCTTTCAACGACGAGGGTGTGGCAAGGGCTGTTGCCGCTTCAGTGATACCCGTTATTTCCGCCGTCGGCCATGAAACAGATTTCACAATCTGTGATTTCGTTGCGGACAGGCGAGCACCGACTCCTTCCGCCGCTGCCGAGCTCGCAGTTCCGGACACGGATAAGCTGAAACAGCAGTTTCTTAATGTTATTAAGCGCGAGGCCACGCTTGTTAAGCAAAAACTCGTTTCAACAAGGGAACGGCTCAACAGATTCAGCTCGTCAAAAGTCCTTCGGGATCCCGGAACAATGATCGACGATAAGCGGATGCTTACGGTCATGGCGTCGGAAAGATTATGTCGGGCCGAAGAAAAAGCGGTTGAAAACGCAAGAAGCAGGTTTTCGACGCTTACGGGACGGCTTGAAGCGCTCAATCCTTTATCCGTAATCTCCCGTGGTTACAGTGCCGTTTATCTTCCTGACGGTACTCTTGTGAAATCGGTTGATCAGATGTCAAAGGGGTCGCAAGTCGTTTTCAGAACTTCCGACGGTGAAGCTGACGCTCGGATAGAGGGCGTACGTAAATTTCAGTAAAAAAGTTATATTATTGAGATTCAGAAAGGGAACAGAAAATGGCTGAAAAGAAAATCGAAGATCTTTCCTTTGAAGATGCTCTGAAGAGACTCGAGGAAACGGTTCGTGCACTGGAATCAGGTGAAGTTCCTTTGGACGATTCACTGAAGATATTTGAAGAAGGGGTTGCTCTTGTTAAATTATGCAATTCTAAACTTGACAACGCTGAACAAAAGGTTTCAATCCTTCTTCGTAACGAAGAGGGAAACATCAGCGAAGAAGAAATGAAATGATCCCCTGCCGTACGGTGTGCCGGGGACGGTCATATTTCAAAGAACGGAGTATATCATGCCGATAAACATAGTAAAAAGTCTTTCGGATTGTGCAGAGATCACTGAAAATCATCTTGAGAAAATTTTTTCCGAAGCGCACGGCGTCGATGAGACTCTATGCGAAGCAATGAAGTATTCAGTACTTTCCGGCGGAAAACGGATTCGGGCGTATCTTGTTCTGAGTTTTGCAAAAATGTTCGGGGGATCGATTGAAGCGGCACTTCCTTTTGCCTGTGCTGTTGAGATGATTCATGCCGCTTCGCTGATACATGACGACCTTCCGTGTATGGATGACAGCGATCTGAGACGCGGTGTTCCGTCCTGTCACAAAAAATTCGGTGAAGCCATGGCGCTCCTCGCCGGAGACTCGCTTATGCTTTACGCTTTTTCTGTCTGTTCGTCGAATACTAACGTGTCCGACAAATCCGTTCGTCTTGCAACGGACACACTATCTCGTCTATCCTCTCACATCGGAATGTGCGGAGGTCAGGCGATAGATCTCAGATCCTCGTGTATTTCATTTGATGAGTTGAAACTCCTTTATTCTCTGAAAACCTCGAATTTAATTGAGGCGTCGTGTCTACTCGGTTATTATGCAGCATGCGATGAACCTCGGCAAAATGTTCTTGAGGACATACACACTTACGCCGAATGTGTTGGACAGGCTTTCCAGATACATGACGATATTCTTGACGTCACCGGCGATTCGTCTGTTCTCGGAAAACCGACGGGAATCGACGAAAAAAACGGCAAAAAGACAGTATTCGCATATAAAACTCTGAAAGAGGCTGAAACGCTTGAAACTGAGTTGACAGTCAACGCGGTGAACGCCATTTCTGATTACGCTGACAGCGACGGACCTTGTCAGCTCGCCGTCTGGCTTTTAACAAGAAAAAAATAAAGGATCGTATTATTTATGCGACTTGACGTCTTCCTTGTAGATCATTCGAATGCAAAAAGCAGAGGACACGCAAAAGAACTGATCGACGGCGGTTTCGTACTTGTAAACGGTCAGCCCGCAAAAAAACCGGCCTCCGATGTTTCAGAGACGGATGTCGTGGAAATTACTGCACCTTCGCCAAAGTATGTAAGTCGCGGAGGTCTGAAACTTGAGGCTGCAATTGCGTCGTTCAATATTGACGTTAGAGGTAAAATATGCTGCGACGTCGGATCATCCACAGGAGGTTTTACCGACTGTCTGCTGCAGAACGGCGCTGCGCGGGTCTACGCGGTCGACTCCGGGACAAATCAGCTCGATCCTTCTTTGAAACACGATCCGAGAGTCATTTCGATAGAGCAATTCAACGCCAGAGAACTCAGGCCGGAAACGCTGGGTGAATTTTGTGACGTTGTCACGGTGGACGTGTCGTTTATTTCTCAAAGCTATATTATTGAAAACGCAGTCAGCATTCTGAAAAACGAAGGGATATACCTCGGTCTCATAAAACCGCAGTTTGAGTGCGGCAGAGCAGGACTCGGGAAAAAAGGTATTGTCAAAGATGAAAAGATCAGATCCGATGCGGTTAGCAGAGTTATCTCCTGCGCTGAGGAGAAAGGGCTTACGATCGTTTCGGTTATCGAATCCCCAATTCGGGGGGGAGACGGAAATACAGAATACCTATTTTTCGGAATAAAAAAAGACAGAGCTGTGATCGGATGCAGACAACCTGAAAGGTGGTGAAAGAATTGCCCGAACGTTTAAGCAACGTCCTTCTTATACTTAATCCTAAAAAGGAAATCCCGGTTGATATAATTAAAAGAATTACTGAAAAGCTTATCGTACGGTCCTGCTCGGTGTATGCATTCGATAACGTAAGATTCATGTTTGCTGAAACAGGCTTTGATGAAAAGGTAAGCTTTATTCCTTCGAGTGAAGTGCCGGATGATATCGATTTCGCCATCATTCTCGGAGGAGACGGCTCTATGATCCGGTCTGCTGCTTTTCTATCGGAAAAGGACGTTCCTTTTGTAGGCGTCAATTTCGGAAGAGTAGGATATCTTGCGGAACTTGAAGCGTGTGACGAAGGATTGATAGACAGAATACTCGACGGCAAATTTGTAATCGATTCCCGGTTGATGCTCGATGTGAAGATAATCAGAAATGATGAAACGATAAAGATTTCTTCTCCTGTTTTAAATGACGCCGTGCTCTCAAACGGGCCCGTTGCGAGTCTTTTGACCTTTGACGTGCTCTGTAACGGAACAAAACTCAGGATGTACAGAGCTGACGGAGTTATTATTGCTACTCCTACTGGTTCCACGGCTTATTCCATGTCTGCAGGCGGACCGATCCTGGATCCTGCGCTTGACGCGGTATGTCTTACGCCGATCTGTCCTCACGCTCTTGGAGTCAGACCTGTTGTGCTAAACGGAAATTCTATTATTGAACTTTGTAATATCAAATCACGCAAGAATTCAGTTTTTCTCACACCCGACGGACGCGGTGCATTGGAGATTTTTCCGGACGATAGGATCGTTATTTCAAAATCTAATAGAAAAACCAAGCTGATTCGCCTTAATAACGACGGATTTCTCGGAACGCTCAGAAACAAACTCTCCGAAGCGGAGAGAATGTAAATAAAAATACTCTTCATTGAAAGGAATGACGAAATGAAAGTAAAAAGGCACAACAAAATAATCGAGATCATTGAGAAGTACAACGTTGAAACTCAAGAGGAACTAATTGAAAAATTGAGGCTCGCAGGATTCAGCGTAACCCAGGCTACAATATCGCGCGATATTCGCGAACTCGGTCTTCTCAAAGTACTCATGAGCAACGGATCATATAAATACATGAGGCCCGATATTGATTCCGGAAGCGGACAGATCGTTTTTCAAAAAGCATTTTCCAATACTGTCAAGAGCGTCACGTCGTCTCTTAATAATATCGTAATTAAGACTTATCCCGGAATGGCTAACGCAGTAGCTGCATATATTGATTCTCTTCATGACGAGGAAATTCTCGGCTGCGTCGCCGGAGACGACTGTATAATCATTGTCGCAAGAAATGTTGAGGCTGCCTCGTTTCTGTCAAAAAAGATCCAGGAAATCGTGAGTTATTGAGCTGAAAACTGATTTTCTCGGGAGACTGAAATATGATTAGAAGTCTGTATATCAAAAACATTGCCGTGGCAAAAGATGTGGAAGTGGAATTTCTTCCCGGTTTTACTGCAGTGACCGGAGAAACCGGTTCGGGTAAGTCTGTCATGGTCGATTGTTTCGGACTTATTGCCGGTTCAAAGGCATCGCGTGAGATGATCAGAAGCGGAGAAAAGTCCGCATCGGTTTCCGCTGTCTTTTCAGATATTTCCGAGTCTCCGGAACATGAAGATTTCACTCAGGATGAAAACGGAGAAATCCTTATCACGAGGAATTTTACTTCAGACTCCAGAACTTCTCTCAAAGTGAACGGGAAACCTGAAGCGATATCCGAATTGAAACAGTTCGCACCGCATATTCTCGGAATCAGTTCGCAGAGCGAAAGAGAATACCTGAATGACAGAAGAGAGCTGATAGATTTACTTGATTCGTATGCGGGGAATGAAGAACTCCTTTCGTCGTATACGGCACATTATGATGTTTTGCGTTCTCTCGTCGATGAACTTGAACGACTCACCGACAGTATGCGGGAAAAGGGAATGCTGACAGATATACTGTCATATCAAATTAAAGAGATCGATGCTGCAAAACTTTCTTCAGATGAGGATGTTGCAAAACTTCATCGTTTGAGAGATAAGATTAAAAATCTTGAAAAGGTTGCAAAATATCAGAAACTCGTTTCAAGGGCGTTGAGTAACGAAGAAGGCGGCGCTTCTTACCTTGTCGACAGAGCTTCGGCTGCCGTTTCAAAACTCTGCGACGTCCTAGGAGATTCCGACGATATCGTTTCCAGGCTTAACGGGATCAGATATGAACTTATGGATATTTCGGAACGTGTCCGCCAGGAGACAAACGTTGACGAGATAGAAGATCCGGAAAAACAGCTCAATATCATTGAATCGCGGTTATCGCATCTTGAAAAACTGAAAAAGAAATACGGGTCCTCCGTCGAGGATATAATTAAATTCAGAAATGACGCCTCGATACGTCTTGCCTCTCTTGAAGAAGGGGACGATCTGATTAAGAAACTTGAAGTACAAATAGAAGAGCAGACTGAAAAAACTGCAGAAATCGCCGACAAACTTACCCTCTCGCGTAAAGACGCGGCAGAACGGCTCAGCCGGGAGATAACCGAATCCCTTATGCAGCTTGATATGCCGAAAGTACGATTTACGGTGGAGGTTAATCCAATAAGGACTGCTGACGGGAATCGTTTCTCTCAAACAGGTTCGGATGAAATTGATTTTATGATTGCGACAAACCCCGGTGAACCGCTCCTGCCTATTTCATCCGTTGCATCCGGCGGAGAAATGTCACGCGTGCTTCTTGCTCTTAAGTGTTCAGTAAACGATAAAAACGGAGCACCGACGATGATTTTCGACGAAATTGACGCCGGAGTTTCCGGAGGAACCGCCGAGAGAATCGGACTTATGATGAGAGAACTGTCAAAACGCGTTCAGGTAATTTGCATCACTCACTCTCCGCAGCTAGCATCTATCGCAGACCATCATCTTTTGATAAAAAAATATGAAGTGGATGGTAGAAGCGAAAGTCACGTTTCGGAACTGTTCGGAGATGAGAGGATCGATGAGATCGCAAGGATCATAGGCGGAATAAAGGTAACAGATAAACAAAAGGCCGCAGCTCGCGAGATGCTGACGCGCCATAGTAAATAACAGAATTAGTTTTCAAAGGAGGATACGGCATTCTGCCGTGATAATGAAATGAGCAAAGGTTTATTTGAAGAATTCACCGCCAGAGGGATGATTGCTCAGGTAACGAACGAAGAGGCGGTAAGACACCTTCTAAATGACGAAAAAGCGACTTTTTATATAGGATTTGATCCGACGGCGGACAGTCTCCATATCGGACATTTTATTCAGATGAAAGTTATGGCGCATATGCAGAGAGCGGGTCACCGTCCCATCGTTGTTTTCGGAGGGGGAACAGCCAAAGTGGGTGATCCGTCCGGCAAGAATTCCATGAGAAGGATGATGTCTCAGGAAGAGATCGACTCAAATATTGAAAGATTCAAAGTGCAGATGTCAAAATTCATCGACATTTCTGACGGGAAGGCTATTTTTGTCAGTAACGGCGACTGGCTTGATGATTTGAACTACATTGAATTTCTCAGAGACATAGGTCCTCATTTTACCGTGAACAGAATGCTTGCTGCAGAATGTTACAAAGCAAGGATGGAGACCGGTCTTACTTTTCTCGAATTCAACTACATGATAATGCAGAGCTATGATTTCTTTAAGCTTCACAAGGATTATGGATGTAAACTCGAGCTTGGAGGAGATGATCAATGGTCCAACATCATCGGAGGTGTTGAACTGATCAGACGCAAGACCGGAGACGAAGTGTACGGGCTGACTTTCAAGCTTCTCCTGAATCACGAGGGGAAGAAAATGGGTAAGACCGAAAACGGCGCCGTCTGGCTTGATCCCGCAAAGACGTCTCCTTACGATTTTTACCAGTACTGGCGAAATATTGATGACGCCGATGTCATAAACTGTATGAAGATGCTGACGTTCATGGACCTCCGGGAGATCGCTGATTACGAAAAGCTGGAAGGAAGCGAAATCAATCGCGGCAAGGAGAGACTTGCATACGAAGTTACTTCCATTATTCACGGGAAAGAAGAAGCTGACAAATGCGCAGAAGCGGCTAGGTCTGTTTTCGGAGGCGGCGGTGTGTCTTCCGATATGCCCACTACAGAACTTGAGATCTCTTCTTTCACTGACGGTGAAATTTCGGCGATTGATCTGTTGACGCTGTCAGACCTGGCGCCTTCTAAAGGAGAGGCGCGCAGACTTATATCCCAGGGTGGAGTCGTGATCAATAACGAAAAGATTTCCTCCATAGATTTCAAGATAAAGTTGACGCTATTTGACGATGAAAAAGGATTGATTGTCAGGAAAGGTAAGAAAACATACCATAGATTCACTCTTTTGAAGTAAAACCGGAGGCAAGACTTTTATTTCCCGGGAAATGTATGTTGCGGGAACGTATCCGGCGAGTCTTACTATTTTTAATCTTGAAGCGGAGAATGACGGTCCGTTTTCCGGACGCCAGTTTGAATGATGAATATTGATAGAAATGGTATATTCGATCAATTAAATGATTTTAACGAACGAAACGGGGAAGAACTGATAACGTGGAAATCTGACGAACCTATGCGACTGCACACCACGTTCCGTATCGGTGGACCTGCTTCGTTATATGTCAACGTCAAATCGACTGACGCTTTAAGAGAGGTACTACGTATTTTTAACGAAGCATCAGTCAGGACCTTCGTTCTCGGAAGAGGCAGTAATGTTCTTTTCTCCGATAACGGATATGACGGTGCGGTCGTCTCTCTCTCCATGCTCGACAAGATCTCTGTCGAAGGCGAAACGCTGACCGCACAGGCAGGCGCACTTGTCACAAACGTCGCGAAAAAAGCGCTTGAATCATCTCTTACCGGGATGGAATTCCTATACGGTATCCCCGGAACCTGCGGCGGCGGAGTTTTCATGAACGCAGGAGCTTACGGAGGTGAAATGTCAAGTATTGTCAAAGAGTCGACGTATCTTGATCTTAGCGACTATGGGATCAAAAAGTTAGCGAGAGAAGATCATGATTTTGGTTACCGTCATTCAGTTTTCAGAAAAGGCGGAAAGGTGATCCTTCAAACGTCATTTTGTCTTAAAAAGGGCATCATGGCTGAGATCGGTAATTGCATGAAGGACCTTATGAAGCGCAGACTTTCCAAACAGCCGCTCGAATATCCGAGCGCCGGAAGCATTTTCAAGAGGTGTGAAGGAAGATTTACCGGACAGATGATCGAAGAAGCGGGACTTAAGGGAACAACCGTCGGGGGAGCTCAGATTTCCGAAAAACACGCCGGATTCATTATTAATAAAGGTGACGCGACTGCAGCTGACGTACTCGAACTGATTAACATCGTTAAGACTACCGTTTTACGCACTCACGGGGCAAATCTTGAGTGCGAAATGATCTACGTTGAATAAAATGAGCAAAACGTCCTATTGTGCAAACGTAAAAAAAGAAATACGTTCGCATTTGCCTAAGAAAAAATGCTGTTTAAGGACTTTCGAGACGTCGGTCAACGTGTTCGACGATGATATGCGCTCGCCTAAAGATATTGAGTCCTTGAAAGCTATATTGAAATGCGACAACTGTATAACCGAACTTTTGAAAGCGGTTTTTGTCGCGTATGGATCTTTTTCCGATCCCAATAAGACTCTTCAGCTTGAATTTGTCACTAAAAACGATTGGGAAAGGGATTTTGTTTCTTCTCTCCTTTCGGAATTCGGTTTTCCTCCGAAATCTGTAAATAGACGCGGCTTGTTTGTCCTTTATTTCAGGGACGGAGAGGTCATAGAAGATCTATTTGCAAAAATGGGACTTAATTCCGTTGTTTTTGATATCATTAACCGAAGGATTGTGGGAGAGATCCGCAATAATGCGAACAGGATGGTCAACTCAGAGACCGCCAATATGCAGAAATCTGTAAAAGCTTCTGCTAAATATCTCCCGGCAATAAATGAACTGAATAACCGGGGTATGCTCAAGTCACTTCCTCCCGAATTATACGAGGCTGCGATTCTGCGCGCCGAATTTCCGGATGCTCCTCTTTCTGATCTTGCCAGAAAAACATCTCCACCCGTTTCAAAGTCGGGGTTACTGCATAGACTTGACAGAATACTTATAATTGCTGAAAAAATCAATGACCGGGGGAAAACATAAAATATGGCGAAAAGATTTGTTCATCTTCATTTACACAGTGAGTACAGTCTCCTCGACGGTGCGTGCCGCATTGCCGATATTCCGACTGTTGCTGCGAAGATGGGTCACGATGCCGTAGCTATCACCGATCACGGCGTTATGTACGGCGTGATCGATTTTTATAAAAGCTGCAAAAAAGCTGGTATTAAACCGATCATTGGTTGTGAATTTTACGTTGCTCCGGATTCCAGGTTTGAAAAAGACAGATCTCTCGGCAAAAACTGTCATCTCATCCTTTTGGCAAAAGATATGACCGGGTATCATAATCTGATGATACTTGATTCCAAAGCGTTTATTGAGGGTTTTTACTCAAAACCGCGCATTGATCTTGAATTGCTGCGTGAACATTCCGAGGGACTCGTTTGTCTGTCGGCGTGCCTTGCAGGATATATACCTCGCGCCATAGTCGCCGGTGATTACAACGGAGCGGAAGATTACGCAAAAGAACTTCTTTCAATATTCGGAGAAGGGAATTTCTATCTTGAGTTACAGGATCACGGTCTGTCGGATCAAAAAGTCGTAAATGAAGCTCTGAGAACTATGTCTCACCGCTTGAATATCCCGATGGTGGCAACCAACGACGTGCACTACCTCAAAAAAGAGGACTGCGATGCCCAGGCGATCCTTATGTGTATTCAAACGAACAACGTTATCACGGACGGGCGTCCCGTTGGATTTGAGACGGACGAGTTCTACTATAAAAGCACCGAAGAAATGGAAGCGCTGTTCTCAGATTACGAGGGAGCTATTGAAAATTCGGCGAAAATAGCCGATATGTGTTCGCTCGATTTCGAGTTCGGAAACGTCGTTCTCCCCCGTTTCAGACCGGACGACGGTTCCGATCCGTCTGCTTTTCTCAGTTCTCTCGCAGAAAAAGGATTGAAAAAAAAGCTTGAAGACGGGCACATCGTATATGATAACGAACACAGCAAAAAAACTTACCTTGACCGAATTCAATACGAACTCGGTGTAATACATTCCATGGGGTATGACGAGTATTACCTTATAGTTTGGGATTTTGTCAACTTTGCAAAAAAAAGAGGTATCCCGGTCGGACCGGGAAGAGGGTCCGGCGCGGGTAGTCTTGTCGCATATCTTATCGGTATCACCGACGTTGATCCTATCGTTTTTGATCTGATCTTCGAGAGATTCCTTAACCCCGAACGAGTAAGCATGCCTGATTTTGACATTGACTTTTGTTATGACAGGCGTGATGAGGTCATTTCATACGTTCAGGAAAAGTACGGTGAAGACAGAGTATGTCAGATAATCACATTCGGAACAATGGCTGCGAGAGCAGCGATCCGGGACGTTGGTCGTGCGCTCGGAATGCCGTATTCACGTGTCGACCAGGTAGCAAAGGAAATACCGAAGGACCTTGATATTACGCTTGACAAAGCTCTTGAATCGAGCGCTGAACTCAGAAAACTGAGAGATGAGGATCCGGAAATCCAAAAATTGATAGATACAGCCAAGTTGCTTGAAGGCATGCCGCGTCACGCCTCCACTCATGCGGCGGGTGTAGTCATCACGGACAAGCCATTGACTGATTACGTTCCTCTGGCTGTTAACAGCGGCGCCGTTGTGACACAGTATACCATGGACGCAGTCGTAAACGATCTTGGGCTTCTGAAATTCGATTTTCTCGCTCTCAGATACCTCACTATAATTCACGACGCGGAACAAACGGTACGGAAGAGTGATCCTTCATTCGACCTTTCACTTGCAGATATAAATGATCCTGCTACGTATGATCTGATTTCCTCCGGCGACACAGACGGTATTTTCCAGCTCGAATCCCGGGGAATGAGAAATATGCTTACTCAACTTAAGCCAGAATCCATCAGCGACGTGATCGCCGCCATTGCTCTATACAGGCCCGGGCCCATGGATTCCATTCCGCGCTACGTCGAAGCACGGCAAGATCCGTCAAAAGTACAGTATAAAATCCCTGCTATCGAGGGTATACTCAGACCGACTTACGGATGTATCGTTTATCAGGAACAAGTGATGCAGATATTCCGTGAAATAGCTGGTTATTCATTCGGCCACGCGGATATTGTGCGCCGCGCTATCGCGAAGAAAAAAGCAGACGTTCTTGAAAGCGAGCACGACGCATTCGTGAGCGGAGCGATCGAAAGAGGCGTCAAAGAAGATGATGCAAACGAGCTGTTTTCGGATATCGTCAGTTTTGCAAATTACGCTTTCAATAAATCCCACGCTGCGGCATATGCGGTTTTGTCGTTTCGGACTGCATACCTGAAACGTCATCACCCTCTTGAATACTATTGCGCGCTTCTAACGTCAGTCCTCGGCTCAACGGAGAAGATTACAGAATATATCACGTCGCTCGGCAAAAGGGGAATCAGCGTTCTGCCTCCGGATATCAACGCGAGTTTCAGCGGTTTTTCGGTTGAAAACGGAAAGATAAGGTTTGGTCTGACCGCTCTCAAAAATGTCGGAGAACAGTATATAAAAGGTATAGTCGCCGAGAGGATTTCCCGGGGTAGGTTCATCGACTTCGACGATTTTATCACAAGGACAGAATCGCTCAATACCAACAAAAGACAGCTTGAGTCGCTGATCAAATCCGGTTCTCTCGATTCACTCGGCGTAAAAAGAAGTCAGCTTCTCGCGGTTTATGAAAAAGTTCTCGACTTGCGCGGATCAAAAAAACCTGACGGACAAATGGATCTGTTTTCGTCTCTATCGGGAAACGGGGAAGAGATAATCCCTAAAATGACGTTTCCGGATATTGAAGAGTTCTCCCCGAGAGAAAAGATGAATCTCGAAAAAGAGAGTTCGGGGCTTTATCTTTCAGGACACATTCTTGACGATTATTCCGATAATATCGATGCACTCAAACATACGGAGATCGGTTTTATCAGAGAATCATTTTCGGATTTCGGCGAAGCGGCGAATAATGCTTTTTCTCTGCGGGACAGGCAGCGAATAACCGTCGTCGGTCTCGTAACGTCCCGGAACGTCAAAACAACGAGGAACGGCGATCCCATGGCTTTTATCTCTCTTGAAGACAAGACTGGAGAGATCGAACTTATCTGTTTTAATGACACACTCGAAAAATACGGATATCTTCTAACCGTGGACAGCGCGGTTTTCGTTCACGGGACACTGAATTATAGAGAAGATTCTGATCCGAAAATTGTTGTTAACGAAGTAGGAGCCCTGGCGTCGAACGGTCTTTTTAGAATAACGGAAGAAGCGCCCCGGAATAAAGAGGAAATAAGAGTTCCGCAAAATCAGACGATTTTCCTCAGAGTGCCTTCGCTCGACGATCCTTCATTCAGAAGAACGATTGCTTTCATCAGTATTTTTAACGGGACAACACCGGTCATTTTTTACGATATATTATCCGGGAAATACAATAAAGACAATATCATGTCAGTTGAAGCCAGTGATTTTGTCATATCGGAACTGAAAAGTATGCTTGGGGAAGAAAACGTGGTAATAAAAAAGAAATAGCGTGATCGAATTTTAAAAATAATGAATCGTTTAAATTGTTCACAAAATGTTCACATCTTCAGTGTAAAATACTTATTCAATAAGTTTGAGTGTATGATCAGTGAAGGGAGGTAGTTTATTTTGTCCGATAAATCATCCAAGAAGACTCAGGAGAAGACTAAAGATGATGTCAGGTGGGGTAAAGAGACAGCTCGTGTATTTAAATCGATCGGGAAGATCTTTCTCAGAATATTGTCTTATATTTCCAACATTGTGCTTACTCTTATCCTTATTGCTATGATATCCGCAGTTATTGTTGGGACTGTTTTTGCTCTTTATATCAAAAACAACTTGGATCTCAGTATAGACGCTGATTCATTCATTACAACAAGTCTCGATAAAACGACGGCTCTTTACTACATGAAATATGACTCTATTGAGGATAGGTTTAACAGAGACGGAGAACCCGTTCAGCTTGAGTCCCAGAGCTTGTACGGAACAAAAAACAGTGTCTGGGTTTCTTATTCAGACATTCCACAGACTCTGATCGACGCTTTCGTGTCTGTTGAAGATCACAGATTTTTCTCTCATAACGGGGTTGACTGGCTCGGAACATCTAAGGCTATGGTCAATTTCTTCGTGGGCTTTGATTCGGTTCGCGGTGCTTCAACGATAACACAACAGCTTATAAAAAACCTGACTGGAGATGATGATGTCCGCATACAGAGAAAAGTCGAAGAAATTTTCAGAGCTCTCAATCTTGAAAAAGAAAAGAGCAAAGAAGATATTCTTGAAATGTATCTCAATATCATTTATCTCGGCAACAACTGTTACGGGGTAGGTTCGGCGTCTCAAACTTATTTCGGCAAAGACGTGTCTGAACTCTCTCTTGTTGAATGTGCCGCCATTGCCGGAATAGTTAAAAATCCGTCCAGATACGAGCCGAGAGGTCATGATGATTTCATTTATTACGACGATGACGGAAAAGAGCAGCATGACGGCAATAAATACAGGCGTCAGACCGTTCTTCTTACTATGCATCAATACGGTAAGATTTCCGACGATGAATACCATGATGCTCTTGAGCAGGATCTTGTTCTCGTTTCCCCTGACGTCGAAGATTCAGTCGATGAAAGTATCACAGTCCACAGCTGGTATGTTGACGCCGTTCGTACAAAAATTATTGACGACCTGATGGAACAGAACAACTGGACGAGAGCTGTTGCCAGTGCGAAACTATATACGTCGGGTTATAAGATCTATATTCCGATGGATCCTGAAGTTCAGAATACTCTTGAAGAAGTATATGAGAACGACGATGAATATTTCCCGCAGATCTGGGGCGGTCTTCAGCCACAGTCGGCTATGGTCGTAACCGATCCGTATACGGGAGACGTTCTCGGGCTTGTTGGAGGCAGAGGCAAGAAAACTGCAGACTTACTTCTGAATCGCGCGACTCAGGCCGTTCGACCCGTCGGTTCCTCCATCAAACCTTTGTCTGTTTACGCTCCCGCTCTTGACGCAGGTATCATCACATACGGATCAATAATTGACGATACTCCTGTAATGTTCAATAAAAGAACGACAAGCTGGGGAACAGAGGAGATTTATCCGTATCCGCAAAATCTACCAAACGTCTATTACGGGCTTACAACAATCAACGACGGCATAAAGAGATCGGCCAATACGGTCGCTATGAAAACACTTCAATTGCTTACAATCGACAGCTCGTTTGATTTTCTAAAGAATACTCTTCACGTCGACAACCTGATCGATTCGGTCACATTAAAGAGTGGAGAAGTGATAACGGACAGAGGACTTGCCGCACTTGCTCTCGGACAGTTTCAGTACGGTATCACCGTTCTTGAAATGGCTGCGGGTTACGGTATGTTCCCGAACAAGGGATTATATGAGAGCCCCAACCTCTATCTATACGTTACCGACAGCTCCGGAAAAGTCGTACTTGAAAACAAGCATTACACCGAAGTTGCCATAAGCGAGGAATCCGCATCTATCATGACGATAATGCTCGGTCACGTCATGGAGGACGGAGGTACGGGTTCTTCCGTTACCCTTCGTCATCAGGTTGACGTTGCAGGAAAAACCGGCACAACGTCTGCGGATTTCGACCGATATTTTGTCGGATATACCCCATATTACGTCGGAGCTGTCTGGGTCGGATACGACAACAATTCAACTTTGAGCAATTTCGGGACCAATCCCTCGTGTACCATCTGGGATATAGTTATGACGAAACTGCATCAGAAGTATATTGATCGCGATGCATCCGGAGAGGAACCTCTCAGGCATTTCGAGAGAGCCGACGGTGTGATCGAAGCAAAGTATTGCAAGGATTCCGGTATGCTCGCGGGACCTGCCTGCGAGAGAGACTGGAGGGGAGGAAGAACGGAGATCGGATATTTTACCAAGAGTACCGTTCCAACAAAAGTATGCGATAAACACGTTCTTTTAAAGTACGATACGAAAACGAAGATGCTCGCCACTGATAAATGTCCGAAAGAAGACGTGACTGAGATCGCTCTTGTGAAAATGCCCGAGCGAAATTTCCCCATTAATATACCTGTTACAGACGCCCAGTTTGGTATTTGGACTGCGTCGGAAGGTTACAGTCACGGTTATTCATACGGTGCGTCAAATCCTGTTAACTCATACTGTACTGTCCACGGCGGATAATGACCGTTAATAGCAAAACTAACCCGTGAAAAATTATTTCACGGGTTTTTTTATGCAAAAATTTGTGATGTCAAAAAAATAATGTGAGCATATTCTGTTAAGGAACTAGCTAAAAAAGGGGTATTAACTATGAATTATGTTCCGTATTACAAGGAGTTGAAAACTGTTTGTGACGATTGTTTTTTTATCGGGTCAAATACTTCAGACGGGTTTAAATGGGCAGATCAAAACGTTTTCCGTGAGAGTAAACTTGAAAGGCTTTACATAATAAAAGGTGCTGCCGGCACGGGGAAATCGACGCTTATGAAAAAAATTGCGACGGCGTGCTATGATTCCGGCCATAATGTTCAAAGTTTTTTATGCAGTTCCGATCCGTCGTCTTACGACGGAGTTCTGATCGACGGCAAATTTGCTCTTGTCGACGGAACCGCGCCACATACGACTGAAATGGAGTACCCGGGTGCAATATCGGAAATAATTAATCTTGCAAACTTCTGGGATCTGAAGAAACTTCGGTCAAGAAAAGATGAAGTGATTGAATTATCGAAAAAAAAGAGAACGTTATACGAGCGTTCATACAGGGCTTTGAAAAGTGCAAAAGAACTTACCGACTGGTTATTTGAAGTATCGGTCAAAACATTTGACGTTGAGAAAGCTTCGAAGGCGGCGAACTGTCTTGTCAAAAAAATAAAAAAAGATGCAGAACAAACTGAAAAAGCAAAATTTGTAACAAAAAGTCTCGGGATGAAAGGGAGAATAAAGCTTGACACTTTTAAAAAGAAAGCACGGACAACGATATACGTAAATGACCGTTTCAGTCTATCATATAAGTTCTTGGAGATATTAGAGAATAAACTGAGTTCAGGAGGATGGAGGACCAACATATGTACCGATCCGCTTTTCGGAAACAGAATATCCGATATTTTCGTCCCGTCGGCATGTTTACTGATTACAAACGATCCGGATGTTTCCGCCGAGAAAGTAATCAATATGGAGCGATTCACGGACGTACAAAAAATGAAAGAAGTAAAAGGTACGGTCAAATTATCGGGGAAATGTGCGGAACAATTGTTTATCGAGGCGGAAAATAATCTGTTTGAGGCGGGTACTGCGCATTTTTCACTTGAAAAGATTTACAGCGAGGCAATGAATTTCGACGCTTTGAATGAATATTCAAAACTGTTGACAAGAAATATTCTCAATGAAATATGATAGTAAAACGGGGCGTCCCCTAAGGGATCCGCCCCATTTTTATCGTTAATGACAATTACTTCGCGCTGAGGTCGTTCTCGTATCTTTCGATCATCTTTTTGACCATCTGACCGCCGATAGAGCCTGCCTGACGGGAAGTGAGATCGCCGTTATATCCTTTGTTCAGGTTAACGCCGACTTCGCTTGCCGCTTCCATCTTGAACTGTTCCATTGCGTTCTTTGCGCCGGGAACGACGATTCTGTTGTTCTGTGCCATCAGTTTGATCCATCCTTTCTGTCCGTATTTTTTATCGGACGTACTCAATTGAAGGATTCGTGTCCTTCGATTTTATTATGAGATGTTAAGACGAAGATATGTATTCCATATAATAATCATTACGGTAATTTTTGAAATAAAACGCTGTAAACATCTATATTTTTGTTAATAATTGTTTGACAATAAAGTTTACAAACTAAAATTTATATGGTAAAATTATAACGTATGGTCGATTCATGTCATTAACATGATGATTTGGAAGGAAAACATTGATGGATAGACAAATAAAAAAGAATAAAACAGTCGAACCGGTCAATGATATTAGATCATCCGTTACTGTTAAGACTGGGTTGACTCCTCTCCAGGTTTCGGAACGGATGAGAAAGGGTCTTAACAATAAGTCTGTTAAGTCGCCGACTAAATCCATTAAAGAAATTATATACAGCAACGTATTTACTTATTTCAATCTGATTTTTTTTGTTCTTGCATTAGCGCTTCTGCTCGTCGGATCTTTCAACAATCTGACGTTCATGGTAGTAATCATCGTTAATCTTCTTATCGGTATTTTTCAAGAGATTAATTCTAAAAAAACTCTTGATTCTCTCACTCTCATGACCGAACCTCGCGCCATGGTCAGACGTGACGGGCGGATAATTGAGGTTTCGACTGAAAAACTCGTTCTCGACGACATCGTATATTTTTCTGCCGGTAACCAGATTTGTGCGGATGCAGTCGTTGTTGAAGGTGAAGTCCAGGTCAACGAATCGCTTGTCACAGGCGAGGCGGATGAGATAACAAAAAGAGAGGGGACAAAATTACTTTCCGGAAGTTACGTTGTTTCCGGAAAATGTGCGGCTAAATTAACTGCTGTCGGTGAGAAGTCATTTGTGTCAAAACTGACTCTTGACGCAAAAAAATCAGAAAAAAAGAAAAAAATCGGTATGGCGCTCTCTCTCAGCCGGCTTATAATGGTGATCGGGATCACGATCATACCTCTCGGTGTAGCTTTATTCTCCCGACAGGCATTTTCTCTTCATTTGGGGCTCAAAGAGAATATTGAAAAAACATCCGCTGCTCTTATTGGTATGATCCCCGAAGGACTGTATCTTCTTGTAAACGTCACGCTTGCAGTCAGCGTTATCAAACTTGCAAGAAAAGATACTCTTGTACACGATTTGTCGTGCGTTGAAACTCTCGCTCGCGTCGACACGTTATGTGTGGACAAAACCGGAACCATAACTGATAATTCAATGCTGGTTAGCGATATTATTCCCATAATATCGTCAGTAGATCCCGTTCCTCTTCTGCGTGATTTTGTTTATAATATGTCAAACGACAATATCACCATGGAGACGTTGAAAAAACATTTCGGAGACTCTGTTGCCCGACAGGCGCAGGAAATAGTTCCGTTTTCTTCGTCAACAAAGATGAGCGCCGTTTCCTTCTCCCCCATGGAAAACTATATGCTCGGAGCGCCGGAATTTGTCCTGCGCGAGCATTATACGAACTATAGAAATCTCATCGAACCTCACGTTATGAACGGTAAACGTGTTCTTGTTTTTGCGCAGACTTCTTCCGTTCGTCATGATGACACGTCCAAAATCAAACTTCTTGCTCTTGTTCTGCTTTCTAATCCCATCCGTCCCGAGGCGGAAGAGACTTTTGGCTTTTTTGCAGAGCAAGGTGTCAACATTAAAGTGATTTCCGGAGACAATCAGTATACCGTTGCCGCTGCTGCTCGTGAAGCAGGGATAAAAGATTCCGATAAATGTATAGATCTTACCGGACTTACCGAAGAAGAAGTTGAAGAGGCTGCAGAGGACTATACTGTTTTTGGTCGGGTCACTCCGGATCAAAAGAGAACTCTTATTCGTGCGCTGAAGAAATCAGGTCACACTGTTGCCATGACCGGAGACGGTGTCAATGACGTTCTTGCACTCAAGGAAGCGGACTGCAGTATTGCCATGGCGTCGGGAAGCGATGTGGCGTGCCAGGTGTCTCATCTTGTCCTCTTAAAGTCGCAGTTTTCGTCTCTTCCTTCCGTTGTGGCGGAAGGCAGGCAGGTAATCAATAATATTCAGCGTTCCGCATCTCTGTTCCTCGTCAAGAACATCTTTTCGTTCCTTTTGGCGCTGATTTCAGTTTTCGCAGTATTGGAATATCCATTAAAGCCCGCCCAGATCTCCCTTATCAGTGCTCTTACTATCGGAATTCCTTCCTTTGTCCTCGCACTTGAGAAAAATGAGAAGAGAGTGGAGGGTAAATTCCTTAAAAATATCATCTATTCCGCGCTTCCTGCGGCGCTCACCGATCTTATCGTCGTAATAGGTGTCATACTGTTCACTAAGGCGTATAATATCCCCTCGGCGATTTCTTCGACCGTTATTGCAGTATTGATGGCATTGGTGGGGTTCACCATGGTCGTGAAAATCGCCCGTCCATTCAATCTTGTCCGCGGAATACTTGTCGGAGGTATCGTTCTCTTGTTCATTCTCGGCATTTCAGTCATGCCCTGGTTCTTTGAACTCGTGATGCCTGATTTCGGAGGAATGCTTGTTCTTTCGGTGTTTACGCTTTTGATTCCCTCTGTGATTTTTACCCTGTCTCACGTGATTACCGCAGCAACCCGTGCAATTGAGAAAATGATAAAAGGGCTTAAAGCCCCTGACTGAAATAAAGTCTGACTCAATCAGACTTTATTTTAATGTTTTTGTTTTAAAGTTGTTTGATACTTTGAAAATCGAAGAAAATATGATATAATTATCTTGGCGGATGTTATTTAAAAACTATGATAATACAAAATTAATGAAAGAGGTGCGACAGTCATGAGGGACAACATTTACGGTGAACTCAAAGTAATCGGGATGAGGGGCTGCAAGAGCTTTATCGACCAGGTGGATTATTACCTCAGAGAGTGGAGAAGTCACAACGACGACGAATCCTTTGTTTTTGAGGCGGACTGTCCGAGATTCGGATCGGGTGAAGCCAAGGGTATTCTTCATAACACCATGCGTGGGCAGGACGTTTATATTTATTCCGACTGCTTTAATCACGGCGTAACGTATAAGATGTACGGTGTTGAAACACCCATGAGTCCCGACGATCATTTTCAGGATTTGAAGAGGACCATCGCCGCCATAGGCGGAAAAGCCGCCAGGATCACCGTTATTATGCCGATGCTTTATGAAGGCAGACAGCATAAAAGAACTTCCCGTGAATCTCTTGACTGCGCCATTGCACTTCAGGAACTCGTAAATATGGGTGTTTCTAACATAATCACGTTTGACGCTCACGACTCCCGTGTCTCTAACGCTATTCCTCTTACTGGATTTGACAATGTCAGACCGACGTATCAGATGATCAAAGCTCTCGTTCGCGTCGTTCCTGATGTTTCCCTCAATCACGACGACACGATTATAATATCTCCCGACGAAGGAGCTATGTCCCGGACCATGTATTACGCTTCCGTTCTCGGACTGGAGCTCGGAATGTTCTATAAAAGGAGAAATTATTCCGTTATCGTTGACGGCAAAAACCCGATCGAAGCTCATGAATATCTAGGCAAGGATATCAAGGGAAAGGACGTTATTGTTATCGACGATATGATCGCGTCGGGAGAATCGATCCTTGACGTATCACATCAGCTCAAGGAGAAAGGAGCCAGAAGAATATTCTTCTTCATCACGTTCGGACTTTTTACCAATGGATTTGCTTCATTCGATAAAGCTTATGAAGAAGGAGTATTCGACAAGTGTTTCACCACCAATCTTATTTATCATCGGGACGGTCTGATGGACAGGGAATGGTATGGTGAGGTCAACATGTGCAAATACGTCGCGCTAATTATCGATACTTTAAACAAGAATCACTCTATCGGTTCGGTACTTAATCCTGTTAAAAAGATTCATAATATTCTTGAAAAGCAGAACAAGTATAATCAAAATAAAGAAGGCGCGCAGCTGAAAATTAATGACTGATAACGAAAGGTCCGTTTATGACAGATTTTAAGAAATGCACTGCGGAAAAGATCAAAACAGCCGTCACAAATATTTGGGGCAATAATGAACTTTCCGTCTGCGAGATTTCCGATATGCTTGAGTATCCTCCCGACAGTTCAATGGGTGATTTGGCTCTTCCTTGCTTCAAATTGAGCAGGATATTAAAAAAGGCCCCTCCCGCCATTGCCGAGGAACTTAAAAGTAATATTTCCGGAGAGGAATTTGAAAGCGTCACAACTGCCGGCGGATACCTAAACTTCAAAGTATCATCTGCTTTCCTTACTTCGGCGTTGTTTGATATTTGCGAGCAAGGTGATCAATTCGGCAGATCGGATGAAGGCGCCGGCAAAACAGTCGTCCTCGATTATTCCTCCCCAAACGTCTGCAAGCCGTTCCATATCGGACATCTCGGTTCGACTGTTATCGGTCACTCTTTGAAGAAAATCCACGAATTTGAAGGATATAAGTGCGTAGGAATCAATCACCTCGGAGATTGGGGAACTCAGTTCGGCAAACAGATCGTCGCTTTCAGAAAATGGGGCGACCGTGAGACCGTCGAGAAGATCGGCATCGACGAGCTTGTCCGTCTTTATGTGAAGTTCCATGCTGAAGCGGAAAAAGATCCGTCGCTGGATGATGAAGCTCGCGCCGAGTTCCACAAACTTGAGGAAGGCGACCCCGAAAATCTCGCCCTTTGGCAGTGGTTCCTCGAGGTCTCTATCGCGGAATACAAGAAGACCTATCGTCAGCTCGATATTGTATTCGACAGTTATAAAGGTGAAAGTTTTTATACTGATAAGATGCCCGCTCAGGTGCAGAAACTGCGCGATATGGGGCTTCTAAAACTCGATAACGGTGCTTCAATCGTTGACCTGGAAGAGTACGGAATGCCACCGTGTCTGATTTTGAGAAGCGACGGGTCGACCCTTTATCCAACAAGAGACATCGCAGCGGCTGTTTACAGAAAACAGACATATGATTTTTATAAGTGCATCTATGTAACGTCCGCACAACAGATATTACATTTTTCCCAGTGGTTCAAAGTAGTTGAACTTATGGGTTACGACTGGTATGACGAACTGGTCCATGTTCCGTATGGTACTGTGAGTATCGACGGGGCGAAACTTGCGACGCGCACCGGTAACGTGGTCTTGCTGAAAGATTTGTTCAAGATGTCAGTCGATAAAGTGAGAGATATTATCAGGGAAAAGAACCCGGATCTCGAAAACGTGGATGAGACCGCGGAGGCCGTCGGTGTCGGTGCGATCGTGTTCTACTACCTCTGCAACAACCGCATCAAAGATATAAACTTTACTCTCGACGCGGCGCTAAGCTTCGACGGAAACACCGGTCCCTACGCGCAGTACACCTACGCCAGGACCTGCAGCGTCCTCGAAAAAGAGACCCCGGTCCCGGGAAAGGGGACCGTTACGGACGGCGGAGAAGCCGCCGTGATCAAGACTCTGCTGAAATTCCCGGAAAAAGTGAAGCAGGCGCTTGACGACTACGAGCCTTCCGTGGTGACCAGATACATCATTGAGCTCTGCACCGAATTCAACCGCTTCTACCACAACTGTCAGATCCTGAAAGCAGAAGATGAAGACGTTAAGAATTTCCGTCTCTCGATCACGGAAGCGACAAATAAAGTGCTGGAGAATGCACTTCACCTTATTTGCATGAAAACACCTCGTAAAATATAAGTTATTGCGAAAGGAATATTAAAATGTCAGGTCATTCAAAGTGGAACAATATCAAGAATAAGAAGGAGAAGACGGACGCTCAGAAAGCGAAAGTCTTCACAAAGATCGGTAAGGAGATCGCCATCGCTGTCAGAGAAGGCGGCGGTAATCCCGACACTAACAGCAAACTGAAGGATCTTATTGCCAAGGCGAAATCTAACAACGTTCCGAACGAAAATATCGAGCGTGCGATCAAGAAGGCGGCCGGTGCAGACAGTGTCGTTTATGAGGAGATCCTATACGAAGGCTACGGCCCGTCCGGCGTTGCCGTAATTGTTGAAACGGCAACTGACAACAGAAACAGGACAGGCGGGGATATTCGTCATTTCTTCGATAAATACGGCGGGAACCTCGGTCAGTCCGGGTGCGTCAGCTACCTGTTCGAGGACAAAGGCATTATTCTTATCGCCAAGGAAGACTCCATCGACGAGGACGAGCTCATGGAAGCCGCTCTCGAGGCGGGCGCCTCTGATTTTTCGTCAGACGAAGATTTCTTTGAAATCGAAACTGAGCCATCCGACCTGAGTGCTGTCCGTGAGGATCTTGAATCAAAGGGATACAAAATTGAAAGTGCAGAGAAGGACAAGATTCCCTCCTCTTATATCACCCTCGAATCCGAAGACGATATCAAGAATATGAATCTCCTCCTTGAACATCTCGACGATAACGACGACGTTCAGAACGTATATCATAACTGGGAGAACTGCGACTGATTTATTCCTATTACCCATAAAGTGAGGTGCCGTTATGGAGTATATTTCATTTCCGGGTCTGAATATAAAACCGTTTCATATCAATAACATAGCGTTTAAAATAGGGAACATCGGGATCGCCTGGTACGGGATCATCATTTGCGTCGGTTTGATTCTCGCCGTAGCTTACGCAATGTTCAGGGCTAAACGCGAAGGCATCAAATCGGACGATGTGATTGATCTTGCTCTTTTCCTTGTGCTTTTCGGCATTATTGGTGCAAGACTCTATTATATTGCTTTTACTTTCCAAGATTATATTGTTCATAACAATAATGGAAGCGTTGACATCGGAAAAACTCTTCTGGGTATGATCAATATTCGGGAAGGCGGTATCGCAATCTACGGGGCGCTCATCGCCGGTTTCCTTACGATTCTTGTTGTAGCTAAGGTGAAAAAAATCAAGGTACTGAAGATCCTTGACTTTGTATCTCCTGCCTGCCTTATCGGTCAGGCTATCGGCAGATGGGGTAACTTTGTAAATATTGAAGCGTACGGTTCAGCGACCAAGCTCCCTTGGAGAATGGGTATAATCAGTCCTGATCCGAACTATGATGCCGCCAAAGCAATCAAGATGGGTCTGTACGATATTTCCGAAGTACATCCAACTTTTTTATATGAATCACTGTGGAATCTGATCGGCTTTATTATCATTCATTTCATTTATAAGAAAAAGAAATTCGACGGACAGATCTTCTGCCTTTATATCTCATGGTACGGTTTCGGACGAATGTTTATTGAGGGATTAAGAACAGACAGCCTTATGGCCGGTCCGCTCCGTATTTCTCAGATCGTCGGATTTGTAACGTTTGTTGCCGGTATTGTTTTGTTCATAATCCTTGCCAAGCACAAAAAAGAAACAGCACCCGTTGTAGAAGGAAAAAGTACGATTTTTGACAGTGAAGGAGACGACGTGACCGGAGAAGAGATTGAGACGGCCAATGTCGAAGACGAATCTGCTGTGAAAAACGCGGAACCGTTTGAAGAAAAAACGGAAGGAACACCGGTAACCGAAGATGAAAACGCCGAAGACGAACCTGAAGAGAACACGGACGGAGAGAACGATGGCGAAGATAATTGACGGAAAAGCAATCTCCTCAGAGGTCAGAAAAAACATCGCAGCGCGTGCCGCGAGATTCCAGGCGGAACACGGGATAAAACCCGGCCTTGCCGTAATCATCGTAGGAAACGATCCCGCATCTGCCGTTTACGTCAGGAACAAACATAAGGCGTGCGAACAAGTAGGTTTTTACTCTGAAGTGATCGAGATGAATGCCGATATCACAATGAACGAGTTATTGGATAAAATAAAGCAACTCTCCTGCGACGACTCGATCCACGGCATTCTCGTTCAACTTCCTTTACCGGATCATTTGGACGAATCCGCAGTCATTGCAGCGATTCCGCCTGAGAAGGACGTGGATGCGTTCCACGTGCAGAACGTCGGGAAGATCATGCTCGGAAAGTATGATTTTCTTCCGTGTACACCTGCAGGTATCATGAAGATGCTTGAGTTTTCGAATATTGAAATTGAGGGCAGGGAATGCGTAGTTGTTGGACGAAGCAATATCGTTGGCAAACCAATGGCAATGCTTCTCCTCCACGCAAACGGCACCGTCACAGTATGTCATTCCCGTACTAGAAACCTGTCCATAATTACTCGAAGAGCAGACATTCTCGTTGTCGCTGTCGGCAAAGCAGGTTTCATTACCGGCGATATGGTAAAAGACGGCGCGGTCGTTATCGACGTCGGAATGAACAGAAGGGAAGACGGCAAGCTGACGGGCGATGTGGATTTCGCATCTGTGTCGGAGAAAGCTTCCGCCATCACCCCGGTTCCCGGAGGCGTCGGCCCCATGACCATCACAATGCTTCTCGAAAACACCCTTACCGCCGCGGAGCTTTCAGTGAAACAACAGCACTGATTCTTTCAATAAGAATAATCCCGGGAGAATATCGCCGGGATTTCTTTTTTCCAAAACATATTGACAATACTATTTGTATTTGTTATAATATTCAGGAACGCGCCGAAAAGGCGCGTCTCTCTGCCGCCGAAATTCTTACAACGGCGGTCTGAAGTCCATAGGGAGGTAAAAAGAAATGGAGAACAAACTCAAATCCTATGAAACCCTGTTCGTGATCTCACCCGATCTTTCCGAGGAAGATACGAAGGCGCTCGTCGAAAAGTTCACGACACTCATCAAGGAGAATGGTGAAATCGGCGAGATCGATGAATGGGGTCGCCGCAAGCTGGCTTATCCGATCGATTACAAGACCGAGGGCTACTACGTGCTGGTGAATTTCAAGAGCGCGACCGATTTTCCGTCCGAGCTCGAGAGAATTTTTAACATCACCGACAACATTATTCGCTCTCTCGTGATCGCCAAAGAAGAAAAAGACGCGTAAGGCATAGGAGAAGAAAATGGCAAACTTTAATCTGAACAAGGTCATCCTCGGCGGACGGCTAACAGACGATCCCCGATTGTCTACGACGGCAAGCGGGATCTCGGTCTGCTCTTTTTCTGTTGCTGTAAACAGACGTTTTGCCAACAGAAGCAATGAGGATCAGCCCCAGGCCGACTTCATCAGATGCACGGCTTGGAGAGCCACTGCGGAATTTATTTCCCGTTATTTCAGGAAAGCAAGTTCCATCTGCGTCATTGGTTCTATCCAAAACAGAAACTGGACTGACCAACAGGGCGTGAAGCATTACACAAGCGAAGTTGTCGTCGATGAGGCGATGTTTGTTGACGCGAAGGGCGAACGTTCCGGCTCCGGTACTCAGGAAGGCACGTACGTTCCCGAAGGATATGGCGCCGCTCAGGGCGAGAATTCCTCGTTCGGCGGAGAAGCACCGAAGTTTGAGGAGATCACTGACGAAGAGGATCTTCCTTTCTGATCGATCGAAATTCGAATTTTAACTTTGCTGCATATCGCAGCGGATCGGAGTATTAAAATGGATATTGAAAAGAACGAAGCGGTTGAAGAAACCGTTGAAGCTGTCGTAGAAGAAGTGACCGAGGAGGCCGCAGAGGCTGTCGAGTCCGCGGAGGAAGTTGTGGAAACAGCGTCCGCTGAAGCTCCCGCTGAGGCGGAAGCGACTGAGGAGAGACCGGAGAGAACTGAAAGAGCCGAGAGAACTGAGAGACCTGCAAGGCCCGCACAGCGCGGCAACAGAAAGAGAAAGAAAGTTTGCTCTTTCTGCGTCGATAATATTGCTTTTATCGACTATAAGGATACCACCAGACTCAGAAAGTATATTTCCGAGCGCGCAAAGATCCTTCCTCGCCGTGTGTCCGGTACTTGCGCAAAGCATCAGCGTCAGTTGACCACTGCTATCAAGAGAGCCCGTCACATTGCTCTTCTTCCTTACATCAGCGACTGATAGTAAACAAAATCAAAAAGTGCATTCCTAATCCGGAATGCACTTTTTCTTGTTTACTTTTTGAGTTCGCCGGGCTGAAGTCCAAGGAGTTTTTCAAGCGACAGTTTGCACGCCGCGGCGTTTTCCAGAGATTCATTCAGATTGTCACCGTATGCAAGGATATAGAACTTTATTTTGGGTTCAGTTCCGGAAGGGCGGGCAACTACAATGTCTTTTGAATCGTTTTTAAAGTACATCACGTTTGATTTCGGCAATCCAGTTTCCGTTACTTTACCGGTCAGAACGTCAAGTGAAGTCTGTTTTAGGTAATCCCTCACGTTAATAACGGGGTTCCCGCCCAACTCCTCCGGCGGGTTATTTCGGAGAAGATCCATCATATCGGATATTTCACGTTTACCCTCAACGCCCTCCTTGTAGATCTCTGCAGATTGCTCGGTGTAGCAACCGTATTTTTGGTAAAGCGATTCTATTGCGTCGATCAAGGACATGCCCTTGAGACTGTAATGCGCCGCCATCTCACAAATCAGCATCGACGCAACTATGGAATCTTTGTCTCTTGCGTGCATCCCTTTAAGATATCCGTAGCTCTCCTCGTATCCAAGAATGAAGGTTCCTTCTCCTTCTTCTTCATGTTCTCTGATGATCTCGGCAATATATTTGAATCCTGTCAGAACGTTATACAGTTTAACTCCGAACCTGCGGCAGATCTCCGTTGCCATCTCACTGGTAACGATGGTTTTTATGGCGTATGCGTCTTCGGGGAGTCTGTTCTGCTCTTTAAGAGACGAGAGAATATAATCGAGCAGCAGAGAACCCATCTGATTTCCGGTCACTGCCTGAAAACAGCCGTTTTTGTCACGCGCCATGACTCCGACACGATCTGCGTCCGGATCCGTGGCAATGATAAGATCTGAACCGACCTC
>JAEEGL011554816.1_pt1 | contig 43435 bp, 38 predicted proteins | sample 9134231 | NCBI WGS metagenome assembly JAEEGL01 (sample SAMN16246548, study PRJNA631951) | gut metagenome | biome: gut microbiome; feature: rumen; material: fiber-attached | host: Bos | place: Iran: Karaj | collected 2018-10
GACATACAGAGTAAAAACCACGATGCACGAGCATTATACAAGAGGCAATGCACCGCATGATTATAGGGTAACAAAAATAGAGCTAATCATAAGTGGCTCTCCAACGAGCGATGCACTGAATAGCTCTACTGAAAATGTTGACAACTCAACTATTTCGGTTGCAAAGTTACTACAAAATGTTGAGAAGTCATACGATAGTGGCAAAAAAATTCTTAAAGAGAGCAAAAAAGTTGACGAAAGCGGTGATTTATACCGTGACGGCGACTTCTCTCCGAGGGATCGTGCCATTGTTCGCAGTGCATACGAGCGCATGTTGGCAACCGGCCTGTATCAGTTCCGTGAGGCCGTTCAAGACTCCATGTTGGCCCTGCGCAAACTCTACCAAGTTGTCTTAGGTCGTGGCACACGCATTGAGGATGTGCCCGACTATGAGAACGCATACCTGGCAGAGAACAGGATGAGCAGCGTTAACTCAGCAGAGCAGCACGACTACTACCTGAAATACATGGAGCCGCTCATCAAGGCTGTTGCCGAAATCGCCGGGAGCAACGCAAGCGCCCGGAAGGACCTTGTCGACTACATGATGGCTAAGCATGGCCTTGAGCGTAACATCGTCTTTGCCGAGCGTGATGCACACAACAAGGAAAAGAATGGTGGCGACTTCGACGATGCACTCCAGGAGTATCGCCAGAGAGACTATGCCGGCCTTACGGCACTCACCGGAAAGGGAAGTGTTGCAGAGGCAGAAGCAGAGGCACAGCAGATGGTGGACGACTATGAAAGTATGCACGACACCACCGACTTGTGGGAAAAGACCCGCACGGCAACGAGGGCCACGCTTGACAAAATTTACCGCAGTGGCCTCATGAGCAAGAAGCAGCTAGACGATATCACGGATATGTTTGAGTACTACATCCCTCTTCGTGGTTGGGACGAAACGACCAGCGACGAGGTGTATGGATATCTCACAAGCAGGACGGGTCCAATGGGCAGCGCCATCAAGCATGCTGAGGGCAGAAGCAGTAAGGCCGACGATCCTATTGCCACCATCGGCATGATGGCCGACGATGCAATCAGGCAGGGCAACCGCAACCTCATGAAGCAGTGCTTCCTGAACTTTGTCCTCAATCATCCGAGCGACCTTGTTAGTGTGAGCAACCTTTGGCTGCAGTATGACGATGTGGACGAGGAATGGAAGCCCCTGTTTGCCGACCTCGAAGAGTCTGACAGCGCATCCGACGTAGAGCGGAAGGTGAGAGACTTCGAAGAGAAGATGCAGGCACTCCGTGCGGCAGAGCCCGGAAAGTACAAGCATGGACGCGACGCTATTGGTGTGCCCTATAAGGTTGTGAAAGGTAACCTCAAAGAGCATCAGGTGTTGGTACAACGTGGGGGACAGACCTACGTCCTCACCGTCAACGGCAACCCAAGAGCCGCTCAAGCCCTCAACGGCCTCACCAATCCCGACGTGGAGCAGAACGGTATCGTGGGCAACATCCTTAAGGTGAGCCAATGGATCAACCGCCAGTTGAGTGCGTTCTATACGACGAGAAACCCGGACTTCGTGGTGAGCAACTTCTTCCGTGACATGCTTTACTCCAACTGTATGACATGGGTTAAGGAGAGCCCTCGCTATGCGCTCCGCTTCCATAAGAACTTCGCCAAGTATAACCCGGCCGTCTTGCGCAGGCTTCTCGGAAAGTGGGAGAATGGCACGCTGGACCAGAGCAACACGTCTGAGCGTCTGTTCTACCTGTTTATGCGCAATGGCGGTGAGACCGGCTACACCAGCATACGCGATATCGAGGCACACAAGAAGGTGATATTCGAAGAGCTGAAGAAGGAGGGCAGCTTTAGCCGTAGGGCATGGAGCGCCCTTTGTATGCAGTTCGACCTGTTGAATCGTGCCGTTGAGAACTGCGCCAGGTTTGCCGCCTTTGTCACAAGCCGCGAGATGGGCAGAAGCATTGCCCGCAGCGTCTTTGATGCCAAGGAGGTCAGCGTGAACTTCAACAAGAAGGGTAGTGGCGGCAAGATGGTGAACGCGACGGGTCAGACGGCCCTCGGTCAGCTTGGATCATACATCGGTGGAGGTGGCAGAATACTCTATGTGTTCTGGAACGCAGGCGTTCAGGGCCTCACCAACTTTGGTCGTGGCGCTAAGCGTCACCCGGCCAAGGCCATCGGCGGTGCTTCTGCCGTGTTTATCCTCGGACACCTCATCCCCTGGCTGTCAGGTGGTGACGGCGACGATGACGACAAGAACGCCTACTACAACCTGCCCGAATACGTCCGCAGGACAAATATCTGCTTCCGTGCTGGCGACCAATGGATTACCATTCCGTTGCCTATTGAGTTCAGAGGCATCTACGGCCTGGGTGAGTTGTCTGCCGGTGTGATAAATGGCGGTGAGCACTACGATGATAAGGAGTTGGGCTTCCAGATAGCAAGCCAAGTAAGCCAGATACTCCCTCTCGATATGCTTGAAGGTGGTGGAGGCGTCAATGCCTTTGTACCCTCGACGATAAAGCCCTATGTGGAGGCCTATGCCCTCAACAAGAGCTGGAGCGGCCTGCCCATCTACAGGGATACGCCCTGGAATAAGTACGACCCCGAATGGACTAAGGCTTATAAGAATACGGACAAGACCATCGTGCAGACTACCAAGTGGCTCAACGAGACCACCGGAGGCGACGACTTCAAGAAGGGCGCCATAGACATCAACCCCGCCAAGATCGAATACGTGCTCAATGGCACCTTTGGTGGATACATGAACACCGCAGAGAAGCTGAAAAAGACCGGCGAGACAATTGCCGGTGAACGCGACTTTGACTGGAGGAACATCCTCCTGCTTAACCGCGTAGTGAAAAGTGGTGATGAGCGTACCGCCAACCGTAAGCTGCAAAATGAATACTTCAAGTACCGCGACGAGTATGAGCAGACGAAACGCCTCTTGCGCAAGTACGAGAAGGCAGAGGAGGACGGCATCCTGGGTTATGCAGAAAAGATTAACTTCATGCAGAACACCCCGGAGTACTACCGCTACGAAATCTTTGACGAATATGCCAGCGACATCAACGGCTATAACCAGATGATGAAAGATGCAGGCAGCGATGAAGAGCGCAAGGAGATTGAGGGTGAGATGTATGCCGCCATGCGAGAGATGATAAACAAACTTCATGAAATAAAATAACAGCTATGCCAGAGAAACTTTTTTCAATGAGCAAGGTCCGTCCTTTGGTTAAGATGGACTCAGTCCAGGAGGCAAAGGAGTTCGGCAACCGTAGGGCCTTTGATGTGCTCATGGAGGCACAGACCTATTGGGACAACATGAGCAAGTACCGCCGTGAACGTCTTAGAAACAAACGCTACACCTACGGCGACCAGTGGGGCGACATCATCAAGGACGAGGACGGCGAAGAGATCACCGAAGAGGAGTACATCAAGAAGCAGGGCAATGTGCCCCTGAAGAACAACCTCATCCGTCGCCTTGTGAAGAATGTCCTCGGCGTGTACAGAAGCCAGTCTAAGGAGCCTATATGCACGGCCCGTGACAGGGCCGAGCAGAAACTTGGCGAGACGATGAGTACCATACTCCAGTGCAACATGCAGACCAACCGCATGAGCGAGATCTATGCCCGTACGATGGAGGAGTACCTTATCGGAGGCTTTGTCGTGCATCGTAAGTGGTACGGATGGAGAAACGAGAAGATGGACTGCTGGACAGACTACATACTGCCCGACCAGTTCTTTATCGACAGCAACATGCGCGACTTCCGAGGATGGGACTGCGAATGTCTGGGCGAGATAAAGGAGATGAGCTTTGCCGAGTTGTGCGGACACTTCGCCCACACGCCGGACGACTTCAACCGCCTCAGCAGAATTTATGCCTCAGCCAGAAACCGCAACACGATACGCGACTACTGCGAATACTTTGGCTATGGTCGTCGTCGCAATATCGACTTCCTTCTGACAGACAACCCCTCCATGTGCCGTGTTATCGAGGTTTGGCGCAAAGAGTCAAAGCCCCGGTATCGTTGCCATGACTACAACACCGGCGATGTCTTTAAAATCGAAGTGGAGGATTACGCAGAAATGGTGGAAGCTGTCAACAATGACCGTCTTAAGCGAGGCCAGGAGCAAGGCATGAGTGTCGAGGATATCCCGATGATTAAGGCCGAGTGGTTCATGGACAGCTATTGGTATTTCTATGACCTGACGCCGTTTGGCGATATCCTTGATGAGGGCGAGACGCCTTATGAGCATAAGAGCCACCCCTACGTGTTCAAGGCCTATCCCTACCTGGACGGCGAGATACACAGCTTTGTTGCTGATGTTATCGACCAGCAGCGCTACACTAACCGGCTCATCACGATGTACGACTGGATAATGCGTGCCAGCGCCAAGGGCCTCCTGATGATACCGGCACAGGTGATTGACGATGCCCACATGAGTATTGAGGAGATTGCCGAAGAGTGGAGCCGCTACAACGGCGTCATTGTGTACAAGGCCAAACCTAACGTACCGGCACCGGCGCAGATTGCCAATCATTCCACCAATATCGGTATCAACGAGCTCCTGCAGATACAACTGAAGTTCTTTGAGGATATCAGTGGCGTGCATGGAGCACTTCAGGGCCGTCCTGGTTCTGCCAGCACAAGCGGCACACTATATGCGCAGCAGGCACAGAACGCTACGACATCGTTGCTGGATATCCTCGACAGCTTCTCCATGTTTGTCGTGGACGCCGCCTACAAGGACGTCAAGAATATGCAGCAGTACTACGACGGCAAGCGCGTGTTCAACATTTCCGGCAAGAGTGGGGCAGAGATCGAGTACGACCCGAAGAAGATACGTGATATCGAGTTTGACCTCAGCATCGTTGAGAGCACCAGCACGCCGGCATATCGCCAGATGGCCAACGACTTCCTCATGGAGATATGGAAGTCCGGACAGATCACGTTGCAGCAACTTCTCGAGACGGGCAGCTTCCCGTTTGCCGACCAGCTACTCCAGAGCATACAGAGCCAGCAGGAGCAGATTGCAAGAGGAGAGACGCCGACACCGCTTTCACCGCAACTGCAACAGCAGGCACAGCAGGGGGCCAACATGCAGGCTGTAAACCAGCTTTACGGCGCCATGAAAGCCGCCGCATAACATCACAGAACGAGACGAGAAAAGGGCAGTCACTTACGACTGCCCTTTCTTGTTTTGCGTCCACCATGAACGTCATAAGTGGCGAGCGGGTCATTTGTCAGTGTGGCAATGCCCGTGAGGTCTTGTTTATTGTTTCCGTTTTCCATATCTCACCGCATCGCAATAGGATTTGTACAGCGCATACTTCTTCCTCTTTCCCTCCTCGTCGAGAAATCCGCTACCGTTGCCGTGTGCCGTGAAGTACACGCTCTCCTGCATCAAGGTGTGGAGGCACGCCTTATGGTCGATGTACTTCTTGCTCTTAAGCATACGGAAGTTCTTACGGTCCATGATAATCAGCTTGGGCGTTTTGGACTCCGTCACGGGCATTACATAGAAGCGCTTGCCCTGCTTGTTGTGTTCACTCTCGGCTCTTTCAATCGCAGTCTGATAACGAAGATAGTCAACAAAGCGATAGAACAACTTACTCATTTTTCTCATAGCACATAAAGTTTAATGGTTTATATTGAAGCGGCAGACACCGCTCTTTTGCGTCTCCTTGTCTTTGTGTGGCGTATAGGCCTTATGGTTGGCAGCGGCATTTCGTGGTAGCACACCTGCATACCGATGGCACGCGTCATAAGCCGGTCGTCGTGATGCCCCTCCTGAGCCTCAAAGACGCCATCGTTCTCAACGTAGGTTGAGTATTCGTCCAAACAGGCCTCCTCACGCTCCGTGTATAGCTGTTCACGGATGATGCGCTTGAGGTTGTGGATAACGACCTTCTTTGTTAGGACGTTGGTATGGTATCCGTATTTTTGCGGCTTCCCAGCCTTGATGTCCTCGGCGCTCTGCTTGCGGGCATAGAGGCCGTCCTCGTACACCTCATGGATGAGCGTGAGGATATATTCGGCTTCGCCCTTGGTGTTGTTCGTCTCCAGCGTATTACTCTCTATAACGAGCAGGGCATTGTTGTAGTACGCTGCAACCTGCACGGCTTTCCATGCGAGTTTATCCATGTCAATGTGTCCGTGCCATTCTGCCACAACCGCAGGAGGCTCGCCGCTTGCCATGTAAAGACGATCAATGACGAGGATATCCGCATAGTCGGCATTCTTGGTGTGGCCCTTACATACGTCGACAATAACCAGGTATCTATCATCGACGGCCTCATCCTCAAACACCTCTACATCCTGCCACATATTCAGGCGACCATTGGGTTCCTTGACAAAGCGAAGGTTATCCAGGGCCTCTTCTCCCTCATCCTCGCTGCCGTAGATCTCGCCAACCCATCTTGGCGGCTTGCACGATGGACGCAGCTTCTCGATATCGTATTCCGAGAACACCTTGTTGCCGGAGAAAGCAAAGGCCTCGATATCATTCGACGGAAACTCGGAGGCCATGTCGTCGTGACAGGTGTATTTGGAGCGTTCGGAAATGTACCAGTTGATGGCTTCAAGGGTAGCGCCACTCTTCCACAGCCACCATAGGTATGCGCCAGACTCTTCACGATCGGATGTAACATCTTCCCTCTTGCGGTTTTCGTAGAGCCATGCAGCGAAGCGCTCCAATGCCAGACGATTTGCAAAGGGTGTAGAGTATTGCTCAATCTCATACCAGCTAACAAACATGTGCTCAAACTGCGACTTACCTTTCTTAGCCGACAAGTATTCACGATGGAAGAAGTTGCCCGTGCCGTTGGCGGTGGACTCATAGACAATCATCGTGTACGGCTTGTAGAGCACACCGGACGTTGCGGAACGAACGATATCTTCCGGCGTTTTCTTGTCCGTCTTTTGGTACAGGCCCACCTCGGTAAGGTGTACCAGGTTGTAGTCGCCGCCACGCGCAGAGTTCGGTCGTTCGGCAGAGCCTATCTTAATCTTGCAGTTGCGCTGAGGTATCCTGTGTATGTTGCCACCGGTACCGACGCCAACGTACTTCGGTGCTTTTTCGTTGTACTCTTCGCCCAGGGCATACAGGTATTCAATCGGGTAGCGCTCCATAAGCTTCTCGAACATATCCTTGACCTCGGTGGACGAGCTCAGGACGTGACCCACGACGAGAGAGTTGAGGCCCTTCTTATGAACGAGCTGCAGCCATGCCATGTAGATCTGTATGCAGGTGGAGCCGCCCCACTGACGTGCCTTAAGCAGTACAAGTCTTATCGGCTTGCCGGCCTTGCGCATCTTCTCCAGCTTCGCCACCAATCGACGCTGAGGCCTGTTAAGCCGGAAAAGGATATCATCACCACCGCCCTTTGATTTGATGAACGCCAGAATAGCAGCCCAGAAGGGAAAATCGAAGATGAAACGCACACGCACAATCTGGTCTATCACCTTGTGCCTCTCTTCCGGAGAGACTTCGGCGCCGATATCCTCCAGGTATTTGTCAACGGACTTGCACTTTAGGATATGCTTGATGAGCGGCACGCGCATCATCTCCTTTGGCAGAAACATTTTCTTCAAAGGAAACCCATCGACAGCAACCTCTATGCGCTCGCCGACAGAGTTCTCTCCTGTGACAGGGTTGAACTTGGTGTTTATTTCCGCGTTGCGTCTGTCATTCTCTTCAATGATAGCGGAAACCTCACTCTGTAGGCTTATGGTCTTACTCTTTGCCATGCGCCGGTGAGTTAAGGTAGCTGATTACAAGGCCAACGACGTAGCAGTAAACATGCAAGACATTGTTTGCCCTGACAATGCCAACGCCCATTGCAGACATCACAGAGCACATCAAAGAAGTCAGCAGCACGAACAGCAGCACCCAAAGATGAAAGACCCACCTTCTTTTTGTCTGAAACACTATCATGCCGATGAGGGCGAAGCACACGCCGGAGAGCCCCACAGTCGGGCAGGGTGACAGTAGGAAGGACGGGATGGTCGTCGCTATGACGAAGGCCAAAGCAAGATAGTATATGGGCACGCGATAAACGAACACCACAGACAGCAGGCACCAGCAGTTGAGGGCAGCATGCAGCATGGAGGTGTGCAGGAAGTGGTAGGACATCCTGGACATAAGGCTGCATCCCCGAACGAGGGAATATCGTCCGAGGTCTATGCCACCTGCCAGCCACGCCATGCCATGAATGACGAGGCACAGCGTCACAAGAATAAGTGCCGCAGTTTTCGTCTCCTCTCCTCGTACCATTGTCGCTTAGCTGATAGTATAATGAGTTTGGCATATCCCGGCGTCATGTAGAACTCCGGTGCCGGTTGCCGCACTACCATTATGGCAATATCAAATATGGACTTTTCCGGGAACGCCCGGCGTATCTTCATCGCCCTGGCGTAGATCTCCTGAAACATCTCCCTCTTTTTCTCCCGCATCTTCTCCAGTTTGTCGCCCTTCATCATCGACGATATAACAATCGCCGCTCGCTCCTCTGAAACCCAGAAGCGTTTCGATGGCATCTTTACCACGTTTCGATACACCTCCGGCAGGTTGATGACACACGAAGCATCAATGACGCTGTGATACGCTTTCATGAGGTCGTCGTTGCGCTCCTGTTCATATTCGAATTTGCTCCCGTGAGGCTTCATTGGTATTGATTGTTGCCATAGTTTTTTGTCGTTGCAAATTTACGAAAAATGTAAGTTAGAAGATAAAAGTGCAAAGCGCCAATTCCTTTCTATCTTTGCAGTGCAAAATTTCAAATATGTCATACAACTATGCCAAAGACTGAAAATGAACCGGTTAAGAGTAAAAGAGAGCTCTTTGCCGAGCGAATGAAGGGCCGTTATCCCGACATCGACGTGAACGACGACGAGGCCTTTTTCGGTAAAATTTCCGAGGATTACGACGATTATGACAAGAAATTGTCAGGTTTCCAGGAGCGTGAGAAAGCCTTCTCCGATATGTTTACGGCCGACCCGCGAAGCGCCGCCTTCCTGATGGAATGGAAGGACGGAGAGGATCCTGTTGTCGCATTGGTGCGCAGATTTGGCGTCGAAATTAAGGACGCCATTGATGACCCCGAACGCCAGGAGGCCATTGCCGAGGCAAATAAGGAGTTCCTTGCCCGCGTTACGAAGTCGAGAGAGCTGGAGGAGGAATACAACAAGAACGAAGAGGCCACATACGAGGCCATTGAGCAGTTCAAAAAGGAAAAGGGTTATTCTGACAAGGAGATTGATGCAGCCTTCACCCTTCTCCAGAAGATACACTCAGACATCCTCATCGGCAAGGTTGATCCTGCCAGCATCGAAATGGCTATCAAGGCCATCAACCACGACGCTGATGTTGACGAAGCTACCCAGGCCGGCATTGTGCAGGGCAAGAACACCAAGATTGACGAGAAGCTTCGCCAGAAGAAGGGTGACGGCACGCACGCTACAAGCGGCAAGGCTGGCGGTATTGGCCCCACGCCTCCCAAGAAGAGCCTCGGCGCCCTGGACAATTTCGGCGACGGCAACAAGAATATCTGGGAACGTGGAAACGAACAGAGACGAAAAGCCTAAGATTGCGATTTAACACTATTTATAAACCCTTAAACTTAACAAAAATGAAGATGAAGAAAGCTTCAAGTTGGATGATGAGCTTCTTGCTCGCATTCTTCGCGCTGATTTTCGGCGCACATTCCGGCGTGATGCTGGCAGACGCTACCGCACTTCCCGATGGCGGTGTTTCGGCTGCTGGTGACGCCCCCGACGGTGGCGCGGGTGGTATTGCCACAGAGACACAGGGTCGTGAGGACGGAGACGACGAGTTCTACACCAAAGACATTGACAAGCGCATCATCAAGATCCGTCCGATGGCTACTCCCGTAGACCAGATTTCGCGCTATGCCAAGGCCCAGTCCGCAGACTCGTTCGAGGTTAAGTATTACAGTGTGGGCACGCGTCCTATTAGCTGCACTACTGCTTCTGCTATTGCGGCACAGCAGTCCGGCGCAAGCGTCGAACTACCCGTTGACGACAGCAACATGTTCACGCTGGATGATACCATCCGTGTTGTCGGTGTGAAGGGTATCTACAACGACAAGGGCGTAGCATACGACCAGAACGACGAGAACACTCCCGACCTCGTTCTGTGTGTCTGCGGACGTAATGCCAGCACGTCGATGCCCATCGTTTATGCTGTGAACGGCAACAAGGCTTCTGATGATCAGACCATCTACGTACCTGCTATCCCCAAGGGCACTAAGCTTGTCCGCATGGGTAAGGCCTGCGGTGAGCTCGACGTACAGACTGGACGCTTCAACAACATACCTACTGCCGAGATTCAGTACTGCCAGAATTTCATGATTCAGGTCGAGCAGTCCACCTTCGACAAGATTGCCGCTAAGGAAGTTGACTGGACGTTCAGCGACATCGAGGAGGACGGCATCTACGACATGCGTCTCGCCCAGGAGAACACCTTCCTTTGGGGTGTTAAGAACGTTATCAAGCACCCCACCAAGGACGGCATGGCAACATGGTTTACCGGTGGTATCTGGTACATGGCCGGCAAGGACATCGAGGTAGGTGAGTGGGATAGCGATAAGCAGTGCGCCGTTATCAGCGACGAAAACCTTGTCGACATTTCCAAGGACCTGTTCGTCGGTACCGGCATCGGCAACAAGCGTAAGCTGATGTTCTGCGGCTCTGACATGCTCGCTGCATTCTCCAAGATTAAGAGCGAGAAGTTCCGCCTGAAGGATACCGTTGAGATTTGGAACCTGAAGTTTAAGAGCTGGGAGACTGACTTCGGCGAAATCCTGACCATTCACCACGAGCTGTTTGATATCAACGGCATGAGCGGTTGCGCCTTTGCAATGGATCCCGAGTACCTCACGAAGAAAACGCACCTTAGCTGGAGCCGCAACATTCTCGACATGAAGAAGGCCGGTGTCCGCAACACTAAGGCTGCTGTCCTCCAGGAGGTAGCTTGTCTGTACCTGCGCTATGCCAAGGCGCATGCACGCCTGAGACTGGCAACGGCTTAAACCCAGATGCAGAAATGAAATAAGTAACGAGGGGCGGGTGTCTTTACGCCCGTCCCTCATTCGTTTTCGAAACCACAAAAGTACAGACCAAAATGACAAAGAAATATGTTGCCAGAAGCGTTGTGAGCATCAGCGTGAAACTGGCGAGCGGAAAGACAACGCACATTACGTTTACGCCCAGAACAGTCGGAGGCAGTGTCTTTTATACCGACAATGAGTTGATTCAGGAAGGCCTTGAAAAGCACCCCAAGTATGGTAAGCTGTTCAAGGTTGACGACAAGGAGGGAAAGCCCGCAACAGGCAAGGCTCCTGCCGGAAAGAAGGCCGAGACCGGAAAGGGTGACAGCACCAAGCCCGTCAACACTCCCGATGCAGGAGGCGAAGCCGGCGGTGAAAATGGTGCCGACGCTGGAGGCGAAGCCGGTGACGAGACCGAGACCGGTGACGAGACCGAGACTGGCAACGGTGGGAATGCCGAAACAAAGACTTTCTCATGCAACGACGATGCCAAGCAGTATCTCGTTGACAAGTTTGGCGTAAGCCGCACGAAACTTAAAAATCGCACCGAGATTGAGAACGCCGCCAAAGAGAACGGCTTCACAATCGTGTGGAGTGGCAAGTAAACAACAAAGAAGCGTTAAGCAATGAACTACAAGGTAGAAGATATTAAACGCGATATCCGTATCGCCCTTGACCAAAACAAGAGCAGCGAGGCCCTGGAAGGGCTTGGTGATGTCGACACCCTCACGGTGGAGGAAATCATTGAGAACCGGTTAGTACCTGCTGTCCGCGTCGTTCTGCTTAACGCTCCTTTAGCATTGCTTGGTGGGGGCATCCCACTCAAGTGCAACATCAACTGGCACAGTGCGCCCGGACAGGGCAGTGGCTCTGTGCTACTCCCCAACGACTTCCTGCGCCTCGTAACATTCCAGATGAGCGACTGGAGTCGTGCTGTTTACAGCGCTATTACCCCGGACAATCCGGCATACGCAATGCAAAAGAGCCGCTTCCCAGGCATCCGAGGTAATACGCAAAACCCTGTCGTTGCCATCGTCAACACCGGCGTAGGCATGGAGCTCGAATTTTACAGTTGTTCCGGTGGGTCTGGAGTATCCACGAAACAAGCTACATATATCCCTGAGCCTCGCATCATTGGCGACTCCATCCACATACCCCACAAAGTAAAAGAGGCCGTCGTGTACTACGCAGCCTATCTTGTCGCCTTGGCCCTGCAGCAGAAAGACCTGTCCGAACAGCTCAACAACATAAGCATTTCACTATTAAAACCATAAATGATGAAGCCAACCAAATTTTTAGCTTTTTTTGACAAGCTGGATGATGTCTATTCGGCATATCCTTCCGGCGTGTCGGAGGATAGCTTCGTTTTGATCGCCGGACACGTTTGGGTCTGGGACAAGTATTCACAGAAGTGGACGAAGTACTTAAACAATGAGAGCCAGGACGCAGACGGCGTGAAGAAAGTCTATGGCGACCAGCACGTCTATGGCAACATGACCGTTGCAGGTGTGCTGAGGGCCCGCGTCATTCGTGGCCGTAGTGCATTTGCAGGCTACTTCGCATCGGAAGAGCAGCTCAACGTCAAATACCCCAACCCCTATGTGGGTCAGCTTGCCCTCGTCGCCATTGAAGGACGTGAGGTCGGAGACATGTCGCTCGGTGAAGTCTATGCCTGTATGGAGGAGGGCAGGTGGTCCGACCAGAACTTCACCGCAGGCTGTGACGACGGCCTGCTGGAGGTAGTACAGGCGTTGGACACCGTTCATGAGGACTTGGAGCAGAGATTCATCCAGCTTCAGGCTCGCTTTGTGGACAACAACGCATCCAAGACCGTTTCCTTCGAAGGCGTCACCACAGAAGAAATTACGATCCAGGACAGTACATACCCCGGTGATGTCGCTGATGGCGATATCATCTGGAGCACGGCACACCGCACCTTTGTTATCAGGGATACCGAAGGCAAGTTCTATTCCTCCTGGAGCGGCATGGAGAGCCATAAGCCCACCTTTGACAGCGCTTATGCCGAGAAGATATACATCTTCAACGGTCACCTCTATGCATTCAACTCCAGCAGTCGCCAACTCGTTGACTCAACGGCAGCGTTTGATAACGCCATTACCGAGATCAACGGAAGGATAGACGATATTTCCGGCCCCGGTCGTGTTACAGAAGAGTCTATTGCCGACGGCGCTGTGACCGAGAACAAGATTGGCAATGGCGCTGTGACCGAGAACAAGATTGGCAACGGCGCTGTGACCGAGAACAAGATTGGCAATGGCGTTGTGACCGAAGAAAAGATAGCAGACGGAGCAGTTAGTCTTGGGAAGCTTGCGTCGGGTATAACAGACGAGGCACCAACGAGTGGAAGCGGCAAGTTGATAACAAGCGGAGCCGTTCATCGCGCCTTGGCAAATACGGCAGCAGTCATAGATGACGCAATCGCCGACAACAAAGCGCACCATACCGTAAAATTCGGAGCAATTGTCGAGGAGCACGTGGAAGAGTTTGAACGTCAGGCACTCCTGGAGACGCCTTCCAACGGTGTTGTGGTGTGGTGTGACGCCGACGGCGTATTCGCCTTGCGCGTTGGCACCGTCAACCCCATCTTCTACACGTCGTGGCCCGGAGTAGACCTGTACATGGATGCCACAACGGACAGGCCCTATACCGAGAAACAGTACATGTACAACAACAGCATCTACATGTACAATGCTACCGAGACCAAGCTTCAGCAGATGGGAGGCTCCTCGCAGAGCAGCATCTTCAATGTGACCAACGAAGTCCCCATTGGTCGAGGGTACTACACGCTGTGCGATACTCAGAACACCGGCTCCTCTGCGGTACATGCCGTATGGGAAGCACGCAAGGCCGCAAGCGGTTTGATTATTTCCTTTGAGATTGCACAGGGTATATGGAAAACATTCCAGTATGTGGGTAAAAACCTCAATTCCGAATCGTGGTACAATCCCGACAACTGGAACGACTTTGGCTCGTTGGCCGCAGGCAGTGAGCCCTATATCATCATCAACTCTCTGTGCGGAGCGCCGACGGCCGGCCAGTACTACACGCTGCAGTCAGCCGTAACACGCCTTGTGGCATGGCAGGATACAAGTGGCGTGAACTACGCAAAGAAAGGCCTCATCATTTCTTACCAGACTGGCGAGAATACGATGGAGACCAAGCAATTCCAGGGCGAGGTGACCGACTTTGGCGAAGTGGGCCTCTGGAAGGACTTTGGTGGCGGCAGCAATGTTGAGACCACCGACGAACCCGAAGAGGACAGCGAGAAAGCACTCAGCGCCGGAGGTGCATATAATTGTATTCCCGCAGGCTTCAACGCCGACACGGAGACAACCCCCGGCGTCGTGAAGCTTCAGATGGTAAACGCCAAGGGCGAGCCCGTCGGCGACGAAAAGCAAATCCCCGTAGGCACCGGAGGTGGCGGTGGTGGTACCGGCACCGTTGTTGCCATTGCTTTTGAGGCGTCTCCCTTCTACGGCAACGCCGGAGGCCGCTTCATCCTGAAGGCCGCAGTGCGCTCTGTTACCACTGTAGGCGCAAGCGAGCAGGACAACACAATCGCTACGTTGGATCTGTACGACCGTGACACCAACATCCAACTGATGCACCTCACGCCGAACAAGGCCTCTTCTGCATCTATGAGGACGTTCGACTTCGAGATTGACGTCACGGAGTACTTTGCAGACGCAGGCGTGCGTCGCTTCCGTTGTGTGGCTACCGACGATAGCGGAAACACTGGCACGCGAAATGTCAATGTTACCGCCGTAGATGCTTCCGTGAGCAGCGTGCAGACACTCCAGTACACACAAAGCACATCACTTGCCGTTGGTGGAACAGCCAAGACGATAACGCTCTATAAGTTTGCCAACAACTCCAGCGACAAAGGTATCTTGGCTATCACGGAGGTGTATCTGAACGGCGAATGGCAGGAGTATGGCCGGGCCCTCGTCACCGATACATATTCGCACGGCATTTCCATTGACCCGAACAACTGTCTTGGCGAAGTGCTTACGCATGGTGTCCTGTTGTGCCGCGTTCACGGACGTGACGTCGCAGCCAACGTGGACGGAAACTATCTCTATGCCGGCATCTTTGTAATTGACGAGAGCAGCACAGTGCCTCTTATTGCCGAGAGCTGGAAGAGCGAACTTGCCGACGCCGTTGTGCGCCTGTACGACACCATTGAGGTGCAGTATGCTGTTTACGACCCCACGACAACATCACCGCGTGCCACAATAATGCTTGACGGACACCCGACACAGCAGCACGTTGCATACCGCTCTGCGGCGTACACCTACAGACACCAGGTTACCGGCGTTGCAGCCGACGGCAGCTATACCCACATTATTTCCGTTGCATCCGGAAGTGAGCAAGGCTTTGCCGCAGGCTTCCTGGTGAGTGGCTCTGTCATGGACGCCGTGCTGAAGGACGGCGCAATATACTCCTTTGACTTTGCCAACCGCAGCAATGATGAGCTTGACCACTCCATTGTCAGTGGAGGAAAGACTATCAACGTTGTGGGCTCCAACTGGAATACCACCGGCTTCGGCACCATCAACGGCGAGCACGCACTCAGAATTGCTGAGGATGTTACGGCGCAGCTCGATCACAAGCCCTTCGAGTCGACCACCATCGAGAATAACGGCCTGGGCCTCCAGTTTGCCTTTACCGCAAGAAACCTCGTTGACGACGACGCCGTGCTGATGTCATGCTTCAACGAAGGCGTTGGCGCAGGCTTCTACGTTACCGGTCGTCATGTCGCCATCTACTGCGCATCCGGCCTGTCTAACCACGTGGAAGCACGCTCCTACAAGCAGGGCAAGAAGGTCACCGTTGGTATCGTGGTAGAGCCCGCAGTACAGGAACTTGGGCAGACCCGCAACGGCACGACCTACCACTTCATAAAGCTGTACCTTGACGGCGAGGAGGTAGCATGTATCGGCTATGAGCCCGGACGCAGCAACCTCAACCAGAACAAGCCCATCACTTTTGATGGTAGTCAGGGCGACTTCTATCTGCACTACATGATTGCCTGGGATGATTACTTCCTGTTCGACCAGGCCTTCCAGAACTACCTCGCCAAACTGACGAACACCGACGACATGGTGGTCGAATACAACAATGAGCAGGTAATGGCCTCGCAGCAGGTGACGGAGCAGGGTGTGTCAACCACCAAGCTTCGCCCGCAAGCCGCCGAGCTCGCTGCAAGAGGTATGGCATACATCATCGAGTGTCCCTTCAATGGCAGCAACATTGAGGCCCTTGATAATACGACGTCCACGAAAGACAACAATTACGTGACGCTGTACTACATTGACCCCAAGCGCCCTTATACCAACTTTGTTGCTACCGACGTACGCCGTCGTAACCAGGGCACAACGTCTGCGCAGCGCCCGGTGAAAAACCCGCGTTACTATCTTGCGCAGAAGAATGGATCCACGTACAACAAGTCTACCAAGACTGGTGGCACGACTATTCAGTTGCTCAATCCGGACGATACCACCGAGGAAGGACGCAGGGCCATTGCTCTTGCTGCCATCAACAAGGTACAGATCCACGACGACTCAATCCCTGTTGATATCATCACCGTTAAGGTGGACTATTCGGATAGCTCCAACGCCAACGACTGCGGCGTATGCGACATGATGAACGCCACCTTCCGCTCATTGGGCAACAACTACATCACGCCCGCCCAGCGTGCCTTTGACGGCACATGGACCAAGGGCGACCTTGTTGTTACCGGCCTTATCATGAATCACTCCACGGCCAACATCCCATGCGCCATGTTCCGCTCCAAGAGCGACACCGGCGCCAGCCCCTACTTCCACGCTAAAGGCAACTGGAAGGAGGACAAAAAGGAGCAGGTCGCCCTGGGATTTAACGATGTTCCTGGATACAATAAGGGCTGTCTCAACTACGGTGACTTCATTGAGGTATATGGCCTTGAGAACGAGACGCTGGCACAGACCAAGACACGCTTCCTCGCCACAAGTGGCCTTGACACAAGCGCCACCTATGTACTCTCTCAGTACTGCGGCAGCAGCTACAAGGTGATGAAGTATGTAGAAGGACAATGGCAAGAGCAGACCGGCTCAATGGTACAGAACAGCAACGGCCGCTGGACCGTTACGGGCTCTGTGGTCAATCCCGTTGAGGGCTTTGAGCTGTTGAGCTATCAGGGCATGGACTGGTTTAAGGGCGTATCTTCTGTAGCAGACCTTATGGCCCCCAGCACCTCATTTTCCAAGTGGGTACAAGCCCTCATCGACGATGGCGACGTGTCGGCCGCTACCGTTCCTGCATGGACGTACTATTTCGAGAGCCTTGTTGACGACGACGACCTTGCCATAGCGTATGCTTTGGGCAAGAAGGTTCCCTACAACCTGTATCGTTGGATGAAGTTCTGCGACAGTTGCGACTACGACAAGAATGGCGCCAGCGGACTCAACCTCTGGAAAACCGACCTCTATAAGTACGCATCGCCTCACAGCATGCTTGCTTACGACATCTTCACCGACTACCTTGCCGCCGTTGACCAGCGTGCTAAGAACATGCAGCCCATGTGGTTCCTGGAGGACGGGTGTAAGGTTGTGAACGGCGTGTACTACAATGCCGAAGAAGAGGCCAACGACAGCACCACTGGCATGCTTGCCATGCGCATGTACCTGAACAAGGTCTATGACTGCGATACCTGCAACGGCAAGGACAACGATGGTGGACAGACGGTAGATGCCGAAGTGGATCCGAACAAGATGCCCGAAGCCGGATATACCAACCCGTATGCCGGATACAACAGCATCCTCTTCCGCAACATCTATCTGCAACAGACAGTATATGTTGATGGCAACAACACGGAGTTGTCGTTGAGGACTGTGGCTTCTGCCATGAGAAGCTGTACCGCCACCGTTGACGGGCGCACACTCAAGCCGTTCTCGCCGGAGGGCGCCGAATACTTCTTCCTGACAGCACGCATCAAGCGTTGGCAGAAGAAAGTGTCCTCCTATGACGGCGAGCGCAAGTATATCGACTTTACGCCGACGGCCAACAATATCTACTTCTACGCACTCCAGGGCCTCGGCCTCACGTCGCTCCCTGCCTTTATTGAGCGCAGATGGCGCATCCGTGACGGCTTCTACGGCACAGGCGACTTCTTTAGCGGAGTTCTTTCCGGCCGCGTGTATGCTCCTGCTGGTGCAAAGATAACCGTCAAGGCAGCAAAGACCGGCTACTTCGGCATTGGTAACGATAGCGCCGACTCAGTATCTGAGACTGTGTATCTTGAAGCAGGGCAGAGCCATGAGTTCACGCAGTTCCCGCACGAAGAGGAGACGTCGCTGTTCATCTATCAGGCAGACAGAATGTCGAAGATTGACCTTTCAGAGGTTTCTCTTGGTCCGACATTCGACTTCTCGAAGATGACGCTCGTTGAGGAAATCTACCTCGGCGCCCTCGGAAAGACGAACTATCCGTTGTCCTACGGCAACCTCACCAGCCCCAACTTCGGTGAGCTTCCCTTCTTGAAAGTGCTGGATATTCGTGGTACCATCATCACCAATGTGGTATGTACGGGCTGTCCTCGTCTGAGAGAGCTGTATGCCGCAGAAAGCACCCTGACACGTGCCGATATTGCGGACGGAGCAAAGATAGCCTTCATGCAGCTTCCGGCATCGTACACCGACCTGAGACTGCGCTATCTGCCCGACTTAGAGATTTCTGGCTTGTATCTTGCAGACCCCGCAGCCATCAAAACGCTCATCGTCGAGAACAACGCCAAGATAGACTCGCTGACATTGCTTAACAGCATTGCCAACACGACCGGGTCTGCGCTGGAGCGCGTCCGCATCAGCACGTTGAACATCAACGGCAACGGCGACGATCTCAGCGCATGGAGCACCAGAGGGTGGCACGGCTTCGACGCCACGCTGACTATGCAGAACAAACCGGCCCTCGTTGGTACCTACATGCTGAACAGGTTTGTCGAAGAGGATGTCCTCGCAGAATGGCAGAGCACCTTTACGGACCTGACCATCCACAACGCTCAGTTTACAATGATTGAGTTTGACGATACCGACAGCGACCCCCAGAATATCACCAACCTTGAGAACAACACCAAGGGTGATAACTACACTCCTTCCGGGCATATCCTGGCCATAAGAAAACGCCTCATTGCTGTTAAGGGCCAGCTAAACACCAGCACCGGCGAGTTTGACTGCGTGAAGGTGACTGGATCCGAATACGGCAGTGGTGTCGGCTATGACAACAACGAGCTCGCAGACACCCTCGGCAATGGCGACGACGCCATGATGAGGTTCCCGCATTGCTGGATTAAGGGCATCAACGACTTCAAGAATCAGAAGAAGTATGTTGCATGGAGCTTCCTTTCCCATGAGCCTATTTCTACGGCAACGAGAATTATTCGCAGAACGCTCGCCGACATCATCAAGCAGACAGAGTCCGCATTGCAGGTGACAGACATTGTTGCCGGCACATCGGTACTTGAAGGAGGTGGCTTTATTTCGGCCTCGACTGGCAACAACGTTTACAGCATGGACGTTGAGGGCATGAAGCAGGTAAGATGGCCCGGCCTCAACCACGCCAGCGTAGGAGCATGCTTCCTCGACGAGGACGGTGTGATTATCTCCAAGTACAACATGGCTATTGCCAACGATATGTTTGACTTCGTCACCGGAGACTACACCTACATCAACGTGCCCGAAGGCGCTAAGACGTTTGTCTTTACCTCTTCGAACGAGAACAACGACCTGGAGGCCATTGCTGTTAACTCGACGCACAAAGAGGCTATTGAGCCCGATTGGGTAGAGGTTAACGATTTTGTTGGCGGCATCTATCCTGCCAGCGTTGACAGCCTTAGACGCCTGCGCTCCCTTTCCGGAGCTACCATTCGTGTCGGCACGGGCACATCGACAACATCGTCCGAATGGACGTATGACGACGATGGCAACCCAAGGGTTTCTTCCATCCCTGTAAACACGATGAACTACACGCAGAAGGACTTCCAAAACCTGGCTATGTGTAGAGGTGCTGGCTACCAGCTCATCGACTACGAAATGTCGAAGCTCATCGCCCTGCTGTTCTACTCCATGACCGGCAACCGCGACTCCAGCAGTGTTATCGGATACGGACGCTCTGCAGGTGGAACGAACGGCTACGCCAACTCCATCGGCAACGCAGACTCCTTCAACGGGCAGTTCCAGGGCAACAAGGCCCTCGGCTTTGAGAGCATCCTCGGATGCACGTACGAATGGATGACCAATGTCGCACGCAACATCAAGGACTATCCCACGTTCATGAAGAATAAGTGCGTTGGCGTCGGCACGGATCCTGTTGATGCCGTATGGCACATCTACGACCCCATCACCAAGACGGAGAGAACTGTCAAGGGTATCACGCAGAGCGGCAACAATATCGCCCGCCTCAAAAACGGACGCTTCTGTGACGTCATTGCCTCTAAGTGCAGCTCAGACACCTCAGTATTCTCCACCTACTTCGGTGATGGACACTTCTATCAAGCACAGACAGGCCGGGTCGTTGGTCGTGCGGGTGGCAATGCGTTTGCGAGTGGCGGTCTCGTCTTTGCGCATGCGAGCAACGCATCTTCGAGTTCGTATACGAGCTTCGGGTCGCGTCTTGCCTTCAGAGGGAAAATTAACATTATTGAAAATGAATAAACTATGAAGCGAAAAAGCGTAATGCGGTATGCGTGGCGGCCTGACAGGGCCGCCCGCGACCCTACCAAATAACGACAAGGCGGATGGCCTCATGCGCCGGGTCGTTGGTCGTGCGAATAACAATGCGAATGCGAATGGCGGTCTCGTCTATGCGAATGCGAACAACGCATCTTCGAATTCGAATACGAACAACGGGTCGCGTCTTGCAAACAGACAACCTCAGAAAATCGTCTCTACGGCACACCTTCACGCGATGGAGGATAGCAGTGGGCGAGAGGCCGGAGCCTCAGTAACAGCGATGCAAATCGGAAAACTGAAACATCACGAACAGGGTAGAGACTGGTAGGTTAATTCTCGAAGTGCCTCGGACCCCAAGAATCTGAAGGAATATAAATGGCAAAGAGAGACGGCCATATCATAGAGGAAATCGTAGAAAGGGAAAATCTTGAGTTGGCCCTGGATACGGTGCTTCGTGGAGAAATGCGCAAGCAGCTTGCAGAAGGCAAGTGGATCCTGGAGCACCGCGAAAGCTTCCTCGATGAGGTTGCCGCCGAAATAGAGTCCGGACACGTAGACCTGGGTGAGTGGCACCCAAAGGATATCGTGGAGGCCGGCAAAGAAAGACACCTGCAAGTGTTCAGTATGCGTGCCCGCATTAAAGTGGCAGCTATCATGCAGGTGGTGGACGCCCACCTTCGGAGGCGTTTCATACGCACTACGTCTGCCTCTATTAAGAATAGAGGTATGCATGACTTAAAGGCTTATATTGAAAGAGATATAGCAAGAGACCCAGAGGGGATGAGGTATATCTACCAATTCGATATCGCCAAATTCTACGACACCGTGCGCCAGGACTTTATCATGTACTGCGTCCGGAGGGTGTTCAAGGATGGTCGCCTCATTGCGATACTGGATTGCTTCGTGAGCGTCCTTGACGAGGGAATATCAATGGGCATGCGCTCTTCGCAGGGGTTGGGAAACCTGCTCCTGTCTATCTTCCTCGACCACTACCTGAAAGACCGCTACGGCATCAGGCACTTCTACCGCTATTGTGACGATGGCGCGATAGGATCCGGCAAGAAGCTTTTCCTCTGGGAGTGTCATGGCATTGTACACAGCCAGATAGAGGTGATAGGGCAGCACGTTAAGGCTAACGAGAAGGTGTTTCCCATCACACAAGGGCTAAACTTCTTAGGATACATCATATACCCTGACCACTCCCTGCTGAGAAAGAGGGTAAAGAAGAACTTCGCCCGGAAGATTAAGAGGGTAAAATCAAGGAAACGCAGACGTGAAATAATAGGCTCCTTTTGGGGCATGGCCAAGCACTGCAACAGTTGGCACCTTATTGAAACACTGCTTTATCCAAGCGAGTATAACAAGTTAAGAAACAAGCACAAAAAGGAGCTTATGAAGGATTTTGGAAAGTCAAGAAGCTCGGTCTCTCAAACCTACAACGGCAAGAGATGTTTCCGAGGGCAAAAGATAAGTGGGCAGGAGTTAAACCGCCAGCCGTTTATCGTGCTGGACTACGAGACCGGCGTCGTGCCCCAGGTGGAGCGCGAGCGCTACGACAGGGAGATATCGGCAGCAAGGAGCAGGGGAGAAAGCGGCAGCGCCGTGAAAGCCCCGCGTGAGAAATATGTCGTGAGCATCATCTATGATGGGCAGTTGAGAAAGTTCTGGACTGGAGACCGCGAGAATTGGGACGAGTTGGATCAGCGCAGAGCGAACAACGAGCTTCCCTTCTTCTGTTCGTTGCAGGCCGACTTTTCCGGACTGCATCCCAAGTACAGTTTTTGTTCTGCGACAGACCTGGGCTTCCGCATACCCAGCGAGGAAGAGATTGACAGATTATTCAAAAAACTTAATATCAACATACAATGATTAAGACCTTTACAAAAGTGTTTGGTGCAAGCGGGCCGCAGAACCAGCTCGTCACCATCAACCCGCATCGCTACCTGGTGATTTACGGGTACGGAGAAGAGAACGGCAATGGCTACAACTGGCGTAAGGAGTACGACCACAAGCCAACGCTCAGTGAGTTGCGCGACGACATCTTTGCGCTCATCAACGAACAGACGCAAGAGGCCATCAAGACCGGCCTGCGTATTGACGGGCGCATCGTCTGGCTCGACGAGAACAACCAGCGAAACTATGCAGCGACAGCAGCCCTTGTCGCAGCACAAAGGGCAAAGTTTCCTGTCTACGTAAAGGTTGGCACCTATGACGACCCCAGCTATTTGAGCTTTGACAGCGAGGATGGCTTTCTCGGCTTTGCAGAGCAGGTTAATGGCCACATTCGCCATTGCGTTGAAGAAGCCTGGCGCGAGAAAGAGGAAATCGACTGGACCCAATACGACGTGAAATGATGGATCTTTCGTTTGTTACAACAACGGTCTTACCCATGATGGGTGTACTCGGCGGTTTTGAAGCCATTAAGTACTTCCTCAACCGCAAGCCGAACGCACGAATCGTTGAGGCAGAAGCCGACACAAAGGAGGCCGAGGCCGACATCAAGGAGGTGGAAGCAGACAAGGCGAACTTCGGGATGCTTAAAGAGACCATTTTGTTCCTCCAGGAGCAGATAAAGACTATGGCCGTAGAGAACGCAGAAAAGGAGAAACGCTTCATCGAGCAAACAAACAGGCTTCGCGAGGTACAGGATCGAGAACAGAAGGTCATCATGGAGAAGCAGGACATCTTGCTTCAAAAGCAGGCCGCGGAGCTTGAGCTGCAGCAGTACAAGTGCGTTCGCAAGAGGTGTGACAAGAGAGAGCCGCCAAACGGCTTTTGACGCCAGTTATTCAGTAAAACTTAACAACTCAAATTAAACATCATGACACAGTTAACACCGCATTTCTCCCTGGAGGAAATGACACGTTCAGAGACCGCCACGAAAAAGGGCATCAACAACACGCCCAGCGAGACCGAGCGGGCCTGCCTCGTTCGCCTTTGCCGCGAGGTGCTGGAGCCTATCCGTGTGAAATACGGGAAGCCCATCCGCGTCACAAGCGGCTTTCGTTGCAAGGCACTCAACAAGGCCGTGAAGGGTGCGGCAACGTCACAGCACGTCACCGGCGAAGCCGCAGACCTTGACGTAGGAGCAGACAACAAGCGGCTTTTTCACCTCATCTCCGATATGGTGTTGCGAGGTGAGCTGAAGGTGGGGCAACTGATATGGGAGTACGGCACGGCGCAAAACCCGGCATGGGTGCATGTATCACTTCCCTTCAGTGATAAAAGACCAAACAACCAAATTCTCTATTTAGGCATAAAGAAATGATTAAGTACATCTATATTGGCCTTTTGGCCCTGTATCTTTACATGCTGCTTAGCTGTTCGACAACAACATCGGCCGTCAGCACAGACACCAACCACGTCAATCGCGAATTGCTGATACAAATGGACAGCATCATCTCCAGCCGCATGGTAATCAGACAAGACAGCAGCTTCCGCGAGTCGGTCCTGCGCCAACTGCAGAGCATTGTTGAAAAGAGCGATACTTCGCGCTTCGTCGTCACCAACGCCGAGGGCGACACCATCCGCGAGCGCATCATCATCAACAACGTGCGCGAAGTCACCAGCGAGACAGAGCGCCTTGAACGTGAGGTTATCATGCACCGCCTCGAAACGATTGACAGCACCCTAACCGTGATGCAGCGCCAGATGGAAAAGTCGGACAGTCTGCAGCAGGTTATCAATGAGAAGGAGACCATCATCAGGCAGCAGGGCATCTTTGACCGGATACGTCAGTACATCATGTTCTGCATCACGACGCTGTTTATCGTGGCGCTCGTATGGCTGGTCATTACGGTGCGCAAACGTAAGAACTTAAAACTGTTTTAACCATCGGTTACGCTATATTTGCGACATGAACGAGATAGTGCTTCATATAAACAAGCTCAACGTCTACAACGAAGTTGCCAAGACAACGGCCTATGCCGGATTCAAGGCGCCGGACAAAGAGGTGAGCTACGACAGGATCTTCACCAAGGACGAGGACAGGCTGATGCTTGAACGCTACTGGAGTGAGGCTTGTAACGCCGTCACCGGCGAGCTGAAGAAGTTTATTGCGAGCGTCAGCGACCAAACAGAGGACTCCGGGCTGCACCTTGACCAGGACTATATCGTCACGCTGAACACAAGAGACCGCTACGACGATGTGCTCACCAACAGCATAAGGACTAACCTCTTCAACTTCTTTGTCTCTGCCATTGTGGGCAAGTGGTATAAGTTCATCAACAAAGAGGAGGCCAAAGACTACATCCTCGATGCCACCGGCCTGCTGAATGACGTGAAGAGCAAGCTGTTTTTCAGAACGCCGCCGAAGAGAAAGGTACCGAACATTTAACATCATACATCTATGGAAAAGAAGAAGAGAACTATCTGTATTGACTTCGATGGCGTGCTGCATGATTATAGCAACGGCTTCGAGAAAGACGTCTTTGGAGAGATGATACCCGGCGCCGACATTGCCACCAAGGTGCTCAAGAATGCCGGCAACACGATTATCATCTACACCACACGACCGGCCACCGACGCCCTGAAGAACTGGCTGAAGGACCACAACATTGTCTATGACTACATCAACGAGAACCCCGACCAGCCCAAAGACTCCGAGGGCTGCAAGATCATGGCCGACATCTACATCGACGACCGCAACATCACCTTCCACGGCACGTGGGATAAGTGGTTTTTGCACACCATCGGCGAGTTTAAGCCCTGGGCCAAGCCCAAGAAAGACCTGAAGAAGGACATGGAGCAAGGCTATAAGGAGGGCGATATCTGGCGCATGGGCCAGGAGAAGCGCACTCATCATGGCGACCTCAGTTGTGGATAACCCAAAATGAATACCGCAATGACAAAGAAAGAGATTACAATCAATCTGGTGATGTCTGAAATCGTCTATGACGTTCAGAACAAAACCTACCTTACCGGCCGCAGCCGTCAGTCCGCAGACAACCACGAAGCCGTTGCCAATATGCAGGCCAACGACGACGAGGAGGACAAAAATCAGGTACTTCGCAGCATCGGCAATGCCTTTGGCACGCTTAAGACCAAGCTTAGCGAGTATCTTGTGTCCGACAAGACGAGCAGCAACAACGTACAGATCGACGAGGACACCAACCTGGAAGTAACGCTACAGATGCCCTCCAACTACAATCCTGCAACGGTGGACACGATATCCGCAGCGCTGCATCAGTATATCGTGAATACGGCCATCGCCGAGTGGTTTAACATTACCAACAAGGGCGACGCACAGGAATATGCCACACTCGCCACGGGCAACCTTGGCCTGGTGCGCGAGGCTATCAACAAGCGTGTGCGCCCTCAGCGACCGAAAGTCAATGAAGAAGGAACAGGAACGGGCGATTAGCCTTATCTTTCATCGCGACCAAATCCTCTACGACTGCGAGAACGGTGCATACGTAGAGGGCGACGTGATGTCGGTAGAGGACGAGCACGCCAAGCACCAGGTGATGGATATCGCCCAGGAGGGCAATGTTGACCGCGTGACCCGCGTGCTCAACACGGCCTTCAATGAGTGTGTAGAGATGTGCTATCCGTTTGCCAAGACAAAGACGCTGAAGGACGGCGACGTGCTGGACGACACCTTACAGGCGCCGGGCACGTATGTCCTCACGCTCCGAGTGCCCTGCACTCTCTCCGACACCACGATACACCTCCTCCGCGACAAAATCCACGAAAGGCTTGTCTGCACAGTGATGGCAGACTGGATGAGTATCACCAAGCCCAACGTGGAGGGTAATTGGGAGAAGAAAGTGGAAGCCGCCAACGACTCCATAAAGACGTGCCTGCAGGGGCGCATACGAAGAGTCCGGCGCAGGATGACGCCATTCTGAAACTTTAGGTATTTGAACAGGCGAAGGGCACCTATCCTCACGGACGGGTGCCCTTCTTGATCATGAACTGAAAAATACTATTGTGTGATTTGCTATCTTATTTTGTTTGTGAGCGCTGCTTTTGCCTCGATGGTACATCCGACCACCCTTTCATCTTTTGTGAGCTCACAGATTAAAACAATGCGGAAATACGAGTATGCTGTACCAGCGATAGATTCCAGGTAGTGGTTTTTGGACGATGCAATAAGATGCCAGTGGGTGAGGTCGCGTGAGCCGTAGAGAATGGTCTTGACGTGGCCTTTCTCAAAGGCGCCGCGCTGTATCATGCGGTTTATCGTCTTGAGGAATACCGGGAACTCCAGCTTAAGGGGACGCGTGACAAGCAGGCCCTCTTTTATGGTGTTGCTGTCATAAGACAGGTTGACGACGTCGTGTCCTGTGCTCTGCACAAGAGCGTCAGGGTAGGAGTTGACGGCGTTCTCAAAGTTTGAGTGTACCATGCTCCACATCTTCGACTTTAGCGAATAGACGTAGGCGTAGGATATCTCAGGATTGAATACGACAATGCGCTGATGTCTGTAGTCGAAAGCTGCCCGGCAACCTTTGATGTAGTCCTGGAACGGAATGATGTCGATGGCGTCAAGCGTCTCCTGCTGAATGACCGGACTAATCTGCTCGCGCAGCTCGCCTACGTTGCTATCTTCGTAGATGATATCTGATATGCAGACCGTATCGGAACCCGATATGATCATAAGGCCTCTTGCCGTTGCGAACAACACAGACGACTCAAGCTGTGTGATACTCTCCGGATTAATGCACACGTCGCGTGTGATGGGCTGCTTGGCTCTGAACATGCCATCCTCGTTCACCTCTAATGCCCACACGCCTTCGGACGTGAAGGCATACAGGGGGAATTGTCCGAACTGGCCCTGGGAGAGCGCCTTTGCTGCGGTGCAAATGCCGTAGATGTCCCCGGCCAGAGAGTGGCGGCCAGAGAGTGGCCACGCGAAGGGATTGTTGACCTCGGAGGCAATCAGGTCGTTTTGCCTTGGAACACTCTTGCTTGCGATGGGTATCTCGCCGGTGTCGAACGCTGAGAGTGTCGTGCCCGGTGTTTTGTTCCATCCGTCAAAGAAGTATGCACCATGCAAGGAAGAATGAGACTTAAGGGTGACCTCCTTGAACACATCAGACACGTAGGCCCCTTCTGTCTGCCTGTACCATATCACTGCCTTGTATGCATCTGGATCCGGATAGTACAGGTAAGTTACAGGAGCGTTTCGCCCAAACGAAGCCTCCGATGAAGGGTGGAAGAGTCCGCTTGCCAAATCATAAGGGCGCACCTGGTACTGGACACCATCTTTTTTCAGGAAGATGAATGCAACAATGGTTTGTGTCTTGGAGGTGTCGCCCATGTTGCCGTTGGAATAACACAACATCGACTTACTGTAAGGGGTGTCAGGGAGTACGTCATAGATGTTTGCCAGGTGAAGCCGTGCATTGTAGTTATAACCGTACTTCGCAACAAAATATCCATGTGAGTTATTGTTGTCGTCTGGCAACGCCTCCTTGGTCGCCAAGCTACCCAAATAACCAGACGGAACAGTAATGGTGTGTCTTTCCGTTGATAATTCGCTAAGCTTAAATGATTTCAGCAGGCGAAAATTTGCATTATTTTTAATCCTGTCGTTCAGGCCGTTTTCGCTATGCAATGGGAGCACCACCTCATAAGCAGGGAAACTATCCTGCCCAGAAGCAAAAAAGTCGTGCATGCTGTGATATTCATACACACCATTTATGTGTGTTGCTTTGCAAACGCAGTAGTTATCACGGTTATATAAGTTGTTGTTAATGAGTTCGTCATAGTATATTGCTTGACCTGTTTCGATATCGTTTCCAGCGAAGCCACTTTTTAATAATCTTACGCCACTACACTGTGCTTCCTGTTTGTAACTGAAGAATGGCTCCGAAACAAACACATCAACAGACTCAACTATATCCCCCCAATTTTTGAGGTTGTCGATATAGTCTTGGGCGACTACGGCGACATCAAGCGAAAACACAGCCGCGTATATCTTCATATGAAGTTTATGCACATACCTGTCGTCAGATCTCAAACCGAGGTGACCAAGAACAAAAGGATTTTGCTTGGTAGTGCATGGCATAAGAATGGGTGCAGACTGCATGGTATATGTCCCGTCGTACAGCTTGTATGCGAAGCGCACAAAGAACGGAAACATAAAGTGGCTGTAGTCGTTGTGTGTTTGGATAAAGCTGTTTACAGCTCCGTTTACAGAATTGGACAGCACGTTTTTTGCGGTTGCCGTCCACTCATGATAATCACCAATAAGCGGAGCGATATCGTCAACGTTAACCCGATCATCTCCTGTCAGTGAGTCAAGCTCAGTAACAAACTCATCACCGATAACACGTTCACCAACCAGTCCAAACGACAAAGGTAGCTCCGGAAGATGATTACCAAGACCTACATAAGTAGGCGCCTTCCACAGGTAGTAGTACACACCATGATCGGTGAGGAACACCAATGTGTTACCAACCGTCACGATATTATATACCACAAGGTCTGTATGACGCAAGAGGTAATGCTCCCTGTTAAATCCGTACTGAGAAAATACCTCATTGCCTGTCCATTCGTCGATATCGTACAACCTTTGCCCCACTGATACCTCGTCAGCGTCGATCCAGATATACACGTTTTGTGAGCGTATGATGTAGTGCTTGAAGCTGTCTGTCTTGTGGATATAGACCAGCTTCTTCTGAGACGGGAGAGAAAACTCCGTCCTTGGCGTCGGCACGGCTTTGATGGCGCCATCCTCGTTGACAAGGTTGAGGGCCGCAAGAAGCTCGCCGTCGGCGCAGTTGTAGTCTGAGGGCGAAGTGGAAACGCCGTTGTACTTTATTTCTTTCGACATTACGATTGTGTGTTGATGGGGTGAGCGGTGATAAGTGGTATGCCGACGCCATTGGGCCCGTGAAAGACCGGCTGTCCGGCCTGTAGCTTAAGGCATTCGCCGTCCGAAGAGGAGGCGATGGACATCATCAGGCGACACAGGCGAACAGAGTTGGCCCGGAAGTTGTTGGCGTGCTTCTTTCCTTTCTTCGTAGGATAGACCTGGGCCTCATGGCGACCTATACTCCCTCCTGCACGCGTGCGGACATACAGGAGAAACTCGTTGGAGCATGACGATGTCGCCACATCAACGGAGTCGCCTGCATTGAGGGTGAGCGATTTGGCCACCCATGCATTAATACATATCGTGCCGTCCTTGTGGAACACCACATCCGGGCGCCTGGAGTTGTTAAGCAAGCTCGACATCATAATGGGCGCAGGATTTTATAGTACGACACACCAGGCGCCTCGCACGGCTCTACGGAAAGCTTTATCTTCGTAGAGAACGACGGGATGCCGTAATGGTAGAATATGCTGTTGACGGTGGGGCACAGACTCTCGAAGCCAATGCTCTTGTATTTGCTGTTGTACTGGATATCGGCAAGCTGTGTTGGCTGCTCCAGCGTCGGGTTGACAGTGAAGCCATATTCCGTCAGCGACTTACCTTGAACATGCGACTGAACGGAAAACACGAAAACCTTTGTCTCATCCAAGCCCCAGACGTCAATCATGTCGCACAAAGCACGCGAGAGCGTCACCGAATTATCGGTTGGATCCATGATGACAAAGAGGGCCCGACGACGATACCACCGGGAATGCTTAAGGAGGAGCCTTTTGAATACATTCATAGCGCGAAATTATACTTAATTGATATCTGCTTGTTTTTAACTTCTAATCAATATCGCTTACGAGAGCGAAAAGATATCGTCTCGAGGTACAAATACGTCCTTGTCTCCTCAATTTGTTTGCGGTGGGCCTCAGCCTCTTCGCGTGAACGATGGATGAACGACGACATCTCTATTCTGTCCGTGCCGCGTGTATTGATGATGTTGGCGTAATACTTGTGCCCGATGATGTGGGCGATGATAGACTCTAAAACAGTTTCTTTTGCCATAGCTGTAGATTTTAATTAGTGTTACATTGTGTTTTCAAGAAGAGAGATGAAGCGCTCCGGGTGTTGCGGGTCTATCAACCAGTCGAGCTGAACGGCCCGCGTGCGCTCCTTCGTGCGGCCATTGCAGAACGCATTGCCCATAGCATTGCGAAAAGCGCGTCCTACCTCCTTGCCGGAATAAGTCTGAGCAAGCACATCAAAAGCATGTATGCGATAGTCGGTCAACTTCTCGGCAGGCTTCAGGCACACCTCGATATCATTCTTACGGCATTGCTCGATGAGGCTATTCCAACAGTCAAGACAACTTTGCGCCCTTTCTTCGTTTGATAAAACCTCATCTTGCTTTGCTTTGTTGTTGTTTTTAATAATAGAAGTATTATTTACTTTACTTTTCTTTTCTTTTCTTTTCTTTAATACCCCTTCATTTGCTGAGCATTTGCTATCTTCTTCTGTAGCATTTGCTAAGCAATTGCCATCTTCGGTGTTATCGTCGCCCTGGCTATTGTTAGGCAAATACCTACGGCGAGCGCCCTTTTTGCCAGCCTCGGAACGCTTGGAAGAAATAGCGTCCTTGACGTGCATACGTTTGATAAATGACTCGGAATAGAACTGCTTCCCGTCGTCTGTAAAGCAGAACAGGTCAAAATCCTCCACGACAGAGCGAATGAGCTCTACATCCTCACGCAAGTCAAAGGCAATGACGTTGTAGTCCTTGATGCACATGTAGTTTTTCTCCTCGCGCATCCTTTCAAGGATCATGAAGTACACGCCGTAGCCTGCTGCCCGGTGCTTCATACGCAAGCGTATAAGCCGCTCGTCGTTGCGTGCGTTTGAATCGTGGCTAAAATAGTTGTTCATGATAATGATAGATAAGATTTCACTTCCCTGATGAAGTCGTCAATGGAGCGGCATACGACGTACTTATAGCCGTCCTGCTCGATGAGGCGTTGCCACTCCTTCTGACTTTCCTCCTGGCGCCCCTTCTTCGTTTTCATCTCGATGCAGAGGGCGCCGTACTCTTTGTTGCGCACCAACAGCAACAGATCCGACACGCCAGCCAGAACGCCCTCGGCCTTAAGCATGCCGGCCTGTGACTTACTGCGGGCGCCGCCGTTAGGTACGGCAAACAAATTGTGGCGCATGTGCGGGAACTGCATACGGAACCAGTTGACGCAGGCGCACTGAGTATGGTGCTCCTCGTTGCCTGGACGCTTGCGCTCCTTTGTTGCCAGGTCTTTCTGCAACTGCAAAAGGACCTTGTTTACTTTTGTAGGATTATTCATAGCGTCATATAATATGCGAGCTCGTCAAAGTAGGCCTCAGATGTTGGCACATCGTCATTGGAGGCCATGATTTGATTTGCAATAGTTTTTTTACGATGGATGATGTCGTACAGAACGCCATCAATTGTGCCGCGCCCGATAAGGTAGTAACACGTCACGTTGTCACGCTGCCCGATACGGTGCGCCCTGTCCTCACACTGGCAACAGTCTGCATAAGTCCAGGGAAACTCAATGAAGGCAACATTGGAGGATGCCGTGAGCGTGAGACCGACACCAGCCGCCTTGATGGAGCAGATGATGAGGTTGGCACGACCAGACTGAAAGGCATCGACGGCAGCTTGCTTACTGGCAAGAGAGTCACGTCCGGTGACGTGAACGGCCGATGGGAACGCACGCAACAACGCATCGACGATATCATGATAGCTGCAGAACAGGATCAATGGCTTGCCACTCTCCAGGAACACACGCACAAAGTCGATGGCCTGCTTCACCTTGCCAATGGCAGAGAGTGAGCGCAGCGTCATAAAGCGCACAAGGGCCTCCATGCGCATCTTGCGCCGGATTTCCATGTCGGTACACTCTTTGTATTCGCGCAGGTATGACACCAGGTCTGCTTGTGCCATGTCGTACTCCTCGCGATTGCTGATATCGACGTACATGTCGCAGCGCGTCTTGTCCGGCAAATCGGTGAGTACCTTGGACTTCTCGCGACGTATCAGGCAAGTGTCATAGAGACGGCGACTAAGCTCGTCAAGATTGCCACCGCCATAAGACTCCAGGAAGGCCGCACGCCCGCCGAACTCGTTGAGACGGCCCATGATGGAGAGCTGTGACACCAGGTCCTCCGGACTATTGACAACGGGAGTGCCAGAGAGCAGTATGCGCCACTGTTTCCCGGACGCAATACCCTTGGCGAAGATGGTCTGCTGTGCTCCAGGATCCTTCACACGGTGAGACTCATCAATGATGATGGATCTAAACATGGAGATATGAGGCGTGAACACCACATCCTTCAGACGGAAGGAGCGTTTATCGCCTCGGATATCCCACACAAAGAACTTGCGCAGCGACTCGTAGTTGACAATGGCAACATGGTGCATCTTCATTTGCAGGAGGTAGGGCCACGTCGTGCGTGTGCTGTTATCCAGGACGAGCGCCTTTTTGTCTGTGAACTTCTCGAACTCCCGTTGCCAGTTTATCTTAAGCGACGACGGGCACACGACCAGGCAAGGGTAGGCGCCAGCAGTATCTACTATACCAATCGACTGGAGGGTCTTGCCAAGCCCCGGCTCATCACCAATGAAAAGCCGTTGCTTGTCAAGACCAAAGCGAATACCCTCTAACTGATAAGGGTAGGGCTGCACTCTCAGATTATGGTGAACTGGAGACTTCATTTCTTCTTGCCGCCGGTAGATGCCGGCGCCTTGTAGCGGATAACGTCCATAATCTTTGTTTCTACGATGCCGGCCACCACCCAATCGCTCATGCCCGTTTTCAGGAACTTTGTCAGCGTTTCGTGAGCCTTCTCCAGCGACGTAGCCTGAACGAGCATATACTGGTAGGCACGTTTCTCCTTCTCGGTTTTCTCATCAATGATGATGAAGCCAACACGGGCACGGTACCAGGTGTCTGCAGACGCATCATCGGACTCTATCAATTCGGTGACGGGCACCTTCTTCATGTTGGTGACTTCGAACTCACCACTGGAGAATACGGATATCTCCTCCGTTACACGCTTTTCGGCCTCTGTGAAAGAGACTGCATCCACCACATATAACTCCGGGACCTTCTTGATGAGGCCGTTCTCTACAATCTTGTCATACTTGACAATTACTTCAAACATTTGCATAGTGAAATACTTTGTTGGTTAATACTTTTACTCATAGTCCTCGCAGCAATCCTCATCATCAACCGCCACCTTGTGCTTCTGGCAATAGTAGCGCCCAAGACGCACCGTGCTCAAGGCGCAATGTCGGCAGATCTTAGAAGGAGCTTCCATATAATCATCGTGTGCCATACTAACGTCCGTGTTTGAGGAGATACAGGAGGAGATACAACACAAGGATGAACACAAACGGGCCCCACAGAGGACAGGTTACCCACCACCAGCTCCAGTTGATAACGCCGGACAGCTTAAGAACAACAAACGCAAGGAACAACGCACTACACAGTGGAAGTCCAACACCTTCACTTTTCATAGATTTTTGTTTTTTAAGGGTTAAACATTTATAATAACTATATGGATCTTTTATGTAATCCAATCCATCAATCCATTTTCCATTTACGCAAAACATATAATCATCGACAACCGCATTATAAACACGAATGGGCATGTCGGGTGTAATTGGCCTATCAGAAGCTTCGCACTTCCTGCCAATATCACACATATTCCAGAACACCTCGCAATCCTTGCCTGTGTGTTTATTTCTTGCTTTCATGCCGTGACAAATTTAACTTAGTCCTTCATTTCTTCCAGCCATTTCTCACCAGCAGATAGTTTGGCCGGCTCATCAACACACACCCCGGCTCTCTCAACATCGCAAGCTGCCATTTGCGCCTTTACTACAGAAGTGTACGCATCGAACTTCTGACCCATATATATAAGAATCGCCTGATGAATAAACTCTCCTCTCGTCATAACCTTACTTCACTAATTCAAAACGATAAGCGTACACCCACGGGTTGCGACCCCACGTACCCTTGCCGCTAATCTTGTCGATGAGCGCAGCAAAGGCTTCCTTTGGCGTCTTATATGCAGGCATGGGGTTGGGGTCTCCATCAAACGTATAACAAGTTACCGGCCGTGCAAACATTTTCATATCAATAACACACCTGGAAATGCCCTCACGCATACAATCCTCTTCGCTGATGTCCTGCAGCCTCTCAATGCGAACTCTGGTAATGCGGATACGGTGGGGCATGTACTCAGCCTTGACGAACATCTTATTGCCCCATCCGTTGCCGCAAAACTCTTTCTTGAATGTCGTTGGTGTATCCATCATTCCCAATTCGGAGCAATAGCGACTGTTGGCAAGCGTTTCGTAGCACTGTGCAATTGCCACCTCTTCGCCGAGTTTGTATTGGGCCTTTAAGAATAAGTCTGCCTGAGCCTTGACGTTTTTTATTTCTACGACACCCTTGTCTCTGTACATGGTTATTCCCGTTTTTTGTATTTCCGCAACAAAGGCTTCAGAGGACATATCTTTGGGAATAATGCGTTCCGGGATAAATAATAAGGGCTTTGACATTGCTTCTACGAGTCCTGCTAACGACTTCGGGACGAATCGTCTCGTCATGGTCTTTGTCCCGTCGATTACCGCCTGAGTCAACCCAAAGCGGTCGCTAAACATTATCTTCTTCATGGCCCTCGTTATTTGATTTTTACTATTTTCTCCTCCTCGCCATCTGCTTCAAAAACGTTTTCGCGAGCAACATCTCCAGGATACAAAAGGCTCTCTACGGTTTGCAGGGTGCTTGTCAGCCTTGGCCCTATATAACCAATAACAACATCAAGACAACCATCAATGCGACTTTCATCAATGGCGCCAAAAATTCTCTCAACCTTAATAATCCTGCTATATTTCTTGATGGTGTCGCCGACTTTGAATGTAGCATGTTGTTCTGCCCATCCGTCAAGCAGATCCCGCAACTCCATGCTTTGGATAGATCTAAGATTTTCGATTGCAATCTCATGCTCCCTAATCATCTTCTTCCTTGCCTCAAGCAATTCTTCTTTTGTCATATTCATATTTCTTTATTGGCTTAATAAATAAGTTCCACCTTCAAGATCATCTCCTACTTGCGAACTTACCTCGGAACATCATAGTCCTTAACAACGAACACCGTGACGCCGCAATTCCTTCGAAGATCAAAGGCGTAGTTACAGTCCTCGCACGGGTCAAGGTCGACAAAGCTTTCGTCATCAAACCTAATAAAACCAGCATCCTCCACAATGCCGTGTTTACTCTCTGCCGTCACTTCCGGTGCAGACTCCACCAGCGTGCGGGCATAGGCCAACGCACCCTGTGCAACCTCATCCTTCTTGTTGTCGCCCGTGTTGTAGTCATTTATGATGCTTTGGGCAATCTTCTCAATCAGTTTGTCTTTATCTATCAGTCTCATGGTTATTGTGGGTTTGTGTTAATAATCAAAATTAATTAAGTGGCAGTACCGGCAGATGCTCTTTAATACGCCGGAGGCTGTTAGTGTAGTATTCTTCGTTCAATTCGAAGCCGATATAGTGGCATACGCACCTCATGGCGGCGACGGCTGTCGTTCCGGACCCCATGAAAGGATCCAAAACCACCCCCCCCACCGGACATCCCAACTTTATGCACTCTACCGGCAGTTCGATGGGGAATGTGGCGTGGTGTCCTGAGTGTCCTGGCTTAAGACTAATCTTCCACACGTCGCGCTTGTTGCGCATACCGTCACTCTGATTGGAGCCGCGAAACTGGCGCTGCTTATGCCCGGGAACATTGAACTTTACATGTCGGTAATTAAACTCGTTCAGACGCAGGCCTGTAGCTGCCGGTTCGCGCAGGGCCAATCGGTCAAAATGGTAGTGCGGCGACTTGGTAAGCATGAAGATGTACTCGTGCGACTTGGTGCATCGCGTCTTCACACTCTCCGGCATCGGGTTAGGTTTGTGCCAGATGATGTCTTGCCGGAGGTAAAAACCGATGTCTCTCAAAGCAAAGGCCAGCATCCAGGGAATGCCAATCAGGTCGAGCGGCTTGGCCTCTGTTTTGTACTGATGCACCGTGGCCCGGGCGAGCGTGCCGGTATTGGTTCCCTGCAAATAACCCTTGGCGTTCTCGGGGTTCATGGCGGCGCCCTTTCTGCTGCCGGCATACGAGTCTCCAATAACCACCCACAGCGTGCCTGACGGCTTCATGACGCGCATCACCTCGCGGAAGATGTCACACAGACGACCGATGTACGCCTCTGGCGACTCCTCCAGTCCTATTTGCCCGTCCACGCCGTAGTCGCGCAGGGCGAAGTATGGCGGTGATGTCACCACACAGTCCACGGCGTTGTCCGGAAGTCGCCGCAGGCCCGTGAGGCAGTCTTCGTTATGAATCTTGTCCAGTTCCATGTTTATCATTACTCTTCAACACATTCCACAAACTCACCGTTCACGAGCTTATACCATGTGTCTGGCTTGATAGTCTTGCCATCCACGACAACGGCCTTCCAGTGTTCAATGTCGTATGATGTGCTAAGTTCTTCTGCTATCACAAGCAGAGCACCCATGCCTCCTTTAACCCTGACATTGTTGCCGCGTGCGACTGAAATGCCATTATTGCCGCTTGCGGAAGATCCTCTTGAAGTGGCAGCGCCTCGGAAGCCCGCCGTGGCAGCGCCGTTTTCGCCCGCCGTGGCAGCGCCGTAAGAGCCCGCCGTGGCAGCGCCGTAAGAGCCCGCCGTGGCAGCGCCGTAAGAGCCCGCCGTGGCAGCGCCGTTTTCGCCCGCCGTGGCAGGTTTGCCCGGCTCTGCGTTATGCTCGTTAATACAGTGGCTCTTTACGTAGTCAAACGTGAGTTTGCATATCTGCGGTACACTCAGCTCAGCGCCGATATGTATCTTACGGGCACAGCGCTTGGAGTCGCCCTCATGCTCATCGGCGACATCCTCAAGTTCTACTTCACGGAAGATACTTGTTCCTGGAGCATAGTAATTGAACATATCCACAGGCTTCTCACAGGCATGGAAACCACTCTCGCACAATACTGCCTTTTCTTCTTCGTATGTCTTGCCTTCCTCGAACTGGAAGCCACGACACGTCATATCTTTGTTAAATCCTTTATATGCTTTCATAATAAAAACTCATTTACACTTATGCTTAAAATCATTAAAACACAAAACTTTCAAACCAGACCGCCATGCCTTATCGAACTCCATGCGTGCACCACGTGACTCCACCCAACCGTGCAGCATGAAGATATGCGTGCACCTGGAAAGCCAAAAGAGGTCATAGAGTAGGGTAAGGTCGTAGCCAAGCAGCCAGTAGATGATATCGTACCGGAACGGCAAGAATCGGGTAGGGTTTGATATATGCTTATACCCTTGCTCGCGCAGATAAGCCTCGGCGAGAGAAAAGCGGCTAACAACACACTTCCTGGAGAGGCCGCTCATCGGACCTGAAATATACACTCTTACTTTCTTCATGGCTCTAACGAAATCTGTCTATTTCCTCCAGCAGCTCCTCACGTTTAGTATGGCGCAGGTATTTGGTAAGGATAAGATCAATACACTTGTCATAGAACGCCTGAAACTCCAGCTCGTCCATCTTATCAAAACTGATACTGCCAAGGCAGATAGAAGAGACACCGCCATGCCACACCTTGCGGTACAGGCCCAGGTCGAGCTTGAAACACGTAAGCATGTCCTCTTCGTTGCGAATGCTTAGCATTTGCTCCAGACGCTCAGGAAGGTTGTCGAGCGTGAGGCGCACCAGGGCAAAGAACTTCTTGTGAAACTCGTAGTTGCGCTTCTTCTTGATGATGCACAGCACGGTCTCACCCTCGCGCAGGCGCTTCTTCTCATCGTAGTCCGAGCCGTACATTGGCACAAGGCCTGCAGATGTTACACGGCAAAGTATCTCCATATCAGTTTAAGAATAGACGTAACGGTTTGCCTTCAAGCGACGGGCGCCTCTCAAGCACCTTCTTCTTCACATCTTTAATGTCAAACTTAAAACAGGCGAGCCACTTGTATTTCATGGTGAAGAGAAATCGGTCGTCCATCATAACGTCCACAAAGATTGTGTTGTATTTCGCAGAAATGGGGGGGGGTATTCATAATTTAACGCATTAAAGTCCAGTACTGAAAAGCCAACTCTTCGTATTTCTCACGCCCACGCCGGTACACCTCGTCGCCTCTGCGGATGAAGTGTTTGAACACCTTGGCGTTCTTTTTGCTAACGGCATAGATGAAATCCCGGTCGGATCCAACGATATCCATATACCAAGCGCGTGAGCGGTCCCAATCGAAGAAGTCAATGGCATCGTGAAATTCTCTCTCTGTGCTTGCGAATGTTGTTTTCAGGTCGCCACCGAAGCCTGCATCCTTCAGCCACCAGTCCCACTTGCAGCGCGTGTCGAGACTGAACGGGAAGCCGCAGTACTCGAATTTCTGGTCGTTGCGTATGCTAACCTTTTGCGTCAAGCCGAATGTTAAGACGTGCGCAAGGAAGTGGTCGTTGTTGGCTTCTGCGTACAGCGCCTTGTGCAGCTTCATTGCATGCTCAAACTCCTCTTCACTATATTGAACATCATCAACCGTACAACGGTAGTAGTTGACACGATCTGACTCGGTTATCATAGCATCAACGAGACTGCCAAAGCGGAACGCAGCTTCCTTGTCACCAAACTGAAGTTTGGGGTGCAGGAGGTTTTTGAGTGCGGTGAGGTCACTGTTACTGACCTCACCCCTCGTATAATAAGCGTCCGGATTCATTACTTAGCCTTTACTTCTTCCTGGTAGAGGATGTGCTCGGAGTTGATAACCTCGCCGTCGCTGTTGGCGCACTTCTCGCAGAAGGTTATCTGCTTCTTAAACATCTTCGCAAGCTCGTCGGTGGAAAGCTTACAACCCTCCTTCGACCACCACATGGTGATGATGGGCACAATACCCTCGGAATTGAGAAGGACTATCTTCTTCTTGACAGCCGCCTTTGGCTGATAGACGGGCACGGCGACAGCTGTCTGGTCGAATAGGGTAGTGGCTTGGTTGGCAATGGAGGCAGCTTCCGCACCCTTGCGCTGAGCCTCCTCCTGTGCGAGGCGCTCCTGCTCGCGTTTTTTGGCATCGGCCTCCTCGCGTGCCCGTATTTGCGCACGGATCTTCTCGGCCTCTTCCGCAGATGCCTTTGCCGCACGTTCAAGCTCTGCCTTTTTTGACGGCAACATTGCGATAACGTTCACAACGGCATCGGACACAGCAAGTTTGTAGTTGGCACACAACGACGGCAACAAATTCTCGCGAATAGAGCCCATGATGGATGTCATATCCGGTGTATCCTCTTTGGGAAGATCCAAAGTGTCAACATCAAGCACAAAGCGGTATTCCTGCAGGGCCCTCATGGTGTCCGTGTAATTCTCCGGCGTCAATTTCTCCAGGTAGCCGTTTACCTCATCAATGGCGCTTTTTGTTGCGAGGCTGACAGCCTGACGCACGCTTGCCTCAGTGCGGTTGCGCAACTCCTGGAGCTGCTGCTGGCGCTGTTGCTCCATAGCCTCACGGCGCTTGCGCTCCAGCTCCTCCTGGCGCTTTTGGGCCGCATACTTGTTGCGCTCCATTTGTATAGCGTAAGGAACGGTGCCAACGGCTACAGGGTCAATTTCCTTCTCCAGGTTGACGTAGGCAGAACGGATATCGTCGAACAGCTTGGTAAAGCCGGAGCGCTTGTTATTCATGCCCTTTTGGGTACGACGGCACTTCTCGATGTAGCTTGCCGCACGTTGGTCCAACTCGTCACTCATGCCGTTCTGCTGAATTTCCTCGATGAGCTGGTTGCCGGCCGCGATACAACGGTCGTGGCTGAGGTGGTTCTGCTCATAAGCAGCAGGAGCATCGGCAAGTATCGTCTGGATGTTCTCTTGCTTAACAATAGATAAATCGTTCATGACATTATTCGTTTAAGGTTAAAAGGTATCGTCGTTATCATTACCTCCTGCGTTGGCAGGGTCAACGGTCACGCCGCCAGCACCATTCTGGTTTGGATCCTGAAAGGACTGCTGTGCGCTTTCGCTATTGTCGGGCGCATCATTCTCTCGTGAAGGGTCTGCAATGAAGCCGTTTTCGTCGACGGCTTGTACGTCCGGTTGATCAGACTCCAGGACAACCCTGCCAATGCGCACCTTTGGATAGGTGGAGAAAGCGTGCTTGATGAGTTTTGCCTTGAGGAAGCCTGGGTCGATGCTGCCCTCATTGGAAGAATAGAGTGCATTAGCATTGTGAACATACTGTTTGGTGTTATTGTCCCAGCGCTTGTTGTTCTCTTCCGAATACTTCTTCAGGCGCAGCCAGTCCTCCTCAAACATTACAGAATAGTCGCGTGTGCCGTCGCAGCGCGTGATGCAGATGTAGCACGCAATGATATGATTGCTGGTGTGAGGGTAATTACAGGTGAAGCGAACACTTTTCTGTCCGTCGTTATCTGAGAACTTAAACTCGTCCTCTTCATATACAAGGACAGGATTGTCGGCATGACGGATCTGTCCGGCACGTGTACGCAAGACGAGCTCACCGTAGCCGGAAACAGCAAGAGTGAGACGGCCCTCATATATGCCCTTGCCATCCGGCGTCTTACCAACGAGGCAGTTGCGTCCCTGCAGATATGCCAGGGCACGGGCACCGGGCTCAATAGACAGGCCACACACGGCAATGTCAATAAAACAATTGAAGATGGAGAACTTAACGGCCTTCTGGAGGTCTGGCTTGTCTCGCAGGATGCCAACAAAGTGTCGGCTTTCCTTTTCGTAGGCAGCTTCGCCGCCGCGCCCCCAAAGGGTGTTGTACACTTCGATGAAACGAGAACGCACATAATCGTCAGTGACGATATCAAGTGGCGCCAGTGTGTTCAATCTCTCAATAGCATTTTCTAACTTACTCATGATACATTATTATATTAGGTTATACGAAATAGTCTTGTGACTTAGATTGGCAACGCCGAAGCTCTGATGTCAGGTATTCGACCTTGCCAGGACGTTTGTAGGTCCGGAGGAGGCCATTACGCCTCCACCGGTCTACGTTACCACGCCCAAACCGACGGTACGCCTCACGCTGTGACATCCTGTCCGGAACATCATCCTTTATGATTTCCGCAACCCGAAATGCCACATCGTCAAGGAAAGTGGCGTAGGGTACCATCTTGTCTGAGAATTGAATCATCATTGCCCAAACATTTCAAAGATGTTGTTGTACATCATCACCATGCCGGCCATCGACATAAGAGCGATGGCGACACTTCCAACTCCAAAGATCCAAGCGAGCAGGTCGCTGGTCAACACTTCAATAATCTTTCTCATAGTTCATGATCTTTTTTAAGCATCCCGCACGGAGGCGTCGTGCTTCGTTCAACATATTGTTTCAGTTCATTACAGTATCTACCATTTACTCCATTGTGCGCACGCTTGCATGTAGCGCACATGACATTTGTCTCTACCATTATCTGTTTCTTGTTACGACAACATTGTAGCGTGCCTTATCCTGGCGCACAGAATACTTCCACCCACCCATTTCGAAGCCGAGGCCGGAACAGGTTGTGCGGAGTACAGACAACTTAGAAGCGGGGAAGAAAAGCACGTCACCGACCCTCATGTTGCGAAGCTGTGTACGAATAGGCTGAGTTTCTGATATTTTTTTGTTCATTCTTTGGATATTTGTGAATTATTTATTAACTTTCGGGTGCAAAGATATACATTTTGTAGTTAATAAACAAATTATAGAGGGGAAAATATCAACATTTTGTAGATTTTTAACATATTTGGTCATGAACAAGAGTACAATGTTGGCAAACCTCATCAATTATTATTCGGATGGGAACCAGGCGAAGTTCGCAGAAAAACTTGGTATTCCGGCGCAGAATATCAGCGCGTGGCTGAAGCGCAACACGTTCAATGCGGAGTTAATCTTCTCAAAGTGTGAGGGCGTGTCAGCCGAGTGGCTGCTGTCCGGAGAAGGTGAGATGCTGAAAGGAGAGAGAGGAAAACAAATTGTAGATGCCGCTCCATCAGACCAGGAGCTGCTAAAACTGTGCAAGACGCTCGTTGAGAACTATCAACAGCGTGACAATGTGATGAATAAGCTTGTTTCGCTCATAGAAAGGAGGTGATATGAAGAAAGAATATCTTGGCTGCATCATACCGGTGCTGCTGCTCGTCGGTCTCGTCGTTTACCTGTTTGCCGTAAACGGTAAAGAGGAAGAGCCCACCAGGGCGCAGGCCGTTGGGAAGTATCTGTATATTGACACGGAGGGCACACTCCATGTGCACCGATCCTGTGTCGCCGTTGGCCGTCAGGTGGTGGAGCAAGGTAGCGCAGACAGAGCCGTCATGCGTGTGCCTGCTGGTGAGGTGACAGAGGAGATGCTAAAATACTCATGCTCCAGGTGTATCAACGACGAATTATATGAGCAATTAGCAAAAATGGCAACGAAGAAAGAAAAATAATCAGCAAGCCTTGTGTGTTTGTGAATTATTTATTAACTTTGCACGCAAATCAAGGCGACACAAGAGTGCCCAAGATGCCCCGCAGAGGCGAGGCAGTTTAGAGATAATTTAGACAAATTGTGAAACAAACTGATTTACAAAGCCCAATGGCTGCCGCACAGGCCGCTGTGGAGGACGAGAAGTAAATCCTTGACATTCATTCAATCAGGCCCCTCCGGAGGACAACGCTTCGGAGGGGTCTTTAAACCCAAGTATGAGTAAGATTCTTGAAAGTATAATGGATCTGGATTCCA
>JAEEGL014288803.1_pt1 | contig 43434 bp, 25 predicted proteins | sample 9134231 | NCBI WGS metagenome assembly JAEEGL01 (sample SAMN16246548, study PRJNA631951) | gut metagenome | biome: gut microbiome; feature: rumen; material: fiber-attached | host: Bos | place: Iran: Karaj | collected 2018-10
ATCCTCTCGCTTCCGCCAGAAACGAAAGAAGAGAGCTTGCTCTCTTATTTTGTTTCTGAAGGAAGCGGATAGGGATATTTATCCTGAGCTTCCGCCATTTTTTTGTGTTTATGATAAAATTAGGTAAAGCGTAATAGTAATGGGTGGATAGAAGGAGGTAACCCATGATGAAAAACAAAAAATGCAAATATATCTTTGTGACTGGGGGTGTATTATCTGGGGTCGGAAAAGGGATTACCGCCGCTTCGATGGGCGCGATTTTGAAGGCTAAAGGCTTTCGCGTGACGATGCAAAAATGCGATCCGTATCTAAACGTTGATGCTGGACTTTTGAATCCAGTGGAACATGGTGAATGCTATGTGACTCATGATGGGGTTGAGACGGATCTCGATCTTGGACACTACGAGAGATTTCTCGACTTTGAGACTTCTAAATATTCGATTACGCTTTCTGGTGGGATTTATAAAGAATTGATTGAAAAAGAGCGCGCTGGCGGTTTTCATGGGAAGACCGTGCAGCTAGTTCCCCATTTTACTAATCTCGTGATGGAAAAAATTGAGAAAGCGAGCGCCGATTCGGATGTGCATATTGTTGAAATTGGTGGTACTGTTGGCGACTACGAAGGCTTGCCGTTTATTGAGGCGATTAGGTTGTTTGCAAATAAAGTTGGCCGTAGGAATTGTCTCTATCTCTCCGTAGTTTATGTGCCGTTTATCAATACGAGCAAGGAGCTCAAGACCAAGCCAGCACAGAATGCGCTTAAGGATCTACGCGGATTTGGCATTATTCCGGATATTGTGTGTGTGAGAACTGAGAAGCCGTGCTCGCGCGCGATTTGTGAAAAGATTGCGGCTTTCTCTGGTATTTCTGGAGATGCAGTAGTGAATCTTCCTGATATTAACTCGGTTTATGATGTACCATTCAATGTGCTTAAATCTGGCGTGCTCGAGATTTTGAATGATTTTGTGAATGATGATACGGCGCCAGATATGTCTAAGTGGGAGAAGTTCTCGAAGCTTCGCTCAACCAAGCATGATAAGACCGTGAAGGTTGGTCTTGTGGCAAAATATGTGGGTAATGACGATACTTATATTTGCGTGACGGAGGCTCTCAAAGCTGCGGCTGCACATAATAAGGTGAATCTGGAGATTGATTGGATTAATGCTGAGGCGCTGGGCTACGAGAAAACTGGCTTCCCTGATGATGAAGCACGTGCGGCTTACGAGGCGGCTAAAAAGTCGCTTGATGAGGTGGATGGCGTGGTGGTGCCAGGTGGATTTGGGCTTCGCGGAGTCGAGGGTAAGATTAAGGCTGCTACTTATTGTCTTGAGAATGATAAGCCTTATCTTGGACTTTGTCTTGGACTTCAGGCGGCTTGTATCGCCGCGGCTCGTCGTGGTGGACTAAAAGAAGCTGGTAGTGAAGAATTCTTGAATGATGAAAACTTTGTGAAACCACGCGGTTTTAAGAATGTGATCTATATTATGGAGGGTCAAGAGGGTAAGCAGTCTACTGGTGGCACGATGAGGCTTGGTGATTATCCTGCTACTTTGAAGCACGGTACCAAGACGGCTGAGATCTATCGTTCTGAGGTAGAGGAATGTGGCGAATATGTTTATGGAACGGTTGTACAGAAAAATGGTGACGTAAAAGTGATTGAGAGGCATCGTCATCGCTATGAAGTGAACCAGGAGTTTTTGCCGGAGATTGAGAAGGGTGGCATTGTGGTGTCTGGTACTTCCCCAGATAAGAAGCTAGTTGAATTTGTGGAAGCTCCAGAGTGTAAGTTCTTTGTGGCGACACAGGCGCACCCAGAGTTTAAGTCTAGGCCTTTGCATGTACACCCGCTGTTCTATGATTTTATTAGAACGCTTAAAGGTTAATCCTATTTGATATTGGCACCAAAAAGCTCTAATTGATGGCTTTTTGGTGTACAATAAAGAAAAGGAGTTTTCATGAAAAAAAGATGGATTGTGGCGGCGGTGTTGGGTCTTCTCGCGATTGCTTTTACCGTTGCTCTTAAGTTTGTTGATGTTAGGCCAGTAGGTCCGGTATTAACTGAAGTGGGTTTTGGAACCACTAATAGTACTATTTTTTCGTCTATTACGCCAGAGAAAAACTGGTTGACGGTTTCTAATATCATGATTGGCGCAATTATCGTGGCTGGTGTGCTTTTTGTATTACTTGGATTTTGGCAGCTGATTAAGCGCAAAAGTTTTAAGGAGGTGGACTGGTCTATCAAGATGCTAGCTGTAACGTATATTTTAATGCTTGGCGTCTATGTGCTGTTTGAGAAGTTCTGTGTAATGAATTATCGCCCGGTTTTGGTTGAAGGCAATCTTGAACCATCATTCCCTTCTTCACATACACTATTTGCAACTACGATCGGTCTTACTGTGATGATGATTTTGCCAAAGTATATTAAGTCTAAGGCTATTTGTTTAATTCTCGATGTAATTCTTGCTGCTATGGTGTTTATTACCGCAAATGGTCGCATCGCTGGTGGCGTACATTGGACTTCTGATGTGATTGGCGGCCTGCTTTATGGTGGCTTCCTTGCGTCGCTTTATTATTGCTTGATGAAAATTGGCGATAAGAAAGAAATTGAAGAATAAGTAACAGGGTGGCAGAAGGAGAAAAATGAGCAGTGTATTTGCGAAAATTGTGGCTGGTGAGATTCCTTGCTACAAGATTTATGAAGATGAGAAGAACTTGGCTTTTCTAGATATTCATCCAACAACTCGTGGACACGTATTAGTGATTCCAAAGATTGAGGTGGACAAGATTTATGAGCTTCCAGAAGAAGACTATATTTCCCTTTGGCTTGCCGCCAAGAAGGTGGCTAAGCATATGGAAGAAGTGTTGGGGGCGAGGACGCTTTTTCGCGTGGTTGGTACAGATGTGCCACATGCGCATATCCATCTTGAGCCATATGATGAGACTTGGCATTATGGCCGAATTCTTGAGTTGTCTGAAGATGAATTTAAAGAAGTTCAAGAAAAGCTGGCATTCTAGATACTACAGGTATGGAAAAGCGCCCAAAGATGGGCGCTTAATTTGTGAATAGCTGAATGATTTCAGCTTTGCCATTTTGTGGTCGAGCAGCAGCGCGTTTGGCTTCTTTTTTGATCAGTTCTTCAAGCTGATCTTTTATCTCGTTACGGAGCATAAACGCGCCATTTTGACGCATCATCTGTTTTTGTTCTTCTGTGAGGTTATCTCCGTTTATAAGATGAAATACAGTTTGACGGGAACCGTCTACTGAGAAGGCCCAAACTATCGGTTTTTCTATACTATTTGGGTCTTCAAAAAGACAGAAGAAACCTTTTCCAGCATCTTCAATAACACCTTCGGTGATATTGATGCCCTGTTGCTTAATAACGCGCTTGATTGCCCTAAAGGACTCTCTATTTAGATCTGCCATTTCTTTATCCCCCTTTCAGACTTCTTTAGAGAATCTTTATTATAGCACAAATGCATAAAAAAGTCAATACACGTAACTGATAATGCTTATCGATTACATGTATTGACTAACAGAATATATTCGGGGTTAGACTAGGCGCCAATACGGTCGCGATAGTCTTCAAGCTCTTGCTTGTATTGTTCCATAGTGCCCCTAAACATAGTACCGTCTGGAAGAGATCTTTCAATTATATGTTCTTCTGCGGCTTTTATGGTTTTGGCACCAATTTCTTGGTTTTCAGCTAGAACTTGTTCTGCAGATTTTTCTGCTTTAAGATCGATTTGTGGTAAAGTTTCGTTTGGCATGTTTTTATCCTTTTTTATTTTTTGTTTGTTAATTAGGTGTTTTTTATGACAATTCGATTTTGCCGTCTGGGCCAAATCGGTAGAAGAGCGCGACTTGGCCGATCTTTTTATTTTCGGCGTTAGTACGCGGAGCTATTCCTTCTGCTGTAGAAATTTCGTGATTTCTTGGCATGCGTTTTCCTTTTTAAAGTTTTTGTTTTGAATAGCGGTTAGCTTTATACTAGCACACTTATGCTTATTTGTCAAGATGGTTATGCTAGGTTTATCTTGAAAATATGGTATGATATAGGTATGAAATTTGCGAGTAGTTATGAACCGGGGGATTTTGAAACAGATATTTATGGCGCTTGGGAGGCGGGCGGAGTTTTTCAGCCAACGATTCCTACTGTGCCAGTAGACAACGACCACAACGGTGTTGATGATCGTATTGAGAAGAAGTCTTTTGGTAAGGATGCCAAGACTTACTCGATCGTGATGCCACCACCAAATGCTAATGGCAATTTGCATATTGGTCATGGTCTTACTATCGCAATTGAAGATTCGCTTACTCGCTTCTATCGCTTAAAAGGTCTTTCTACCTGGTATATTCCAGGTGCAGATCACGCTGGTTTTGAAACTTGGGTGGTGTATGAGAAATACCTCGAGAAAAATGGACATACTCGCTTTGAATATACTCGAGATGAACTCTACGCCCAGGTGTGGGACTTTGTGGCGCAACAACGTGGCAACATGGAGCTTCAACTCCGTGCACTTGGCGCTTCTTGTGCTTGGGATGATCTTACCTTTGCGCTTGATGAGAATGTGGTAGATCGCGCTTATACGACTTTTGAGAAAATGTGGAATGATGGTATTGTTTACAGAGGTAAAAGGCTTGTAAATTACTGTCCAAAGCATCAGACTGCCTTTGCCGATATTGAGGTGGAACACGTTGATGAGGCTGGTTCCCTTTGGGATATTGCTTATCCGTATGAGGGTGGCGAAATTGTTGTTTCTACTACTCGTCCAGAGACGTTGTTTGGCGATACCGCTGTTGCAGTAAATCCAAAAGATACTCGCTACGAGAAGATTGTCGGCAAAACTGTCCATCTTCCCCTTACTGATCGGGAGATTCCAGTAATTGCTGATGAGCATGCCGATATGGAGTATGGTACTGGTGCAGTGAAGATTACGCCGGCTCATGATTTTGATGATTTTGAGGTGGGTGAGCGCCATAATCTTGAGAAGATTTCGGTGATTTCTGAAGATGGCCACATGATTAATGTGCCAGAGAAATATGCTGGTCTTACTACTGCGGAATGCCGTAAGGCTGTACTTGCCGACCTTAAAGAGGCTGGCCTTTTGATTGGTGAAAAGAAGATTACTCACTCTGTAGCTCACTGTTATAAGTGTGGTACCGTGATTGAACCGATGTTTAAAGAGCAGTGGTTTATTGATATGAAGAAATTGGCTGCTATGGCCATTGAGCATCTTGAGAAGGGTGAGATCAGGTTCCACCCAGAGAACAAGATGAAAGTTTTGATCAACTATCTCAAGGGACTTAAAGACTGGAACGTTTCTCGTCAGATTGCCTGGGGTATTCCAATTCCAATGTTTAAGAAGATTTCCCCTGATGCTACTGGTGCACCAGAATGGGTATTTGATCGCCGTACGAATTTGCAGACGATTGAGATTGGCGGCGTAAAGTACGCACGCGATGAAGATGTGTTTGATACCTGGTTCTCTTCTTCACATTGGCCAATTGTTTGTACGGACTGGACTGAAGGTGGCGTAAATCCTTATTATCCTCTTAATGTGATGGAGACTGGTGCTGATATTCTCTTTGCTTGGGTGGCTAGGATGATCATGATGGGTCTCTATGTGACTGGTGAGGTACCATTTAAAGAGGTTTATCTCCATGGTCTCGTGCTTGATGAACATGGTAAGAAAATGTCTAAGTCCAAGGGTAACGTGATTAACCCGATGGATATGATTTCGAAGTATGGTTCGGATGCATTCCGTCTTGGTATCTTGCGTGGTCGTTCAGCGGGGCTTAACCAGGCCTTCTCTGAACAATCTGTAATTACTGGTCGTAACCTCTGTAATAAGCTTTGGAATATTTCCCGCTTTATTCAGTCAATTGTTGACGAAACTGAGGGTGCTGCTGAGGGTGAACTTGGTGAGAATTTGAATCTTAAATCTGGTAACTACACTACTGAAAATATGGGTGAGGACTGGATTTGTCGCGAGATTAACGATTGTCTTGCCTTTGTAGAACAGAGTATGAAGGATTATCGTTTCGCCGAGGCGGAAGAGATGCTCTATGCTACGATTTGGGATAAGTACGCAGACTGGTTCGTAGAAAGTCAGAAGATTTACAAGAATGTCGCGCTTCTTAAGACTACGCTTGAACATATCTTGATCGCACTCCATCCATTCGCTCCATTTGTGACGGAAGCTATTTGGCAGAACTTGTCTTGGACTGAGGGCTTTATCATTAACCAAAAATGGCCGTCAAAGCTCAAATTTGACGCTATATCGGCCGAGGACTTTGAAAGGCTTATGGTTATCGTGTCTGAAATCAGAGGCACCTTGCAGGCGATTCCAGGAGGCAAAAGATGGGCCGTGCTCTATGGTGACGATTCATTGGTGGAGGATAACGTACTTCTCATTAAGACGCTTGCTAGAGTGCCGGCAGTGAGCTCTACGCTTGGTTCCCCACGCGGTATTCGCCTTGCTCTTCCTAACCACGAAGTTTATCTTGATGTCCCTGAAGATGTAGTCGCGAAGTTTAAAGAGACTCTCACAGAGAAGATTCTCTCTGTTGGACGTGAGCTCGACGCGCTTAATGCTCGTATGATGAATCCTCGCTATGTCGAGAAGGCACCAGCTGCGCTCGTCAAAGAGACGCGTGATGCAATTTCTGAGAAAGAAGCCTTGATTGCTCGTCTCAAAAAAGAGCTTGAGTTGATCAAATAGTCTAAATTGATAAAAAAATAGCCTCATTCGGGGCTATTTTTTGTTTTTGTATTTATGGAAGCAGGTTTGACAGAAGGCGCGGTATTCGACCTCTGTTGTGCCGTCGTCGATGAGAATATCTGGGCCATCGGTGACGATTTTGCCGTTTAGTATGCGGGTGTTGACTGTGGCTTTTCTGCCGCATTCGCAGATGGTTTTGAGCTCTTCGATATCTTGAGCGATTTGTAGTAATCTGGTTGCACCTTCGAAGCCTTTGTCGTCTTGACGGAAATTGAGGCGGAGGCCATAGGCGATAACCGGGATGTCTAGTTTGACGGTGATTTCCATGAGTTCGTCGACCTGTTTTGGGGTTAGAAATTGAGCTTCGTCTACTAGAATACACTGTACTGCTGGGAAGGCTTGACTAATGACATCGTAGAGATTGACTTCTTTTCGAAAACAGAGGTCTGTTTCCTTTTCTGGGCCGATACGAGTGAGGAGTTTGGTGCCGTTTTTGGTATCTGTTCTTGGCTTGATGACGCAGACTTTCATTCCTCGTTCTTCGTAGTTGAAGGCGGTCTGGAGTAGCTGCATGGTTTTTCCGCAGCCCATTGCACCATATCTAAAGTAGAGTTTTGCCATTTTGCCTCTTTTGTGAAAAGTGATTAATTTTTGCCGATTTTGGGGTATTCTTCCCTGTTAGCAATCAAAATTTATTGTGCTTTTGCACGTGAATTTTGTTGCGGATTTTCTGGTTATGATGTTGTTGCCGTTTACAAACGTATCAAAATGTTGCATAACCAACAATTACACTATTTTTGGTAGTGTTTCACCGATCAATACTCCCAATTACGGCCCACTCGCTGTAATTGTTAGTTTTATGTTAACGTATGCGGGATGCTAAGTCAAGTGGTTGCTAATAAATAGGGAATTAGTGAATTTGTGCTTATGGTTTCTGTGTAAAAATGTGGGGAATTGTCGGCTAATTTTGTGGAAAAGCGTTAGTTATTTTTCTTTAGTTATCTCCGCTCCCTTTTAAAAAATATTGAAGCAAGTTAAGGCTTCTTCAATATTTTTTTATGGGTTATGGTCACGTCAATAACTAAAGAAAAATCGAGAAACGCTTTCGAAAAAATAGGTCAAAAAAGGTATTTTACCCCAAGGGTTTTTCGCTGCGCGAAAAACCCTATCGGCTCCAGAAACACTTTTTTGTTATAATTTTGTTATGGCATTTATTAGAAAATTTCCAACCGGTTCTGGTGCTACTGGCGTACAGGTCTGCTATAAGGAGCAGGGAAAAGTGGTGAAAACTGTGCATGTAGGATCGGCGAAGTCGGAGGTTGGGTTGAATAAGCTTTTAAAAAAGGCGCAGGGAATTATCGATCAGGATAAGAACCCACTTTTTAATCTTGATAAATACTCAAAAAAATAGGTCAAAAAAGGTATTTTACCCCTTGGGTTTTTCGCTGCGCGAAAAACCCTATCGGCTCCAGATAAATTTTCTAACAGGGAATTATTGATTAGATTTTGCGGCGGAGGCGATTTATTTTGCGCATGAAGTTGTAAGTGCGGTACTTGCTGCGATTAAGGATTAAATCCCAGGTGCCGGCGTAGTCGACTTCACGGCCGTCGAAGGTTTTCTTGAAAGCAGTAAATCCGGCCCATGGATGATCTTTTGGTGCGTCTTCTGGTGCGATACCCCAACAGTCGAAGAGGGTTAGGCCTTTTTCTTTGGCATCTAAAATTAGTTTAACGGTGAGGATACCGGTTGCGTGGGCTTTTCTGAATTCTTCATCCTGGGCGCCCTGGAGGTTATAGCGAGTAGTGTCATCATCGAAGACAAGGCCGGCGGCAATCACCTTTGGCTCTGTTTCGGCGTTTTCCTCTGGGTTTTTGTACTTTACTAGATATAGGGTTGCAAAATCTTGGCTTAGCTCGGTTTTTAGATAATCTTCGGAGAAGGTATTGATTTTCTTGGTTTTTGCTAAGGCTTTCTGGAGGTCTAGTAGATATTTGATGTCGTCTGGATTTTTGGAGGTTTCGATGGTGATGCCGTTTTTCTCGGCATTGCGATAATAGCGGAAAAGGCGGGATGGAATTTTGGCCTTAACGTCGTCGTCTGTGCCGGTAAGGTCAATCACCCAAGTCTCTTTTGGATTAAGGTCCTTGGTTTTTTTGATATATACTCCATGAAATTTGGCCTTATTTATTAAAATTTTGGCGTTCTGAGCGTTTCTAGGCTCAATCCTGATAAAGCTTGCGTTTTGTTTTTTCGCGAGGCTTGTAAGGGCTTCTATGGCTTCGTTAAACGATGAAGGGGAAACGGAAGTTGGCCCATATGGCACATATAAGTAGTTTAAAACTGGGGTTTTCTCTAGAATCGCTAGGTAAGTGTAGTCGGCAGTCTGCTCATAGAAAGTCTTTTTGCCGAGATCTTTTTGGAGTTTTTGCCATTTTTCTGATTGGAGTAGATTATTGTCGATTGTCATGTTACCTTCTTTTGATGATTTTTTTGACCTTGGACAGGGAATTATGGGCTTTATACAGAGGTGAAATAGGGAGCTCGTAGGAGCCGAGAAGCTCGATAACGCGCCCACCGAAACCTCGTTTAAATTCGTAAACACCGTAATCTTTGGCTTTTGGATCTGGAAGACCTTGAATGCCGTAGAAATTGTAGCGTTTAAAACTGTGTTCGGCGGCGTATTTGATCATGTACCACTGGATGAGATATTGAGCGTCGAATTTCATGTATTCTTCGTAGGAGCCAGAGAAGAGATAGATGATTTCGTCGCCATAGAGAACAAACATGGCAGCGGATAAATCTAACTTGTCCTCTTTGATCTGTTTAGCATCCTCTAGACGCCTCTTGGCATCCTCGACGGCGGACTCTACTGGCTTTTTGGAATTTTCGATGCGTTTGATTTTCTTTTTTAGCTGGTTGTCTTTGCCTTGGTCTCTTTCGGGATTTTCTAGGGATTTTTGTGCATCGCGTAATTCTTTGTCAAGGCTTGATAGCTCTTTTTCGAGAGAGGTTAGGGACGCTGTCAAGCGGTTTTTGTAATCTTTTAGGTCGATTTCGGCGACGAGGAATTTTACCTCTTTGCCGAAGAGGTCGTACATGGTTTCGTAGTAGTCAAGACTTTTATCGTGAAAACCGCGGCGTTTTGACGTTTCTTCCGTGATCTTCTTAAAACGTGTCAAGTCTTGCTTCTTTAATTCGACGATTTTGATGCCATGTTTTTCGGTTTTGGCGATCTTGTTTCTGGTGTTACCCTTAAAAGACTCTAGTAATTCATCTGGGGTGCGACCATTGATATCGGTAGCAAAGAGATATTTTGGCTGTTCGGAGACTTTTAGAGGTTTGAAACCGAGTTTTTTGAGGTTTTCGGCAGCCTGTTCGTGGGTAAAGCCGTCTTTTACGATTTGGCCGTCGCGGTCACGCTCGATTAACTCGTAGTATGGGTCAATATGAAAAACATAGGCTTTGTTTTCTTTGAGGTATTTTTTGAGTTCGGTGACAAAAAAGGTGAGTAAATCTTGATTTTCATAGTCGATTAATGGGCCTCCTGGCGCGTAAAAAGTTTTGTGCCCAGCGAAAGTGGTTTTTTCTACCATCATGGTGGCGGCAAGGATTTTGTCTTTGTCTTTTACGCCAACAAAATGAGCTTTCCAGCCGTTTTTTTCTCTGATGTTAGCGATTTTGGTAGTTTGAAAAAAAGATTTATTTTCGTGATTGTCTGCAAATTCAGTAAACTCTTTTTCGGTCAAAATGACGAATTCCATAAAACTATTATAGCACGAGTATTTTTTATCTGGTGAGCTTGATTTTTCTTAGGCCTTGACACATAATGGACTTAATAATTAACATAAGGATTTTTATATGAAAAGTGGTTTTTCATTAAAAAGCATTGTTGTTTCGGCAACTTCTTTATTAACTATAATTGGATCATTCTTGCCTTGGGCTGTTGTAAGCTTTATGGGAATTTCTCAATCTGTTAATGGTCTCGGTGGTGGTACTGGAGTTGGCGATGGTATTTTCTTCCTCATCGGTGGCATTATTATTGCAGTACTTGCACTTATTGGTCTTAAGAAGGAAGATCTTCATATCGGCCTCAAGATTGCAATCTCCCTCATTAGCGCAGTTCTTTTGATTATTGCTATCTTTAAGATTGTTGACGTGACTAAGGTTCCTATGACTTCTGCTGGTATTGGTCTTTATCTTTTGATCGTTTCTGACATTGCCACAGCTGTTCTTCCTTGGCTTCCAATCAAGAAAATGCTTGGTGCAAAATAAACTTTTTGCCAGAGAATAGCCCCTGTTGGGGCTATTTTTTGTTTATGCTTAGACTTGATTTTTTGATAGATATGGTGTATAATAAAAAGATGGCTTTTGCCAAATTTTTTATACTTTAGGAGGAAAGTATATGGACATTTGTACGAAAATTTTTTTACAAAACGAGTTTAAAGAGCTCAAGGCAGCATTCAAGAAAGGCAAGAATGTTCAGGACTTGACCAACCATTTGGCTAGTCAGTTCTTGGAGGCTGGAGTCACGGATGGTGACTTGCCCGAGATGATGTCGTCAGACGGTGTTTTTCGCCATCATCAGGAGTTGGTCGATCATAAAATTGCCATCGACAACAACAGGATGGTTGCAGGGCTTTCACCTCAGCTCATTGCGAGAAAACTGGATGTTTTGTTGCTATGGGATTGTGACCCCGATGTTTTGATTAAACACATGAACTACTCTGACATAGAGGAATGTATTATTCCTCTTCTTGATGGCGGTGCTAGTTCAGATAAGGTTATCGAACGTCTCCGGGATGAGGGAGAATCTGCCTGGATCTATCGTAATAGATTGTTGCTTGAGGAATATATGGGCGATGGTTTTATGATTGATGATGCGGATGTTGATGCTGCATTTCCTGATATCAGAGGTGCTGTGGCCTACTGCTCGTAAAAAATTTTTTAAAAGGAGCTATTAAGCTCCTTTTTTTATTGTTCAATGGAGATGCGTGGATAAATATTGAGACTGTATGGGTCGGTAGGTTGGACACCGGAGGTAATTTCGTAGTAAGCGGCGGCAGCGACCATGGCGCCGTTATCACCAGAGAGTTTGAGCTCTGGGAAGTAGCAGTCAGGGAAGCGTTTTTCGGCGGCTTCACGCAGAGCGCCGTTGGCACTAACGCCACCGGCAAAGACAATGGATTTGGTTTCTGGGTATTCCTGTCTTGCTTTTTCTAGTTTCTCAAGGAGGATGTCGACGGCGGTTTTTTCAAATGAAGCGGCGAAGTCGGCAATTTGTTGTTTAGTGAGGTGATTTTTGAGATCGTAGGATGGATGAGAAATAGGGAGGCCTAATTCTTTTTGAACGGTGCGGAGTACGGCGGTTTTGAGGCCAGAGAATGAAAAATCTAATTCATCGACTTTTGGATGAGGGAATATGTATTTGTTTTTGTCGCCATTTTTGGCTGCATTTGAGATGGCTGGGCCGCCAGGGTAGGGAAGACCAAGGATTTTGGCGACTTTGTCGAAGCATTCGCCGATAGCGTCGTCATGGGTGGTGCCGATGATTTTGAAATCATTGTGAGCTGGCATGTAAAGAATTTGGGTGTGGCCGCCGGAAATGACGAGCGCGAGCAATGGAAACTCTGGGTTCTGTTTTTGTTCGTTCCGATTCTGTTCGTTCCCACTTTGTTCGGATAAAACATTTAACCAGTTGGCGTAAATATGAGATTTGAGATGGTGAGTAGCGTAAAGTGGCTTATTGTGAAGAATGGCGAGGGTGCGAGCGGTGAGGGTGCCGATGAGAAGGGAACCAAGCAAACCTGGAGCGTGGGTAACGGCGATTGAATCGATGTCGTCCCAGGTGCAATTAGCATCTTTTAGGGCTTTTTCGACGACTGGCATCATGACCTCAAGGTGGGAGCGGGCGGCAATCTCTGGGATAACACCACCATAGGCGGCAAAGATGTCGATTTGAGAAACGACGACGTTGCTCAAAATTTTTACACCATCTTCCACGACGGAAGCAGCGGTTTCATCGCAACTAGTTTCAACACCGAGAATTTTCATTCCTGCTATTATAACATTTTCTCTGTCGAAGTGAAATCGTAAGCGTCTTGAATAAACTATGGCTGTTGGCGCATCCATTCGAGGGTGCGAACTTTATAATCGCCCTCTGTAGTGTCTTTTGTTTCGTAGAGGTATTCCGTTCCAGTTGGCTGCTGTTGCATTGAATATGTTTTGCCCATAATTTTGCCGTCATAGAAGTATATTTTGCAATTAGTATTCTTAAGTTGGATACCGTAGCTTCCGTTTAGGCCATCGGCTTTAATTTCTGGATTGGTCAATGAAACATCTGCGGTTTCGAGACCATAGTTTGGTGAGTCCGAAGCTTCTGCTTCGCCGATTATTGCGGTGCCACTTTCGACGTGGATGCCGGTGCTATTCTTAGACTCTCCTGTGACCGAAATTGTGCCAGATTTAATTGTGAAGGTTCCAGAATTATTGTAAACGCCAAAGCTATATGATGATGCATTGTAGCTATTTGTAATATTTGTGATAAGGTTCGAATTACTTACTGTGATGTTACCGCCAGAGTTATAAACTGCAGCGTATTTCGAGCTTCTGTAGAAGTTACGATTATTGGTGAGAGTACTATTATTGATTGTAATAGTGCCTCCCATGCTATTGATAATAGCAGTACCCTCATCATTGGTATTTGTGAGCGTAAAGTTTGAAGAATCAATATTTGCGACAGCAACTGAAGAGGTTGAGATTATTGTATTTGTACCTGTACTGTTGGTGATATTGAGTGTACCATTAAGCTGGAATGACGCATCTACCAATGAGGAATGATCGATGTTTGTGACGCTTGTGGTATCGCTTCGGAAGACGGAGTTCATGACGGAGTTGTTTTGTGCCGTAAAGACGCCTTCGTTTTTCAATATTTCATTGTCCGTATTGAAGATGGTGTCGTCTATCGTTGAGGTGCCCTTATTATGGAATCCATATTTTTTCGAATAGATATCTATATTATTGAACGTTATTTCTGCCCCCACATTATTAACTAAGACGTAGTTTTCTTGACCATTGTATTCGTAGCGTGATTTTTCCGTTGCGCTGTTTGTGATTTCGACCTTGCCATTATTGATGATGTTGTGCGTTGATTTAATAGCATGACCATTTGTGTCAATAGTGAAGTCTTTGTCTGCGGCGATATTGACTACTTCGAATTGATATATATCTTCGAGGAGTCCAATTGTTTCTCCCGTGTTGACTGCTGAAATTGCGGCATTGAGGGTGGAGTATTTAGTTTCGCCAATGATTGCAACTTCTTGACCTGTGCTTAGATGGCCAACTTTATAAGTTTCGCCATCAATCTCTTCTTCGCTAACGGTAAATGCTGTATCTGATGGGACAGCTCCGACTGCTCCGGATGAGATGATGTCGGTGCCGCCTTTAACTACGCCGTCATAGAAGCTAATTAGGCCGTTGTCGCCATATAGACCATATTCGCCACCGATAAATACTGGTGTAGCTGTTGAAATGTTGCCGTCGTTGCTACCAATCGTGGTTAATCCTTCAGCCTTGAGACCATATCCTCCATGATTGAAGATACCACCCGTGATGATGGAGCCCTTTGTTGCATTGGCAAATCCTGGACAGTCGGTTGAATGTGCTGATAATGTACCGCCGGAAATGTTTAATTTGCCAGTTGCACTGATTGCATTGGAGTGTACTGTTTCGATCATAATATTTGTACCGTCTTTGATAGCTGGGGCACCAGATACGCCTTTGGCTGTATATAAGGTACAAAATCCTTCTGTACCTTCTGCGGATACATAGATATTTGAGTTTTTGATTTCGCCGTTTGTAGCGCCGACGCCGGCTGCGTAGGTGTATTCTGTTGCAGTAATATTGATGTCGACATTGTTCAAGTTTGCCGTATTGCCACCGTAGATACCTAATGCGCTTCCGCCGCTAGTACTTGTATTATTGAGCGATAAGGTGATTTTACCGCCATTCATGGTGACGACGTTGCCTTGATAAATACCGTATGCCCAGCCGCTTGCGTTTATAATTTTGATTTCAAAGTTATCGTTGGTATTAATATTGACTGTACCCTTACCGCTAATGCCATGAATAGTTGCCCTGTCGTAAGTTTTTTGTGGATTGTTTCTTTCCACAATAATGTTTCCGGCCGTAATGTTGACGGTTGTGTAATTATTAATTGAAATACCCATTCGTTCGTAGGTTCCATCATCGCCCAGGGTGATCAAGCCACCATTCATGTTTACCGTTGATGGCGCATTGTATGTACCGGTGCTATAGACACCAGTACGTTCGCTTGCGATGGTGCCACCGTTGATTGTAACGGTGCCGGTGTTCTCAATTGTTCTATAGACGCTACTGAGGTAGCCTGATTCAATCGTGAGGTTGTGATCATTTTTAACAGTTGCTGCACTTGCGTTTGTATTGTGCATGCGACCGGTCTTTTCATCGCTGCTGTCGGTAATGATTAGGCTGTCTCCACTAATGAGAGGCTGACTATGGGTAAGTTGATGGCCATTCATATCAAATGTGACAGTCTTACCGCTTGGGGTGGCAGGAATTTCTGCCTCGATAGTAGTATCGGCGATTAATTTAACTGTTCCGGCGTTACCGGTGATAGCATCATATGCTGCGCTAAAGGAGCTAAATTGTGTGTCGCCAACCTGGAGGAACTTTTCTGCCTCTTTGAGCCAGCAGTTTGCGGTGTATTCATCTGATGATTCGATGTTGTATGTGGCTCCATCTGGAATTGCCTTAATGATGTCACCTTCGTATGCGCCGGTGTTGCCCCTTAAGACGCCGTCGAAGAAGTAGAAAGCGTTGCCGTGTAAAGCATAAGTCTTGCCGGTGATTTCTGGACTATCAATATTAATCGTGTCGTCATTGGTACCGATGGTGATAGTGCCTGCACTTGTATAGATGCCATATGCTTGGCCACTACCAGTATTGATTGCGTGAATTTCGCCGCCGGTAATTGTAGCATCATTCGGGAATTTGTTGCTGAGACCATATTTAACGCCAGAGCCGCCACCCTTAACGTTTATTACGCCTCCAGTCATATTGAATGGCAGACTATCGAGATTATAAACGCCGTCAGCCCTACCATTTTGTGACGACACTTCAATTAAACCGCCGTTTATTTCGACTGAAGAGCGATTGCCGAGTGAGATGCCCATTGCATATGCTCCGGCCGCGGCAGCTTTTGTTGTTGCGCGAATTATGCCGTCATTAATGATAATGTCGTTGTAATATCTTGCACTAATAGCTGTTGCTGAGCTGGATACTGCAGATGCTTCAATCTCAATGAGGCCACCATTCATGGTAATGTCGGTGTCGCTGACTGATGAGACTTGGCCGGTGATTCTTCCGGAAATGTCGGTTCTAATTGTGCCGCCGTTCATCGTGAGGAATCCATTGTCGATTGTCTGGTAGTCTGAGAGGATTTGGCCGCCGTTCATGGTGATTCTGCCGCCAAAGATAGTAGGCTCAAATTCGTCTCCTTCTTTGGATAATTGAAGTGTACCGTCGTTTATGATTATGGTGCCATTATTGGTGGCCGCTCTGAATTTGCCGGTATATTCACCGCCGTCAATCGTTAGAGTACCTTTATTATTAAATAGTGGAAGGGCTCCGTTGGTGTTTCTAATTTTACCGGTTTTGTCATCGCTGCTATCCATCATAGTGAGGTTGCCGTTATTAACTAATGATTGGGTATAGCCAAGGCTATGGCCGGCGAGGTTGATGGTGATATTTTTGTTTGATGGAGTTTCGGACAAATCAGTTAATAGATTCATATCTTTAATGACTTCAACAATATCCGTGTCGCTATTAACTGCTGCGTATGCGGCGCCTAGTGTATTGAATTCTTGATCGCCAACTTTAAGGTAGTTGTCATGATCGACAAGCCAGCTGTTTTCGGTGTAATCGTCGGAAGATTCAATGTGATATTCTTTGCCTTCAGGCATTGCTATAATGGCGCCGTCCTGGAAGACTTTTGCACCGTGTAGAATACCATCATAGAACTTGAATGCGCTGCCGTATAGAGCGTAGCTTCCGCCGGTGATTTCAGGGTTGGTTAATGATACTTCTGTAGTGTTATTTCCGATAATGACTGGCGAACCGGCACTCTTGGCTTCAACGCCGTAGGTACCGCCAGAGATGGTGCCGCCGTTGATAACCCAAGTACCTCTGTTTACACTTACGCCATATCTGGTTGCATTAATGGTACCGCCATTGATGGTCATAGTGACTAGATCTCCAGCCGTATTGCTGACGCCAGTAGTTGATTTGATGGTACCGCCATTCATAAATAGGTCTGCCCATTCTCCGAGCTTGATGCCGGTTGTGGCATCGATCAGACCATCATTGATCGTTATGCGGCAGCGGACACAATCGACGCCGGTATATCCTCTTACCCTACCACCATTAATAATAGTGTTACCTTTGGAATAAATTGCCGGGTCGCCGTCGACGGTTCCTTTTTTGAGGGTAAAGGTTGAGTTGTCTCTTACGGCAATATTGTAGGCGGAGATTGTACCATCAGTATCCCAGACGAAGTCTGATATTTGATTTAGGACGGTACCATAGTTGGAATTACTTGAGGAATAAAGCATGGAGCTTGCGTCAAGATCGTAAACTGCACCGGAAATTGTACGAAGAACATAGCCACTAGTCGCTTCCATGTAGCCATTTTCCATCTTAAGAGTACCAGTATTTCTGATAACGTCATTAGCAGTAGTACCGGATACTTGTGCGCCGCGCACGAAGAAAAGTCCAGGGTTTTGAATTGTTTGAGAAACTTTGAACTTGCCAGCTCCTTTTCCTTTGTTATTCTCAATGATAAGAGTGCCATTATTGGTGACGGTATCATTAATTGTAGGTGAGTAACCGTCGAGGTCAATAATGACTTCTTTGTTAGCAGGAATAGTGAGCGTATAGCCTGCTTCGAAGTTTCTGACAATATAGATTTTATAACCGGTAGTAAGGGAAGTATTGATATTGTCTTGGAGGTTGTAATAGTAGATGTCGCCATGGACGGAAGTCTTTGAGACGGCGCGGTCTGAGCTATCGAGCTCGGTATGTTGATAGGTCCTACCGTCTTGCTCGACGTGATTAACCAGTGGATAGTAGTAGATTACTACATCATCAAAGGTATTGCGATAGAATGGGGAACCATCGTAACCGCCGATAAGGCCGGAATTGCCTTCGAGGTAACCATCATAGTAGTAGAATTTATAGGTATCGTTTGTTTGTAAGAGACCAGCAGTGGTACCGACTAGGCGGATATTGTCATTAATTATATTTGCGGTACCATCATCGTTATAATCATCTACGCCGAGCGTTAATGTACCATTGTTGGTAACGGCGGCGCCGGATGGGTTATTAATTTCACCATTAATAAGGGTAATGTTACCAAGTGCGGTGTTTGTGAGTGAGCCGGTTACGGTGTGATTATTAAGATCGAGTGTAACTTTTTTGTCGTTGGTAACGGTTTCTTCCGTGTCGACTAAGAGGGTAATAATATCGTCTTCTTGGGCAACGCCTTCTGCGGCCATGATGGAACCGTAGATTTGTTGAGTACGTTCAATGCGGGCGACTGATCTGCCCCAGTGAGCAGTAAGCGTAACATCGTCAAGGACTAGGAATGAATTTGCGGTAAGTTCGCCGTTAATTGCATTATTAACGGTGCCGGAGGTAACTTCCCAGTATTGGAGTGCGTAGCCATCATAGGATGGTTCTTCGATATTGAATGTAGTGTAATTTTGGACGTTGGACATGACGGTCGGATCGGTTGAATCTGCGTAGGTACCGCCATTTGGATTAATCGTAATCGTGTAGTATGCAACTACTTCCCAGTTTGCGACGAGACTGAGGTTTGAATAAATTTGAATACTACTGGTTCCGGATGGAAGGGAATCATTTGTATTCATGGTCCATTGTGTAAGAATGTAATTTTCGCGTTCAATACTAGCAAGATCCAAGGTTGATCCATATTTAATTCTGGCTGAATAAATTTCAGTACTATTGTTGAATTTGCCACCATTTGGATTTACTGTGACGTCAAAGTAGATATCTTCATAATTGGCGAACAAGGTAACGTCGCTATTGATTACGAGTGAAGTATCGGTGAAGGTTTCACTAGAATCGCCAATAGTCTTGGTCCAGTTAGCGAAGGTCATGCCTTCTTTGGATGGGGTGGCAATATCTTCTGCGGTAGCGCCAGCGCGGTAGAGGAGTTCTTGAGTTTCGGTGCTGTCTTTGTAGGTACCGCCGTTTGGATTAATGGTGAGAGTATAATAAATTTCTTCCCATTGCGCAGTCAAAGTGTAATTATCGTAGACCGCGAGAGTAGTTTCGTCCATTGTGGTGCTTGGGGTAATATTCCAGCCAGCAAATCTATAAGTTTCGTAAGTTGGATCTGGAATATTAAGTTCGGTACCATATTTAACGTGTTCGGTGACTGTTTCGGTGCTGTTTTTGTACGAACCGCCATTTGGATTAATGGTGATATCGAAGTAGGTATCTTCGTAGTTGGCGGTGAGGGAAACATCACTGGTCATACTGATGTTTGTGCCAGTAAAGGTTTCACTTGTGTTGCCAACAGTTTTGGTCCAGTTGGAGAAGGTGGCGCCAGTCTTGCTCGGAGTGGAGATTTGTGCGGTAGTACCAGCGCGATAAGGAATAACTTGAGTCTCGGTGTTTTCGTTATAAGTACCACCGTTTGGATTGATGGTGAGATTATAGTAAATTTCTTCCCATTGCGCAGTGAGGGTATAGTTGTCATATGCGATGAGGGTATTACCACTCATTGTGGCGGAAGGGGAGATATCCCATCCAGCAAAAGTATAGGTATCATAGGAAGGATCGTTGAAGATTAATGTGGTGCCGTATTTTATATGTTTAGTGGTGGATGTAGTTTTGCCTTCATAGGAGCCACCGTTTGGATTAATCACAATATCATAATAAATGTCTTCGTAGTTGGCGGTGAGAGTAACGTCTTCTTCGACGTTGATAGTCATATCGGTGAGAACCTCAGTAGTATCACCGACGGTCTTGGTCCAGTTTACGAAAGTCATACCAGTTTTTTCTGGTGTAGCGAGGTTTGCAGTGGTGCCAACGCGAATTGGAAGAACCTGGACTCCGGTTTGGCCGTTATAGGTGCCGCCGTTTGGGTCAATGGTGAGGTTATAATAAATCTCATCCCAGTTGGCTGACAATTCATAGGCGTTGTCTGCGATAAGAATTCTGTGACCTTCATTATCGGTAGTGAAGGTGGTTTGTGGGTTGGTGCTCCAACCAGTGAAGTTGTAGGTTTCGTAAGTTGGGTCATCAATAATAATTGCTTCGCCATCGCGGCATTCAATGGTTTTTATGCCGGTTTGCCCTTGATATTTACCGGCGCCTGGATTGATGGAAATTGAATAAACATTGGTGAAGCGGACTTTGCCTGTAATGGTATAAATATCATCTTTTTCGGCCATTACAACGTTGGTAAGAGTGAGGAAGGTAGCACAGAAGGAAAGAACGCCAATAATGGCATATGGTTTTTTAACTTTTTTGGTAGCAAGAAGAATTATGAGTACAACAACTGAAAAGATGACAATAGTAAGGGAATAAATGACTTGGCTATTCTTGTTTGCGCTGCTGGTTGAGCCAGTGATGTTTGCGCCGGTATCCGGAGTTTTGGTGTTGGTGTTCGGTACCTCTAGTTCTTTTTCTGGAGTTTTGTTTTCTGGATTGTCTTCTGGCTTATCGGTGGGGTTGTCGATTGGGGTTTCGTCTGGGTTTGGTTCTTCGGTGACAACTTTGTGATAGTGGATTGATAACTTAAAATCGTCGACACTAGTGATGGTGTTTTGTTCGTTCGTTCTGATTATCAACGTTAATTCTTTGGAGTCGCCAGGTTGCAATTCGTCGTCTACGGCGATGCCACTAAAATCATATTCAATGAAGTTTCTCTCGGAATTTTTGAGGTCAACTCTGGTGATTACGATTGGGTCAGTTTCGTCGTTCGTGAGAGTGGTTCTGTAGGTGAGGTTTTGGTTTTTGGCTAAGAAAGTGACGTCAAAAGTGTTTTCATCTGATGGGGTATTGATTTCAATCTTGGCACTAGAATCATATTCCGGTTCAAGAGAGCCCATTGTTAAGGCTTTTGCGTTGGACGCAAAAACTAATGAAAACGAGAGTACACTAAAAATTAGTGCGAGAACTTTTTTATGCATTTGTAACACCTGACCTTATTACTCTTCTAGTATAATGCTTATGCGAACAAAATGCAAATGTTTGTATGCTTTTTTTGAGAGGGGAATGGTCAGGTGTTTTTTAAGTTTTTATGGCTGGGTGCGCATCCACTCGAGCGTGCGGACATAGTAGCCGTTTTCGTCAACTTCGTCTTTTGGCTCGTAGAGATATTCGACGCCAGTTGGGACTTTATCCATAGCGGCTCGTCCGCCTACGATCTTGCCGTCGTAGAAGTAGACTCTACCAGAGGTGTTGGTGATGCCGTATGTTTTCACGATATTGCTGACTGTACCGTAGAATGTAGAGGCAATATATGGGTCTGTTGTGGACACATCGGCATTTTCACCGCCATAGTTTGGAGACGTCGTTGGTTCTGGTGTGCCGATGGTGACTGTACCGGAGTTGTTTCTGATGCCAATTGTGCCATCATTGGAGCGATTGCCATATGCGCGGATGTCGCCTGATGTAATGTTGATATTGCCGGAATTGTTATAGATGCCAGCACTGCCGTCATAGTGATTGTCTACTAAGATGGACCCAGAGTTAAAGTTGAGAGTTCCTTGATTGTTATAGAAACCAACTGAATAATAACTGCGTGCGCCTTGGTTTTCGACGGTGATTGTGGAATCTGTTATGTTGACTGTGCCGCTAGCGCCGTAGATACCATAGAGATATGCATATGAGGTTGCAGACTCATTGCCACTGGTGATGCTTGAGTGGTTTAAGATATTAACGGTTCCAGTATTATTAATGACCGCCGTTTCGCCTTGTCCTCCTTCTATATTTAACGTGGCCTGTGTTGCGTTAAGTTCTACGGTGCCAGCATTCGTGATGAGATATTTTGCTACCTGGAGTTTAGTCTTAGAAATGGTGCTGTTCGTAAATGTGAGTTTACCGGCCGTATTATTGATGAGACCATCAATCGTAACGCGATCAAATGTTGAAGTTCCTGCATTTGAGTTGATAGCATATCTTGCGGATGTGGTTATACTACCATTGCTGGTGACGGTGCCTGTTGCGTTGTTTGTGATATTGGTATCGACGGCTTGAATGCTGCCGGTATTGGTGATTGCAGATTCGGTTGCGTTCAGCGTGGCCCCGTTAAGCACGAGAGTACCTTTGTTGTCGATGATTCTTGGAAGCGTAATAGATGTATCGACGATGGTAAGAGTTGCGCCAGAATTGTTGGTGAGGAAATAGCCTGAAATATTTGAATTGAAGACTGACGTTTTGTCTGCGGAGCTGTCGGTAATAGTGGTATTGCCTCTATTGGTGATTTGATTGAGAATGTAGGTATTATAGCCATTTGTATCAATTGTAATTGTTTTTCCCGATGGAATGGTGACTTGACTTGTGATATAGTTGTCGTCGATATACTCAATCGTGTCATTATTTGTTGCGGCACTAATTGCTGCAGCAAGACTTGTGTACTTGGTGCTACCTATTTGTACTACATTGTGACTTGTTTGCAGCTGATATACTTCATAATCGATGTTATTAACGTCATTATGTTCAGTAGTGATGTGGAGGCTAGAATTGGAGGCAATACTTAGGCTGGTGTCGGTTAAGGCGTTAATACCACCTTTTAAGACTCCATCATAGAATTGGGTAGTGCCACCAGAGATTGCATATTGACCGCCGACAATCAGTGGTTTTTCGTTATTGAGTGATCCGTCGTTGTTGCCGAGTGCTAATGTTGTACTTCGAGCGAAGATGCCATACGTATCTCCATAAATTGTTGCGTTAGCAATCTTGATAGTTTTGTTTTTCGAATAGATGTCTATACCCTTTGACTGCGCGGACTCACTTGGATTGTCGGTTGATGCAGTAATGTTGCCACCGGTAATGTTATAGGTAGAGGAGTTGTTGCTATTGTAAATATTGATACCGGTACTGTTGCCGTCGATGGATCGCGCATTGATTGTTCCGCCGTAATAGTTGAGGGTTGTTATTGATGAAACTCCGGTAACATTATTTCCTGCAGATATATCAATGAAACCATCATAAATGGTGACATTTGTGCCGGATAAACCAGCGGATGTTGTGTAATAACCAGAGGTCGTGTCTGCATGAGCGGTAATCGACCCGCCTTCCATTGTGATAGTTGTAGCTCTTAGGCCAAGTAATTCATGACCTTCTGTGATGACTTTTCCAGATTTAAAATTAATAGTAGTACATTCAGATGTGCCTCTTGCGCCACTGTTTGGGTTTTTTGCGTAAATGACCGTTTCATCGTTTGACCCTTGGATAGTAAGGTTTGCGATGTAATACAGTGCGACCGTTTCGTAATTATCTTGGCTTAAGTTTTCTGCGCGTACTTGCCCACCGGTAATAGTAACGTTTATTTTGAGGAAGTAATCGCCTTCAATAGTACGGATACTGTTTTCTGTGGCATCTGCGGATACTAAGCCCCCATTTATATAGATTTCTGGAATTGTGCCACTTTCGTAGTTTTCATATGCTTCAATTGCTGTACCGTTTTTGCCATAAACAGTTCCGCCATTTACGGTTAGTGTGGATCCGCGGTCGACCGAGATGGCTGCATTATTTGTACCCTGAACGTATCCGGATTCAATGGTAAGATTTCCATGGTTGAGAATCGTGGTTGAGGTTGTTGAATCATTGATAAGCTTACCGGTTTTACTGTCGCTACTATCACGAATTGTAAAATTATTATTGGTGATTAAGGATTGACTGAAGGTTATTTCGTGACCATTGAGATCAAAGATAATATCCTTGTCGGTTGGGCTTTCTGGTAAAACGGCATCCACGGTTGCGTCCGCTATAACTTTGACAACGTTATTTTCAGTCGTAGTGGCTGCATAGGCATTATTAAGGGAATTAAACTCGGCGTCGCCAACTTGGAAGTAAGTGACGGTGTCAATTGTGAGCCAGGCGTTTTCTGCATAATCGGCTGATGCTTCAATTTTAATAAGAGTTCCTTCTGGAATAGCGGCGATGGTACTATCTTGGGCTGCCTTCTCGCCACCGCGGAGAATACCGTCGTAGAATGCTAATGGCCCATTAGCTAGAGCCGCTTCACCGCCAATGATTTCAATTTCGTCGGTTTCGATTTGGCCGTCGTTTTCGCCAATTTCAAATAGGTTGGTTCCTTCACTTGATGAATATGATCGTTGGGCGAAGATGCCATATGTGCTACCTTTTACCGTACCGCCGGTAATTCTTGGGCCATTTTCTCGAGATGAGTACATACTAAAGATTCCGTAGCCAGTTGCACCTGTTGATGTACTGTCAATATTTATATTGGAGATGTCTAGTGGTCTGGAATTAGTATTGCTACTGTTAATGCCATAGCTGATCCCGCTTGCGGTGACAGTGATGTTGCCACTGTTAATGACGGCGGCCGCATCATATAGATACATACCATATGCTGCACCATTGGTGTTGGTAACCTGAATGTTTCCGGAATTGAGGGTTGTATTGTTGCCACTGATGCCGTATGCAGTGCTATTATGTGCGTTTACGGTGATAAATGGTTGTGTTCCATCGACATCGATGATAGTCTCACTGTAGCTGCCGCCCTCGATACCATAGACTGATACATTACGGTCTGGTTGATCGATTATGATTTGTCCACCAGTGATGTTTAGAGTTGATTTAATATTGCGTGGGGAAATGTTATAAATACCGGTTGTGGCGCTATGAATGGTACCGCCAGAAAGGTTGAAGGTGCCGCCCTGCATGTTTTCTACGGTGCGATAGTCACTGTCGAAGTAACCGGATTCAATATTGAGTGTGCCTGTATTATTGATGGTTGCGGTGTTTTTTATAGTATTGATGATTTTGCCGGTTTGAGCACTACTACTATCAATGATGGTCATTGTACCTTTATTGATGATTGGTTGAGAATAGGTTAATTCATGACCATTAAGATCGAGCGTGATAGTTTTGTCGGAAGGGTTTTCTGGCAATGATGCATTTATGGTTTTGTTTGCAATGACGGTAATTGTGTCGCCATTTTGTGCAGCATTATAAGCTGCAGTGAGAGAACTATAGTCTGTGCCATTTACGGACAGGTAGTTGTCTTCGTCGTTTATTAGCCATGTGTTGGCGCGATAGTTGCTATTTGATTCGGTGTGAGTGACTGTGCCGTCTGGGATGACCTTAATTGTGGCATTGTTTGCGATTGTTTTATTGTTGCTGCGCAATACGCCATCGTAGAACTCATATGAACCATCATAGATTGCATAACTTCCACCAATGATAGTAGGTGTATCGGTTTTGACTTCTTCGTCGTTTGTACCAATGATAACTGCCTTTGGACTGGAGATGCTAAATCCACCACCAGAGCTAATATTGTTACTTCTGCTATAACCGTGGAATCCATAGTTTTCGCCGTAGATGCTACCTCCACGAATGTATGAATCAACATCGTGATAAATGAAGACACCATATCCCGTGCCGCCGCCCGAAGCGGAAATAGATCCGCCATTGATGGTGAGTGTGCCCATTTTGTCGAACGAGCCTCCACTTTCTAGTTCTCCTGCTTGAATACCGAAGGATTTACCCGTGTTGCTTTGGGCGGTAATTTCGCCACCATTAAGGACTATTTGTCGTGTTGAGATAAAGTTGTCGTTATAGTATTTAATACCAATAGCATTTCCGGTGGCGCCGCTTGTCATCTTCGCAATGATTCTTCCTCCGTTCATAATAACATCTCCGGATTTCGCACCCATTACCGTGAAGTTTTCCGATCCGGTAGCAATGACTGTGCCAGAGTTCATTCTAAGGATACCAACTCCATCAACGCCTGTACGTTTCGATTTGACTGTTCCGCCGCTGATTTTTGCAGTGGTTTTCCAGCCATTGTTGTAGATTCCAGACATTTCTCCATAGATTAAGCCACCTTTGATTTCGACGCTTGATGTGTCGGTGGTACTTGCAGCAGAGTTGGAGGAGCCATTGTTGCATAAGGCATTACGATTGCTGTAGATAATTCCGTCAGTATCCCAGACGAAGTTCGTTAGCTTGTTATTAACGGTACATTCTCCAGAGCCGACAAGGTAGGAATTATGGTCCATGTTATATTTACCATTTGATGTTGTTTCCATGACCATGTTTGGGTTGGAAATAACGGAAGCTTCCATGGTGAGCGTACCATTGTTGGTGATTGATGGGTTATTGTTTGAGCTAGCTAGGTGGATATTCTTAAGTATGAGATTGCCAGTGGTACTATTAATTATTGTGCGTGGGGTGGTTAGTTTTCCAGTATAGCTTGCAACTGTGCTTGATGTTGCGTGTGGTGTCGTTGTAATGTAGCTGCTGCTACCTTCCGTAACCAGTGGGAAGGTGGTTGTTTCGTCGTTGGTAACTTGCGTTTCGTAGACGCTCGATGTACTATCCTCAAAGCTTAGGGTGCCATAGAGGGTGAGCGTATCGTTTAGGTTTACGGTATAACCTTTAATATCAATTTCTACATTTGTATTAGCAGGAGAGGTTAGTGCGTAGCTTGCATCGAAGTTTCTTACGGCATAAATCTTATAACCGGTTTCTACGGAAGTATTGATGTTGTCTTGAAGGTTGTAGTAGTAGATGTCGCCATGTACGGAGGTTTTTGAGACGGCGCGGTCAGAGCTTTCAAGCTCAACATGTTGATATCTATGAGAACCTTGCTCGATGTGGTTTACGAATGGATAGAAATGGACTACTACGCCATCAAATGTGTTGCGATAAGATGGAGAGCCATCGTAGCCGCCAATTAGGCCGAGATCGCCTTCAAGATAACCATCATAGTAGTAGAATTTGTAGGTGTCGTTGGTTTGGGAAAGGCCAGCGGTGGTACCGATTAACCTGATATTGTCATTAAGAATGTTTGCGGTGCCATCATCTTTATAATCGTCTACGCCGAGAGTAAGTGTACCATTATTAGTGACTGCGACGCCGGATGGGTTATTGATTTCGCCATTTATTAATGTGATATTTCCGTTTTCTGTATTGGTGAGGGAGCCGGTGACCGTGTGTTGGTTGAGGTCTAGTGTGACAGTTTTTTCGTTGGTTACTGTCTCTTCTGTATCTACCAGGAGGGTAATGATATCATTTTCGATAGCTTCGTTGTGGGCGGACATTATTGAACCATAGAGTTTGCCGGTGCGTTCGATGCGAGCAACAATCTTGGTCCAGTGCGCGGTAAGTTCGACGTCGTCTACTACTATAAATGAGCCAGCAGTAAGCCTACCATTTTCAGCAGTATCAACTGTTCCTGAAACTACTTCGTAGTAGTCAAGTATTTTGTCGCCATTACTGGCTTCGCCGAGAGTAAATGGTTTGCCGTAACGAAGATTTTCAATAGTTACTGTATTTGCTGAACCTCCATATAAACCGCCGTTTGGATTGATAGTAACAGTATGATATGAGGTGGCTTGCCAGTTTGCGACCAGAGCTGTATCTTCGTATATGTCAATTGTTTCGGTTGTTACTGGAAGGGAATCGGTATCGTTTTTGGTCCAGCCGGTAAGATCGTAATCATCTCTTTCTATACTTCTTAAGTCTAGCGTTGAGCCGTATTTAAATCTATTAGTATAAACATCTGTACTGTTATCAAACTTACCGCCATTTGGGTCTACGGTTACGTCAAAATAGATATCTTCGTAGTTTGCAGTAAGGGTAGTATTTCCGGAAAGCGTTAGGGTAGTATCATTAAATGCTTCTGTGGTTTTTTCGTTGGTCTCAGGGTCTTCTGTTTCTTTAGTCCAGTTTTGGAAGTTTGTACCCGTTTTTGAAGCTGTTAAAATTGTGGTCGGTACGCCAGCACGTACTGATGTGGTTTGGGTTTCGGTGTTCTCATTATATATACCGCCATTTGGATTGATGGTGAGGTTATAATAGATCTCTTCCCAATTAGCGGTAAGATTGTAATCTTTATCTACGATGAGGGTATCACTATTGTTTTGTGTTGGCGTAAGGGTTGCAGGCGGTTCAATTGTCCAACCAGTAAAACGATAAGTGTCATAGGTTGGTTGAGAGATTTCGACTCTTTCGCCATCATGAATCTCCATAGTTTGTGTACCCGGTACACCTTCGTAGAGTCCGTCGCCTGGATTAATTGTGATAGTATATACATTTGTGAAGCGTACTTTGCCGGTAATGGTGAGCACTTCATCTTTTTCTGCATTGACTATGCCGGTTAATGTGAGAAATGTTGCTGCAAACGACAAAATGCTAATGATAGCGTAGCTGTTTTTAATTCTTTTGTTCTTAATAAGAATAAAAAGAGCGAGGATAGAGAAAGCTATAATAGATACAGTATAAATAATTGCGTAATTGTTTTTCGCATTACTAGATATTCCTATTGTTTGGGCACCGGTGTCTGGGACTGGTAATTCTGCTTCTGGCTTTGGTTCTGGGGTTGGGGTCGGAGCCGGAGTTGGAGTGGGTGTTGGCTCTGTGGTTAAAGTGTGAAAATGAATTGAAAGTTTGAAATCATCTTCGACGGTATGGGTGTCGTTTGAGTTTGAGGAAATATTGATCGTAAGCTCTCTTGTTGCATTTGGAGCTAATTCGTCTCCTATGGCGAGACCATTAAATGTATATTCAAGAAAATCATACTCAGGTGTTTTTAATTCAATATTTGTGATTTTGCTTGCATTTTCGTTGTCGTTTGTAATGGTGGTTTTGTAGGTGAGGTTTTGGTTTTTGGCTAAGAAAGTGACGTCGAAGGTGTTTCCATCTGCTGGAGTATTGAACTCTATTTTGCTTCCCGAGGCATATTCTGGCTCAAGGGAACCCATTGTTAAGGCTTTTGCGCTGGACGCAAAAACTAATGAAAGCGAGAGTACACTAAAAACTAGTGCGAGAACTTTTTTATGCATTTGTAACACCTGACCTTATTACCTTTTTATCATAATGCTTATTTTTAGAAAAAGCAAATACATTTTGTAAAATTGTTGTAATTTTGTCCTAGCTTGTACTCAAGGAGCTAAGAGTGTGGTACCATAAAAATATGCTGAAAAAAGAGAGTGTGCCAAAAATCATTATTTATACTGTCGCTTTAATTACGACTCTTGTTTATATCATTTACCGCATCTTCTTTACTTTGCCGTTTGGTCTTGGCTGGGTGAACGTTCTCTTTGGTATTCTTGTGCTTTTTGTGGAAATTCTTGAGGCTTCGGAGTTTATTATTTATTATCTGAATACCCTTTGTCTTAGTAAGAAGTCGCCGAAGATTCCAAAAATCGAAGATAAGCAGTACCCAGAGGTTGATGTTTTAATTGCGACGATTAATGAAGATGTCGAGCTAATTGAAGGTACGATTCAAGCTTGTAAGGATATGGAATACCCAAAGAAATTCGATATTTATGTTTGTGATGATGGTGGACGCGCAGAGATCGCGTCTCTTTGTAAAAAGATGAAAGTGAAGTATATTACTCGCTACGATAACAAGGGTGCGAAAGCAGGGAATTATAATAATGCTCTTTCAAAGACTAAGGCGCCGTATGTTGCAACTTTTGATGCGGATATGCGTCCAAAGAAAGAATTTTTGCTCAAGACAATGCCATTCTTTGTGAAGGGTTATAATGTTGGTTTCGTGCAGACGCCGCAGAGTTTCAATAATCCAGATATTTATCAGGCAAGACTTTCTTCTAAAATTCCGTTTGAGCAGGATTATTTCTATCATTATATTCAGATGGCGCGCAATAATATCAACTCCACAATTCTTTGTGGCACGAACTGTGTGATTTCGAGAAAGGCCCTGAAAGAAGCTGGTGGATTTGCCGAAAAATCGATTGCTGAGGACATTGCTACTGGCATGTTGATTGAAGCGAAGGGCTATCTTGGTGTAGCGATCGATGATGTGCTCGCTTATGGCAACGCCGTTAACGATCTTGCTGGCTTTGTGCGCCAGCGTTCGCGTTGGGGGCGTGGTTGTATCCAGACGTTTAAGAATTACGGCATCTTTAATCATTCAATTCTGAGTTTCCGCCAGAAATTAGATTATTTTGCCGCAATTACTTATTGGCTCTTTAGTGTAAAACGTCTTGTGTACCTAGCTTTGCCGCTTCTTTTCGCGTTCTTTGGTATCATTATTATCCGTTGTGATCTTGCGGTATTCGTGACGATCTTCTTCATTCAGTACTTCGTCAAGAGGTTTGTGATTGATATCCTTGAGGGTCGTAGTCGTTCATCTACCTGGAACAAGATTTATGAGTTGATTTTGTCACCGCTCTTGGTGGTAGGTGTAATTAAGGAGGTCTTTGGTTTTGGTAGTACGAAGTTTGACGTGACGCCAAAGGGAAAGAATAAGATTAAGAAAACTCATGCACAAGCAAAAATACTGTTCCTTCATACTTTGCTATTACTTCTTTCGATTGCTGGTATTGTGTTGGCATTCTATAAGGCGAGCATCGTGCAATCTGAGATTTATATTATGCCACTTGTTTGGCTCTTTATTAATGCCGTTTATCTGTTAGTTGCGATTATCTTTGATATGCGTGTTTCCAAGACGCCAAAGAATTTCAAGCCAAATGGCGTAAAAAAATATGGTTTCAAGTCATACTTGTATATTTTTGCGAGAGGCAAAAAACGCTATAAATAATATAAAGGAGTAAGAATGAAGACAGTTCTAAAATACGTAATCATTTTAGGATTAGTGGCGTTGGTGGGTTTTGGAATTGTGAAAGATTTGCTCGATGTAATGAGTGGGAGGAAAGATCCGATGAGTGTTGCTTATAATGGTTGGCTATCCGTGAATGGCAATAAACTAATAAATGAGCGCAAGGAAAGTATCCAACTTAAGGGCTTGAGTTCGCATGGAATTCAGTGGTTTGATGGGCTTTATACTCGTGAAAATCTCGAGAGACTTAAGAAAAACTGGGGAATTAATGTTTTTCGCGTTGCGATGTATTCCGATCCGGAAGCTGATGGCTACGTCAAGAATCGAGATTTGATTAATAAAGTTTATGAGATTGTTGATAATGCGATTGATCTTAATCTTTATGTAATTGTAGATTGGCATATCTTGAAAGATAATGACCCGGCCACGTACAAAGAGGAGGCGAAGGATTTTTTTGCGCAGGTGGCTGCAAAATATGCGGATAAACCAAATGTGCTCTATGAGATTTGCAATGAGCCAAATGGGGATGGGGTGAAGTGGGAAGAAAATGTGAAACCTTATGCCGCTGAACTGATTGACGTGATTCGCGAGAAGTCGCCAAAGTCACTCGTGATTGTGGGGACGCCAGACTTTGATAGGGATTTGCGCCCGGTCGGTCGTTCGCCGTTAGAGTTTGAGAATATTATGTATGCTTTACATTTCTATGCTGGCTCCGAGAATGGAGTGTTGCGCGATAAGATTGACGAGTTCCGCGAGGAGAAGAATTTGGCTGTGTTTGTGACGGAATGCGGAATTACAGATTATACTGGCGACGGGGAATTGCATGATGAGAACTTTAAGACTTGGGCGGATTATTTGAATGAAAAAGGAATTAGCTGGGTTTACTGGTCGTTTTCGAATAAAGACGAAGGTTCTGCGCTCCTTAAACCGGAGTATACGGATTTTACTTTAGACTTCTCGGACTATCTTTCTGAGAGCGGGAAGATTGTGAAAGAATACTTCCCAGCCAGGGAACAATTTTAATCTTTATTCGTGATGATAGGAAGTATTATTTAGAATCTGGTTGGCGCGGTAGATTTGTTCGACAACAATCAAGCGGGCGATTTGGTGAGGGAAGACTAGTTTGGAAAAACTCCAGAGGAAGTTGGCTTTTTCTCTGGTATTTTCGGAGAAACCGTAGGCGCCTCCTATAATGATAATGATGTTTTTGCTATGGATAAATTGGTCATCAATTAGGTGTGCAAATTCGGGTGATGAGATATTTTTGCCGCGTTCGTCAGCAATAATTACGAAGTCATTGCCGGTAAATGGCCAGTTTTCGAGGTAGGCATTTAGCTTTTCCTCTTCCATAAAAACCCACTCCATATTCCATGGTTTATGGAGACGTTTGTCGTACTCTGAGGTGGCTTCAACTAGCCAGTTTGGATGTTTTTTGCCGCCAGCAATAATTTTTATCATACGCTTAATTATATCATGGGATGAATAATTTGGTGTATCTTTACGTTTTTTGATAGATGTGGTAGAATATCTTTTATATTGGACCGTCGCCAAGCGGTAAGGCACTGGGTTTTGGTCCCAGCATTCGCAGGTTCGAATCCTGCCGGTCCAGCCATTAGAGTTAAAAGGCGCTATCTTGGCGTTTTTTTGTTGCTCGCTCGATCAATAATCGCGCTTCGCACAAAGAAAACACCAATCTAGCGCCTTTTATTCTCTAATGGTTAATCAAGAAAGGCTTTTAGCATAGCATTATTTATTTCGATTTTTGACAAAAATGATTATTGTATGGATGATGCCAATAATGTTTACACATAAATATGTGACAAATGCGGAGCCTTGAACTTTCTCTATGGTTTGATAATCTATTCCTTTTCCTGTAATTACATTATGGGAAATGTATAGAATTATTGCGGCGACAATGGTAGCGAGAAGCGCGTATTTACAAATGATGGCATACTTTCTGAGTTCTTTATTGTTTGCAGCTTTATATATAATATATAGCGCGAGAATAAGGGCCGTGATTCCGGTTGGAATAATCAGTATTAGATAAAGAAATACAATTCCAATTCCATCCATTCCTGTTGGTATGTCCCAAATGCATGCCAAGATAGTATTAAGTATGATGGTTATACCAAGAAATACTAGAAAAGTTCTATAAATTGCTGGCTTTAGAACTTTGGAAGTTTTGTTCATATTTCGATTATAACAGACATAAGATTGAATAAGCGTAAATGTGATATAATATATATATGGCAAAAAAGAGAGGTAAAAGTAGAAAACGCAAAAATACTAAAGAGACTCGTATTGAGCACGAGCTTCCAGGTGGTTTTTGGCGCCAGGTAATGGCAGTCCTCATGATTGCCGTGGCAATCTTTTATGTCGTGACTTGGTTTGGCCATGGTGGTTCTGCACTTAATAAAGTCCACGAGTGGACTACGTTTGCCATTGGTGCAGCTGCTTATACTATTCCGGTTTTATTGATTTATCTTGCTGTTAAAATTTTCCGCAGCGACACGAATAGAATTCCAGTCGTAGTTTGGATTGCTTCGTTTCTCATGGTGGTCTGGGTTTCTGGTATCGCCGGAATCTGGGATGGCGGCGGCGAAGTAGGGAAGTGGCTGGGCAGCATTACTGGCCAGATTCTCGATAAGACTGTCGTAGTATTTATATATATAGTATTGATTTTTCTCACTGCTATTTTTATTTTGCAAGTTTCACCACTTACGGTGTTTAGGCAGGCCAAGGCTGTGGCCAAGAATCCAAAGAAACTTGCCCATATTTCTCACGAAGAAGTATCTGTAGACGGAAAGAAAATGGGTGACCTTGAAATTAAGGTCAACTCAGGCGTTGCAATGGCTGAAATCCCGAAGGTGCCAGTCAAGGCTCCAGCCGCTAAGGCTGCTCCGGCTCCGGCACCGGTAGAGGAAAAGGCACTTGTGGCGGTTTCCGATCCTAATTGGAAGATGCCTTCGGTGGATTTGCTTGAGAAGAAACAATCTCCTGCGGATGCTGGTAATATTCAGCAGAATGCTTATGTGATTCATTCGACTTTGGCCGAGTTTGGTATCGATGTAGAGATGGAGGGTGCAAACGTTGGCCCACGTGTTACGCAATACACGATGCGTCCACCTGCCGGCGTGAACTTGTCCAAGATTCTGGCTCGTGATAAGGAGCTTGCGCTTAACCTCGCCGTAGATAAGATTAGGATTGAGGCACCAATTCCTGGTACTCGCTCTGTGGGCGTTGAGATTCCTAACACCAAGTCTGCTGACGTACGTCTTCGTGGCGTGCTTGAAAGTTCTGAATGGAAGAAGGATAAGAATCCTTTGACCTTTGCAGTGGGTAAAGATATTTCTGGTAAGGCCGTGGTAGCAAATCTTGCCAAAATGCCTCACCTTCTTATCGCTGGTACTACTGGTTCTGGTAAGTCCGTCATGACGAACACGCTCATTACGTCGCTCCTCTATCGCAACTCACCTTCGGATATGAAGCTCATTATCGTAGATCCAAAGCAGGTGGAAATGGCACAATATAATGATATTCCGCACCTTCTCACGCCGATTATTACTGCTACCGATAAGGCTTTGTCTGCGATGAAGTGGGCCGTGAATGAGATGGAGCGTCGCTATACTTTGATGGCGGAAGAAAAGGTCAAGAATATTACTGATTACAATGAAAAAATGGCTAAACTCGCTGAAGCCAAGAATGGTGCTGATGGCGAGGGTGGCGAAGCAAAAGACGGGGAAGATGGTGCAAAGAATCCTGATGGTGGCAAGATGCCTTATATTGTAGTCGTGATCGATGAGATGGCGGACCTTATGATGATGGCAGGGAAAGACCTTGAAATGTTGATTGTGCGTATTGCGCAGAAAGGTCGTGCCTCGGGTATTCACCTCGTGCTTGCAACTCAGCGTCCAGAAGTTAAGGTCATCACTGGTCTTATTAAAGCAAACATTCCGGGCCGCATTGCGTTCGCCGTGGGTTCACAGATTGATTCACGTATCATGCTAGACCAAGGTGGTGCCGAGAAGTTGCTTGGTAAAGGTGATATGCTTCTTCTCACTACTGAGATGATGGGCAAGCCTCGTCGTATTCAGGGTGCTTGGGCGTCGGATGAGGATGTGGCAAAGGTTACAGATTTCCTTCGTGCGCAGAGGCCGCCAGAATATAACGCGGAGGTTATTGCTCAGCCAGTGCAGATTAAGGGTATGGAATCATCTGGTGGCGGAGGTGGATTTGGTGATCTTGGTCGTAGATTTGACCCAGCTGATCCAGTGGTACGCAAGGCAGTTGAGATTTCACTTGCTAAGGGCAAATTCTCTACAGCTATGCTTCAGACATATCTTGGTAAGGGTCACGGATTTGTGTCTGGCCTGGCAATTTGGTTTGAGGATATTGGCGTAATTGGGCCAGCTAATGGCAATAAGCCTAGGGATCTTTTGATTTCCTCAATGGAAGAGTTTGATGATTTGGCAAACTCGTAAAACATTTTTAAATTCATAAGTTTTCTCAATGTTGAAGCCACGCCAGGTAAAGAAAAATAGTCTTCGGCAGATTCTCTCAGAAATTACCAGTTTCTTCGAGTAATCTGGAAGACTATTTTTCTTCACTTGGGTGTCTTCAAAATGTTTCGAAGAACTTATGAATTTAAAAACTTTGTGAGTTTACAAAATTAAAATCATAAAGTGGTTATGGTATAATAGAATTATTAAAGGTCATACAAGCTATACTTTTGATTTGACCCAAAAGTATAGAGTAATAAGGGAGTAATATGAATAAAAAATTCTTTCTGAAGGGATTATTTGCTGCAATCCTTTCACTTACTATTGCTACTATTTTTGGTAGCGCATCAACATATGCTGAAGCAGTAGTCACACGCGGTCTCTTCACAGATTCCAATGATGTACGTTGGGAATGGGAAAAGATCATTGATACAGATAATACAGCAGAACCAGAAACCCTATCAATCATGTTCTATGATAAGCCAGCATCAGCTACAACTATCGTCGTTCCATCCCTTAGCGACGCCATTACTGCAGCAAATGCAACATCTACCCTTAATACCTATTACGTACGCAATGCAGACGAGGAAGCTCAAGCAGCGAACTATACAGATGCTTCCCAAGCCAAAAGAACTTCTAGTGCAGACGTTACTAAACTTGATATGACCAATACTTCTAAAGTCCAAATCATGGGCGTAAAACCAATCCTTAACCCAGAAACCGAGGCTGAACTTGTCTTTGGTGAGAATATGGTGATTGGGGATGAATTCACTTTTGAGGTAAGAGTTACTTTTAAAGAATATGATCCTACCAATTACTCTATAGCTTGGTGCGAAAGCGACGGAGGAAATTGTACGGTTTATCTACGAAGTAGTGAAGATGTAGAAATAACAGACTTTCAACCATATATTGAGAATTATAACAACTTGTCCTTGGACGAAAAAACCAGGATTAATTATTCTGATTCCGGATTATATAGCTGCATACTATACTCCGATTATATTAAAGAAAACGAACTAGATCCTAGTAAACGATATTGTACTAGGCCTTCAGTTTACAGGACGTATAAGAATGGTAATGTCGAAAAACAACTCAAGAAAAAAGTTACAGCCGAATTCTGTTCCAGAACTGAGGAGAGACAAGAGGAATACGGGCGCAGAAATAGGTATTGTACTGAAATAGAAGAAAGAGTTGTAGAAGACGCAGTGGCCTTGATGACGGGCAGCAATCTACAACAATACCAGCGACTTACTCTTGAACAAAAGCGCAGCTACAAGATTACTAACTGGGATCTAGGCTGCCGAACCATACCGGAGGATGGCCTGTACTACTCCAATACTGCTACTTGTTATATGCCGGAAGGTGGTAAAATCGAAACGGAAAACGTTGAAACGATTGATGCAGGTGCTTTTGCTGGATACAAACTCAAACTCACAAACCTTGAGAACGTAAAATACATTGGTTGGTACGCGTTTCAACATGCCACATTCAACGAGGCTAGTCGCGACATCACTATCAAAGCTAATCAAACCGCCGGTGAAGGTGTCTTCGCTTGGACTAATGCCAAAAGCGCAACTTTTGAGGGTACAAGGACCTTCCCAGCCATGTTCAGAGATTGTCCAGATCTTACGGAAATAAATATTGATAGTGTAGAAGAAGTTAGCTACGATACATTCTTGAATACGAATCTTGGCTCAATTGATCTCAGTAACACCAACGTCAAGACTATCTTGGGTGGTGCATTCATGAACGCAAACTTGTCTTCAGTCAACCTTGAGGGTGTACAATCTATTGGCTTTGAGTCATTCAGACATAATAATTTAACAGAATTGTACTTGCCGAAATCAATCACTGATCTAAATTCTGCAAAATCCTTCTATGAGAATCCTAATCTCACCAAGCTCACCATCGCTTTTGATACGATGCTAATGAAAATTCCATTGCATGCAGCTATGGGGGAATATGGAAACAACCGTGATGGATACCACACTGTTGTTAATCAAATTACCGAGCTTAATCTTATTGCCCCATATGCCGAAAACGAAGAAATCGCTCCAGGAAGAAGGGAATATTCAGAGATTGCACAAAAGAACGTAACCTCTTCTGGCGGTTGGAGGAATAACGATGACGTAACTTTTGCGCACGCAAATGATTATAAAAACGTCATTGCGCCAGGATATTTCTATGGTCTCTGTGCGGTAGAAAAACTAACAATTGGCGAAGGATATGAGTTCGTTGGACACAGTGCCTTCTATCAATACTATGCCAAAGATGCCAAGCAAACCCTCGCCTCTCCACAATATGGCTTAAGTTATTTACTTAGTTATGCAGATCGAAACTATACTGGACTAAAAAGCGTTTCGCTCCCAGAATCGCTCAAAGGTATTGGCCAAAATGCCTTTTCTATGCACTATGGGTACGAATTTAATACGATTAATTTCCCAGAAGGTCTCGAATATATTGGAAACTTTGCATTTGCAAATGACGCATTCTTTACAAATGATTTCGATCTGCCGAATCTTCGTTATTTAGGCTCACACGCTTTCTGGATTAACGGCCTGCACAACATTGTTCTGCATGACTCATTGGAGCATGTTGGCTACTCCCCGTTTATGGGTAGCTGGAATCTTAACGACATGACAATTGACTACGATGTATTTAGAGTTGGCCACTTGTTTGATGGTAACGGCGATGGTATTTCTGGAAACGGTCACTTTGGCGTAGGTCTTACCGAGATGGCAAATAGTACCTACGATGTTTGTCATCATGCCGGCAGCAGAGTCGTGAGCGATTACTATCCAGAGACAACTCGTATGGGTATGCCATGGGGCATGTGCGTAAAGAAGCTAGGTAATCTCACCTTTACGGAAAAGGTCCAAACGGAGCCAACGGATGATACTAGCACTGATTATTACACATCCTTTGGCGGTCGTGCCAGGTTCTATCAAATGGCCGCACACAAGATTGACCTTAGTAAAACTGGTTGGAAGCGAATTCATTCACATATGTTCCAAGGCGTTGCGGCCAACGAACTTCTCTTACCGGAGCAACTTGAGTATATCGGTATGAATGCCTTTGAGAATACTAGAATCCTCTCGGAGCTTGTACTTCCAGATACGGTCAAAGTTATCAACGGCGGTGCATTCAATAACTACAACTATATTCAAACCGGTGGCAGCGATGGTGTTTACTTTACTGGCACCGTCAAAAATCCAGTTTACTACAATAGGTTTAATGAGGTAGTTGACGCAACATCATCAGTTTCTTATAGTACTCCGGTTAGGATTACAAAATTACCACGTGCTCTCGAGTATGTTGGTGGTGCAGCCTTCTATGCCGACGAAGAACTAAATGTCGACTTTGATCTTCCAAATCTAAAGGTGGTAGGCTACAGTGCATTTCAGGGTACAACACTTAGGAACATTAAGATTAATAGCAAGATCGCTTCTATCCGCGAAGGCGCCTTCTTTGCTAATAATGGTTCTAAGAATCTCATATTCGACGGCGATGTCTTTAAGGCAATGTTTAATCCAAACGACTACTATAGCTACAACTCTACGAAGTGGCCATTCTCTATAACTGGCCAATATTCCTATTCCTCCTACGCTTCAACCCTTACGTTTTATACTTATTTTGCTCAGCTAAAATGGTCTGATGCGTATAACCGCAGCGGGTGGAGATATCAGCCGGATGGCGATGAATATGATAGTATCGTGTTTACTGAAAAAGCTACAACTGGACCAAGCGCAGCTTTCAACCTTGCGTATTATAAGATCCAGGACCTTGATCTTAGCCGCGTTGAATGGAGTAACTTCGCCTTCGGTATGTTCAGTAATGCTGAGATTAGTGAGGTTAAACTCCCAATTTATCTAACACTCAACAACCGTAACGATGTACCATTCTGGCACGCCAGTATCGACAAGGTAATTCTTCCAGAAGGCGCAAACGGCATTCAAAGCTATCTCTTCCAAGATATGTATGCAAGGGAAGTTGTCCTCCCAAGCACCCTTAAAGTAATCGGCGCAAGTGCATTCTTTAACGCTCAAATCGAAGAAGAGCTTGTCTTGCCGGAAGGCCTCATCACGGTTAAGGATAACGCATTTAACTCTGCTCAATATCTCAGTACTGTCACCTCAGATAATCCAGAAGGGGACACAACTCGGGGTACTCACGTTAGAATCACCAAACTCCCTGAATCGCTAGAAACGGTTGGCTATGCCGCATTCTTTGGCAACTATTTGCTTGATGCAGACTTAGATTTGCCAAATCTTAAGAGTATTGGCCAGTCTGCGTTCATGAAGACCTCCCTTCGAAACGTTAAGTTGTATGATACGCTCGAAACTATCGAGTCTGGTGCATTCCAGTATATTCCAACCCTCAACAATCTTACCTTTGACCTAGACTACTTCGGAGTAGCATCTCGTTGTGAGTATTGCTATAGCTTCTACAGTGTATTCAGCTCAACACCAAGGTATCTCTATTCGCAAACTCAGAATGTGGATAAAAGCACTTTCGGTGATATTATCTTTACTGAAAAGAACGTTACTAACCCAAGTGATGACCGCTTTATGTTGTTCTTTACTGCTAATAAGATCGATATTGGCAATACAAAGTGGACCATAATCCCAAATAGTGCCTTCTTTAAGACTATTGTCGCTGAGCCAGTCACCATCCCAGCAACTGTTACGAGGATTCTTGCACACGCCTTCCAGGAGGCTGAACTCACTCTCACCAACCCTGTTCCAGAGGGAGTGACCGTGATCGATCATGCAGCATTCTTCGCGGCTGATATCACGGATAATATGGTTATTCCATCTACCGTGACGAACATAGGCACCAGCGCCTTTAATGCGGGTAGTGCAGACGTCTATTACGACACAGTCACTATTAAACCGGAAAACCTTAACTATGGTGTCACCTCTGGCCAAGCCATCTTCCAAATGTTCTGGAATAATCAAATCGATAAACTAATCGTCGATTCTGAAATACTTCCGGTCATGACTACTCTTGTCAAGAGTGATGGTAAATATGTATCAAATTCTGGAACTCTCGTCTGCGTAGATATACATGATATCTTCGATCGTGTCACATCAACCTGCCACAATTCGGACGATGAGGAGACCCCAGTCAAGCACATGCCGGAATTCCACGGCATGACCATGCGTGAGGTTGTACTTAACGGAGCCGGCGCCATCATGACAAACGCCTTTGAGGAGAATGCTAACCTCGAGAAAGTTGATTTGTCTCAGAACTCCAACCTCCAATTCATTGGTCGCAATGCCTTTGCTTACGACGATAAACTTAAAACTGTCGTATTTGGTGAAGGCCTAGCAGGAAAAGATGTCTCACTCGGCGAATATGCTTTCCGTGGCACCGCAATCGAAACTATCGGCGATGCAGCTTCAGACTTCAACTTAACCGCTGCAAACTTTAATACGGTTATCACTGACCTCGATACGACTTCAACCGACAATATTATCTCCAACACGGACTCCTTCGTCTTTGCCGAAATGCCTGCTCTCCGCTCAGTCTCAGTCCCAAGCAGCTTCGCCTATAGGAATGTCCCAGCTTATACTTTTGCCAACGATCCAGAACTCACCGAAGCTACTCTCGAATGGCAACTCGAATCTATCGACGACGGCACCTTCATGAACGATGCTAAGCTCTCTAAACTCTTTGTTTGGGGTGATACTAATATCGTAGAATCCGATGAATTCCTCGCCGCCAATCCAAATACAGAAACAGGAAATGTAAATAATAAACTCACTGTACCATCTGGTGCTACGATCTTCGCCTACTCCGATGCTCCGGCAGAAGACTATGCAAATGCAGAATCTCGCAACGAATATGAGGGTGTCTTCTACGCACTAGACGAAGTACTATATCTTGCAACTAACAAGAACTTCGTAATTCTAAATGACGATAAGACAGATTTTGAGAAAGAAGGTCTAAAACTCTATGCCCAGCGTCGTGATGGTGTAATCCTTGAATCTGATAACTGGCAAGAATATACTACTGCCTTCCCACGCACCAATCGTCCAGACGATGCAAAGAACATCACCTTCGAAGAGGGAAGAGGCAGAGTTGGTAGCGATGAAGCTGATATTGCTGGCACAGTCTATGATGCACCAAAACCATTCAGTGCAATCTCCCTTGCAAACCAGAACTATGCCAACGTAAGCTACGAAATGCTCACTATGCCATCTAGCGAAAACCCACTAGTTATCATTAATTATCCGGATGGCTACACTGGAAACGTAAGAAAAGCTACGTTAGTGTCTAAGACTAAGGATCAACTCATCGAGGAAATCGAGGAAATTATCACTCCGACTCCAGAGCCAGAACCAGAGCCAAAAGATGAACCAGAAGAAGAGCTCACCGTTCCAGATACTGGTGCATTTGGTGCAATTGCGGGTGCTGCAGTTTCAAGCATTTCGATTGCAACGATCGTTGTTCTTGGTGGTATTTATTTAGCGAAAAGATTTCGTAAATAGTCACTACTTGTCTACCTCTAGACAAAAGAGGTGATTTGTGCTAGTATAAAAGCATAATATTAGCTCAGCAAACGAGCAGTAGGCTGCGTTTGCTTTAATCCAAAGGAGTGTAATGAAAGATTACGAACTCACTGTTCTATTTCATCCCGATCTCGAGATGAATTTAGACCCAGCACTCGATAAGGTGACCAAAATCATCGAATCGAATGGCGGCAAAATTGTCAAAGCAGAGAATGAAGGAAAGAAGCGCCTTGCTTATTCCATCAAGACTCAAGATTTTGCTGTTTATTATTTCTTTGATGTGCAACTTCCAGCAGCTGCACCTGCAAAGATTTCGAGTACTCTTAACATTACCGATGAAGTACTTCGCTACCTCTTGGTAACTGTTGATGAGCGCAAAGCTAAGCTTGAAGCTAAGCGTAAAGCTCGCAAATCTGACGAAGAAGAAACTACTGAAGAATAATTAAGGAGATTTTATTTATGCGCGGTTTTAGCAAAGCAATCATTACCGGAAACTTAACTCGTGATCCTGAGCTTCGCAGTACACCAAATGGTGCATCTGTTTGCTCATTCTCAGTCGCAGTTAATCGTGTTTATCGTGATTCAAACGGCGAACAAAAAGAAGATGTTTCCTTCATCGATTGCTCCGCTTGGGGTAAATTGGGTGAGATGATTGGTCAATATGCCAAAAAAGGTTCTAGTGTACTAGTATCTGGTCGTCTTGATCAACGCAGTTGGGAAGATAAGACTAGTGGCCAAAAACGTTCTCGCGTAGAAGTTGTTGCAGAAGATTTCAACTTCCTTAGCAACAATAATGGCGAGCGTGGTGGAAACGGTGGTGCCAGCTTTGCAGCTTCCGATGCTGCTCCTGAAGAAGATGTCCCAGCAGACATCTCTGATGAGGAAGTCGACTTGTCCGACATCCCATTCTAAGTGAGGTTAAATAATATTAAAAACGAAGGAGAGAAAAATGCGAAGGATTAAAAACGATCCAAATTTGTATTTTGACTATCGCGATGTAAAAACTTTACAACGCTATCTTGATGTCTATGGCCGTATTGAGCCTGTTTCAAAGACTGGTTTGTCTGCAAAACAACAACGCCAACTCGCTGTTGCTGTTAAGCGTGCACGTCACTTGGCACTTTTGCCATTTGTTTCAAACAACTAATTATCAAATTGAAAGAGGGTTATGTACGGACCAACAGATCTAAAGAAAAATGTTTTGATTACTTTGGACGGTCAACCGTATAAAGTGGTCGAATATTCCCAGAAAGTTATGGGTCGTGGCGGTTCGATTGTTAACGTTAAAGTTAAGAATCTTATTACTGGCGCACTTCTGCCAAAAACTTTCAAAGGTCAGGAGAAAATTGAACCTGCTGAGGTTACTACTCGTAAGGTCCAATATCTTTATCGTGATGATGAAAAGTTCTTTTTCATGGATCCAGAAAGCTTTGAGCAATATGAGCTCAACGCTGATCTCGTAGGGGAATCAAAAGATTTCATGCGTGATGGTGATGAAATGGAAATTCAATTCTATAACGGTACGCCTATCAACTTGAGCTTGCCTAAGAATATCTGGCTTGAGGTTACCTATACGGAATCTGTCGTTAAGGGTGATACTACTACTTCGGTAATGAAGGATGCTACTCTTGAGACTGGTGTCGTAATTAAGGTTCCTGCCTTTATCAAGCAAGGTGATATCGTTTCGGTGGATACTGATACTTATGCATACAGGGAACGTCGCAAATAAATCTGGCTCGAGCAAACTTGCCTCGGAGAGAGTCTCTTCGGGTGAGTTTGTGTCGCGCGCAGAAGGGAAGCTCGAGGGGGCGGTACGAGCTTTTCATTACGATTTTCGCGATAAAACAGTGC